>Ga0070739_10000938_pt1 | contig 48133 bp, 42 predicted proteins | sample Coa_R1_7_FD_66445 | JGI IMG/M metagenome (GOLD analysis project Ga0070739, IMG submission 66445) | Surface soil microbial communities from Centralia Pennsylvania, which are recovering from an underground coalmine fire - Coalmine... | ecosystem: Environmental > Terrestrial > Soil > Unclassified ...
CACCCCCTCGATCGCGCCCTTGCCGAAGCGCTCCTTATTGGGGGAGGTCTGCACGGCGTGCGCATAGGCCAGCCACTGGGCGACCGAGCCGCCCAGGCCCGGAATCATGCCCAGGAAGGCGCCCAGGACGCTGCAGCGCACTACCAGCCACCAGTGGCGGAAGGTATCCTTCACGCCTTGCAGGACGCCGCCGAGCTTGCCCACCCGCTGCTCGGCGATGCTGGTGCCCTTGACGAACAGCTCGATGATCTCGGGAATGGCGAACAGGCCGATGGTAGCTGCGACCAGGCTCACCCCGTCCCACAGCGCCAGCTGGCCGAACGTGTAGCGCTGGGTGCCCGACTGGGCGTCCATGCCGACCATGGAGACGAGCAGGCCTAGCCCGCCGGCCAGCAGCCCCTTGAGCGTCGCCTCGCCGCTCAGCGCAGCCAGGAAGGTGATGCCCATCAGGCTCAGCATGAAGAACTCGGGGGAGCCGAAGGCGAGCACGAGCGGCCGCACGATGGGGATGGCCAGCGCCAGGAAGAAGGCGCCGATGACCGCGCCGAGCAGGGAGCTCATGAGCACGGCGCCGAGCGCCCGGCCGGCCTCGCCCCGCTTGGCCATCGGGTGGCCGTCCACCACCGTGGCCGCGGTGGTAGCCTCGCCCGGAATGCCGAAGAGCACGGAGGTGATGTCGCCGGTGGTGGCCGTGACGGAGGTCATGCCCAGGAGGAACGCGAAGGCGTCCACCGGCTTCATATCGAAGATGAAAGGCAGCATCAGCGCCAGGGCGGTCGGCCCGCCCAGCCCCGGCAGGATCCCCACGGCGAAGCCGATGGCGATCCCCACCAGCATGAAGCCGAAAGTGGGCCAGGTGAACACGTTGAGCAGCCCGGCCCAAAAGGCTTCCATCTAGCCCCCCTTCCGGGTAGGCACCCCGCTCGCCCGGCGCGGCGAGCGACAACCACTCCCCCGCCGCTCCGCCCTTCCCTGCGGCTCGCTCCCCGGCGGCCTTGCTTGGCGACGCCGGCCCTGTGCCGCTAGTCTACCGGCCGGCCCCGGGATCGTCAATCGACAGCCAGGCTACGAGCGGCGGGCGCGCTCGAGGTAGCCGGTGTCGACATACCGCTCCAGCGGGGGCACCGGTCGGGGCAGGTTCCCCATCTCGGCCATGATGTCCATCACGGTCTGCACCCCCGCCAGGTTGAGCTCGCCCGCCCGGGGTAGCGCCTGGGAGTGCTCGATGTAGAGCTCGTACGTCTTCTGCGCCAGCTCCTCCGAGGTGTTCAGCTTCTCCGCCAGGATACGGATCGCCTCGGGCTTGTTCGCCGGCTCGTAGAGCCACTGGCAGGCGCGCGCATAGGCACGGAGGAAGCGCGCCAGCGCGTCGGCGTTGCGCTGCGCCCAGCTGCGGCGCACCACGTTGGCAGTGAACTGGTAGTCGGGGATGATATCGGCAACGAGGAGCAAGCTGGGGTAGCCCTCGGCGACCGCCTGGAAGTCGTTGGGCTGGGTGAGCATCGTGCCTGCGGTCGCGCCGCTCTTCAGCGCGGCGTAGCGGTCTGGCGTGCCCCCCGCCTGAACCATGTCGTACTCGCCGGGCGGGAGGCCCTCCCGCTGCAGCACGCGCTGGAGCAGGATGGTGCTACCGTCCTTCAAGTCGCTCACGCCGAGCGTTTTGCCGCGCAGGTCCGCCACCGAGCGGATATCCGGACGCACGATAAGGCTGTACATCGGCTTGTTGAGGATGCCCGCGACGGCGACCATATCCGCGCCTTGCTCGGCGGCGAGGATCCCGCTGTCGGTGGCTGTGCCCGCGATGTCGATCGAATCCCCCGAGAGCGCGCGCGTGGCGTCGGAGGACAGGCGGAACACCGTCACGTCCAGCGTCAGGCGCTCGTCCTGGAAGAACCCTTTCGCCTCCGCCACATAGATGGGCCAGAACATAGCGGTGAGCGTGACCTGGCCGTAGCGCAGCGTTACCGGCGCGGCGGGCGGCGCCGCACCGGGCGCCGTGGCCGCCGGGGCTGCCGCGCCCGGCGGGCGCTCGCCTCCGCCCGCCGGTGGGGTTTCTGGCCTACAGGCGGCTATCAGCCAGAGCACGGCCAAGAAGCCGTACAAGCCGCTCCGATGCATCGCTTCCCCCTGCTCTCGTGGAAGTTTACGGGCAACGGCAGGCGCCGTCCTTCGGTTCTCCCGGCCCGTCCGAGCGCTGGCGCGGTTTGGTTATAGAAGTATAGTCGAGCCGCTGCGGCTAGCCGCAGCGGCGGAGCTGGGCAGCGGGCCGATGGCGCGGTAGACTACGGCCAACGCGCGGCCGCTGGGCCCGGCAGACGCAGCCGCCGCGGTGGCGCAGCGGGGAAGGACGCATGGGCGAGCCGGCGTTCGGCGCCGAGCTGTATGGTGATGTCCCGGTGGCCACCCTGGTGGCCGAGGCGCAGCTGGCCGAGCGGCTCGGCTACCGCACGGTATGGCTAGGCGACGCCCAGCTGCTCTGGCGCGAACTCTATGTCTCGCTGGGAAGCCGTGGCGGCGCGCACCGCCCGGATCCAGCTCGCCACGGGAGTGACCACACCCCGCGGTCACGGCTAGCGCCCTGGTAACGCTGCAGGAACGCTCCGGCGGGCGGGCGCTCCTGGGCGGGGGGCCGGGTTCACCGCCGTGCGCATGCTCGGGATGGCGCCCGCGCCACGGGCCACCCTGGCGCGGTTCGTCCGGCAGGTGCGCGCGCTCTGCGCCGGCGCGGTGGTGGTGGACCGCAGGACGCCGCTGCGCTTAGCGTTCGGGGGCGCGGGCCGCGGCCCGCCGATCTTCCTCGCGGCCGCCGGGCCCCGCATGCTCCGGCTCGCCTCGCCCCTACGCGGTCGACGGCGGCGCGCGGGCGACTATGCTGGCGACCTTCGCGCGCGAGGTGCTGCGCCCGTCCTGGAGGGCGGCGCGACGGGGTGAGCCCCCAGGCGGCCCACAGTGCACACGGCCTGACGCCTGGCAGGAGCAGCGCCGGGCTCAGGCCGGGCTGGGCACCTGGTGCGCGAGGAGGAGCTCGCGCCGCTGCCGGGCCGACTCCAGGATGGCGAGACAGACCTCCAAGGTAGCTTTGCCCCAGCGGCCGTCGTGCAGCGGCGGGCGGTCGTGCACCACCGCGTCGTAGACGGCGTCGATGACCGCCTGGTTGCCGGTGACGTCCGGGGGCAGCGGCAGCTCCCGCTTCCCCGTCTCGTCGTAGACGTAGATGCCGTCGGGCGACTGGCGTAGGTCGCCGCGCTCGCAGCTCACAAGCGTGAGGCCGAAGAAGTACTGGTGGCGGGGCCCCGCAGCGGGCGCGCGCGGGCGATCCCCGCCGTAGCGCACGGCGTCCTTACCCGCATCCGGGTCCGCCGCGCCGGCGGCCGCGCGCGCCCGGTAGGCGGCCCAGGTCTGGGCGTGGGTGGCGGGGTCGCGCGGGAGGCCGCGCTCGCCGATCCAGTAGTGCAGCTCGGCGGTATCGAAGTGGCCGTAGCCGCTGTAGACCAGCGTGGCCGGCACGCCGTCCGCGAACTCCAGATAGGCGGCGTAGGCCCCCTCGGTCGGGAGCGCGGGGTCCCAGCAGCCGGTCATGGCCCGCACGCTGCCCACGAGCCCTCCGCCGAGGAGCCGCACGATGTCCACCTGGTGGGGCGCCTGGATGTACACCACGCCCCCGCCGCGCTGGGTGTCCAGCTCCCAGGCCGCGCGGGGGCGGTAGAGGAGGTCGGTGTAGTTCCAGGTGTGGAGCATCGTCAGGCGGCCGAGCGCGCCGCTGCGCACGACCTCCCACAGCTTCTGGATCGGCGGGTCGTAGCTGTGCGTGTGCCCGTAGATCAGGTGCACGCCGTGGCGCTCGGCGGCGGCGATGATAGCATCGCACTCCTCGAGCGTGACGGCCATGGGCTTCTCGAGCAGGATGTGCTTGCCATAGGTTGCGGCCTGGATGGCGTGCTCGGCGTGGAGGTAGTTCGGCGTGCACACGTAGACTACATCGACCTGCGGGCTGCGGCAGAGGTCCTCCACGCTGGCGAAGGTCGCGGCCTGGAACTCGCGCGCGAACTGCTCCCGCGCCGCCGGGCGCACGTCGGCGGCGGCGGTAATCTTTACGCGGGGATCGCGGGCCAGGTAGGGCAGCATGAAGGTGCTGGCCAGCCCGAGGCCCGCGATCCCGAAGCGGAGCGGTGGTCGCTGCATCGCGCCGCCTCAGGCCGTGGCCGGCGCAGCCGCCGCCTGCGGCCGGTACTTCGCGCACAGCTCGTTCCAGTACCGCGCCCGCGCCCGCGCGCGCTCCTCCACCTCGGGCGGGATGACCACGAACGGTGGGCGCAGCGGCCCCGGATCGCAGTAGCCCGCGTAGCGGATGGCGAGCTTCGCGGCCGTCTCGCGCCACTGGAGGTTCGGCGGCCCCTCGTGCACGGTCGTGATCTCGCAGATGATCTGCTTGGCCGTCGCCACGTCGCCCTGCGCGATGGCATCCCGGAGCCGCAGCACCGGCCAGGGCCCCATCCAGCAGTCGTAGGACCAGCAGCCCGCGGCGCCCAGCTCCGCGTAGGGGTAGTACTGGCCGGCGATCACGAACACGCTGATCTTCCCCTGAATGATGCGCTGCAGCTCCAGGAAGCTCCGGGTGGTGCGATGGCTGTCCTTCATGCCGATCACGTTGCGGAGCGCGCTGAGCTGGCGAAACGCCTCCACGGGGAGGAGCACGCGGTGCAGGTCGGGGTTGTGGTAGATCATGATGCTGAGCGTCGGGAACAGCTCCGCGATCTCCTCGTAGAAGCGCACCGCGTTGTCGACCGTCGAGGGGAAGTAGAACGGCACGCCCACCAGGACGCCGTCGGCGCCGGCATCGCGCGCGACGGCCATCTTGCGCACCGCCTCGCGGCTGTTCAGGGCCGTGCAGCCGATGAACAGCGGCACGCGCTTGTTCACGGCCTCGACCGTGGCGTGGGTGAGGGTGACGAACTCCTCCCAGAGGAGGGTGTGGAACTCGCCGAAGCTGCCGGTCGTGGCGATGACGTTGATGCCGTCGCGGATGATGCGGTCCACCGCGGCCTTGAGGTTATCGACGGCGATGGTGTCGGTAGCACGGATGTCCGCCGCATTGGGCGTAGCGAACGCCGGCATCATCGCCATCACGCCGTGCAGGTCGCGCGCCGTGAGCATGCTGTACCTCCTCCCCCTGAAGCTCAGGGATATGTCTCAGAAAAAGATCGTCAGCGCCCGCGGCAGCAGCAGGTGGTCGAGCACAACGGTGCGCGCTGCGATCTTCCACGCGCCGTCGACCTGCCGCAAGCGGTCCTCGCGCTGCCCGAAAAACGTGTAGTCGTCGGTTTCCAGCCGCGCCTGATGGACCAGGAAGTTGGAGCACACCACCAGTTCCGCCCCCTCGGCGGCAGTCACCAACACGTTGGTGATCAGGTGCCGCGTGATGGATGGCGGCCGCTCGGAGTGGGCGAGCTGGGTGTCCAGGCGCCGCACGCGGAGCGCCAGGCCCGCCTTGTCCTCGGCGAAGAGGAGCTGGATGGGCGCGGCGTCCGGGCCGGAGCCAGGCGGGGCGGGGGCGCGCGCTCCCCCCTGCACCTTCTCCCGGACGTAGAGGGCGTAGCGGGCGTCGGCGGTGAACAGGTCGAGCCACTCGTGCAGGCGGCGCGCGTCGAGCAGCCAGGCCTCGTAGTAGAGGAGCCGCTCCGCCGCCTGCTGCAGGTCGCGGCTCACGTCGGGGCCGGCCATCTCAGCGCTCCCCGTCGCTCATGAGCGTGACCCAGTAGCGGTAGAACAGCCGCTGGGCGTGCTCACTGAAGCGGGGGCCCACCACCCCCGGCAGCCCCTGGATGTCCCATTCCTCCTGGCCCGGCCAGCGCCCCTCGTAGCCGAGCGCCATGCCGTAGTAGAACGGGAAGCGCCGGGCCACCGGCGTGCGCGTGGCCTCCGTGACCCGCTCGAAGTTCTCCGCGTCGTCCTGGGCGAAGAAACCGCTCGGGAGCTGCCCCCGCCGGGCGAAGACCGCCCACGCTCGCTCCTTGAGCACCGCGGGGGCGTCGCGCTCGACCGCCAGCCAGAGCCAGATCTCGGTCTGGAGCGGGCCGCGCGGGTGGCAGACGTAGAAGCCGCGGTGGTCGAGCGGGCTGCCGGTGCCGGAATAGCAGAAGTTCGGGAAGATGTTGCCGTGGCTGGAGGCGTAGGGCTTGGCCGGCACATCCTTCAGGCGCTCGAGCTTGCGGCGGTAGCGCTCCTGGATGTACTCGACCACCTCCGGCCCGAGCGCCTGGGCCGCAGCGAGGTCGCGCTCGTAGGCGTCCGTGCCGGTGAACAGCCCGCCCAGCCCGTGGCCCGGCGGGATGGCAACCTCGAACGGGCCGGTGCGCACCTGGGTCGCCTCGTAGCCGACTGGCGGTGCCAGCCCGAGCTTGTAGTAGGAGCCGTGGGTCGTGTAGGTGTGGTAGTGGTCGCCGGCGAAGTTCTCGCCGATGATCTTCCAGTTGCCGCGCGCCAGGTAGCGGTGGCAGGTGGGCGAGAACTCCAGGCCGCCCACCTCCTCGGCGAGGAGCACGTAGTCGAGGTACCAGCGCAGGTCGCCGAGGTAGGCGTCCAGCGAGGGCGCGGCGGAGTCCCAGCAGCCGAAGATCAGCCCGCCATAGGTGGCAAGGCGTGGCACCTCGACCAGGCCCCAGCGCGCCTTGTCCAAGGCCTCGAAGTAGGCCTCTTTGAAGAACGGCACGCCCACTAGCCGGCCCTCGGTGTCGTAGGACCAGCCGTGGTAGCTGCAGGTGAAGGTCGTCGTGTTGCCGCGGTCGAAGAGGCAGACCTTGTTCCCGCGGTGGCGACAGGAGTTCAGGAACGCCCGCACGCGCCCGCGGGCGTCGCGGCAGACGATGACCGGATCCTCACCCATGTAGTTCGTGATGTAGTCCCCAGGCCGCGGGATCAGCGACTCGTGGCCGAGGAAGAGCCAGCAGCGCGCGAAGATGCGCTCGAGCTCGAGCCGGTAGATCGTCTCGTCGGAGAAGATCCGGCGGCTGACAAGCCCCTGCTCGAGATCGACCAGCTGGCGGATCGCCATCGCATCCATCGGTTCTCTCGCTCCGCTTGCCTGGTGCGTGAGCTAGCGCCGCTCGGCCGGCGCGGCGGCCGTGAGCAGGGCGGCGGGCGGCGTGCCGGCCGGCAGCCGCTGGTGGCCCCACACCTCGCCGCGGTCGAAGCTGCGGACCTCCCACGTGGCGTCGTCGACCTCCACCCCGCCCCAGCCGATCTCCAGCTCGAACCCGGACGGCGTCTCGCAGTAGAAGGAGACCATGAGGTCGTTGACGTGGCGGCCCAGCGTGCGCGTGATGCGGACGCCCTCCTGGAGGCAGAGGTCGTAGGCCGTGCCCACATCGTCCAGCGACTGGACCTCCAGCATCACGTGCTGCAGCCGCTTGTGCGTCGCCAGCGGGCCCAGCTCGCCGATGGCGATGGAGTGGTGGCGCGGGTTGCAGTGGAAGAAGGCCAGGCGCCCGGCGCCGTAGTCCGTCAGGCGCAAGCCCAGCCCTTCGGTCAGGAAGCGCTCCATCGCGTCGCGGTTCTCGACGTTCACCACGAGGTGGCCGAGCCCGAGAGGCCCGGCCTTGAAGCCGGTCATGGGACGACTCGGCACGAACGGCGCGCCGGGCTTCGTCAGCGGGCCGTAGAACAGCTCGAAGGCGAAGCCACTGGGCGCCGTGAACTTCACCAGCCCCTGCACCTTGCGCTGCGCCCGCTCCTCCAGGGAGCCCGGGCTCACGGGCACACCGGCCGCCCGCAGGCGGGCCACGAGCTCCGCCAGCGCCTGGGGCGTCGCCACCTGCCAGCCTACATAGAGGAGGTCGTCTTCGCCCGAGGGGTGCAGCACGAGCCGGTGGTGGTAGTCGTCCAGGCGCAGGTAGAGGGTCCCGTCGGGGTCGCGCGCGCTGAGTTCAAGCCCGACGATCCGCGTAGCAAAAGCCTCCCAGCGGGCGAGGTCGCGTACACCAATACCCACATAGCCCAGCTGCGTGATGCCCATTAGCGCCTCCGCATCGGGCACCGGCTCCGTCGCCCACGCAGTCACTGCTCCGCGCCGGACGACGCCGGGCGTGCAGCAGGAGCCGGCTCCTGTTTCTTCGTCAGGTGACGATCGGCCTCGGGCGAGAGACCGCAGCGTAGAAATAGTCGCTATATAATAGCCCCACCAGATGCAAGAGGCTAGCAGATTCGCGATGGCCACGCGGTTAGCGCGCAATGCTGTGGCATGACAGCAGAGCCAGTGGCAGTGTCGGCCGGAGAGGCGCGGCAAGCCCATAGCGGCAGTGGCGCTGCGCAGGCTAGCGGAGCATCGGTTCGGAAGGGGCCGGGAGAGAAGCGATGATAACACGGCGTATGGGGGTTCTCCTCGTAGTGGCCTGGTTGGCGGTAGGCTGTGCGTCCGCGGCGGCCCGGGCGCCGGCGGCGCCGCCCGCCGCGGCCCCGCCGGCCGGCGCCGCGAGCGCCCCCGGCGGCATGGGCGAGAGCGCTAGCGCGCGGCCCGCCGCGCCGCCGCTCGATCCGCCCCAGCTCGTGCGGGTGAGCTATACCCAGTCCGCGGGGGAGGTGCCGCTGTACATCGGCGTCGAGCACGGCTACTTCACCGAGCTGGGGCTGGAGGTGGAGCTAGTGCGCACCCCCGGGTCGGCGGACTCGATCGTGCTGATCACCGCCGGGCAGCTCGAGGTGGCCGGCCTCCTGATCACGCCCGCGTTCTACAACGCTGTGGCCCGCGATGTCGGGGTCCGCATGGTGGCCGACCGGGGGAGCAACGTGGGCAGCCAGAGCAGCTTCCACCTCGCGGTGCGCGCCGACCTGCTCCAGCACCAGCCGTGGACCGGCTACCAGAACCTGCGGGGCCTGAAGGTCGCCCTCCCGCAGCGCGGCTCGATGGCCGAGTACTACCTCGAGCGGATGCTGCAACGCGGCGGCCTGCAGCTGAGCGACGTGGAGATCGTCGCGCCGCTCACCTTCCCCGATATGGCCGCTGCCTTCGCAAACCGCGGCATCGATGCCGCCCTCTACCTCGAGCCCTGGGCCACCCAGCAGGAGGAGGAGGGCGTCATCAAGCGCGTCGTCTCGGTGAGCGATGTGGCCCCGGGCTCGCATACCGCAGCGCTGGTCTACGGCGACGTGTTCGCTCGCAACACGCAAGCCGCCCGGAACTTCATGGTGGGCTGGCTGCGCAGCGTGCGCCACGTGACGGACGTCTACGCAGGCTACCGCGACTTCCAGGATATTCTCACTGCGCTAAAGAAGTACACCGCCCTCAAGGACGATGAGCTGATCCGGAAGATGCCGCCCACCCGGATGAATCCCGAGGGCTACCTCGACCCCGAGAAGCTGGCAGAGTACCAGGACTGGTTTGCCAGCCGAGGGCTCGTGCCGCAGAAGGCAGACATCGCGAAGGTCTACGACCCGAGCTTCGCCGAGTACGCCAACGCTGTGCTCGGCCCCTACCGGCCCGACGCACGGCCGTCGGGCGGGTAACGCCGGGCCTGCGTCTCAGGCCCGGGCGCCAGGGATGGCGGACGGGCACGATATGCCCCCGTTGATCCCGCCCAGCGTGGCGTGACCGGACGCCAGACAGAAAGGGGGCGCCGTGTTTCCGCACCCGCGTTCTAGCGCTACCGCGCTGCTGACCCTAGGGCTCGCGCTCGGGGCCGTGGCCTGTGCCTCGCCCGCCGCCGCGCCCGGGCAGCCGACAGCTGCCCCCGCCGTGGCGAGCCCGCCGGCCCGCAGCGAGCCCAGCCCGGGCCCGGCCGCCGCGGGCGCCGCGGCCGGGCCGCGCAAGCTCCGCATGGCCATCAACCTCAATGTGACTGCGGCGCCGGTCCTGGTGGCGATCGAGAAAGGGTACTTCGCCGAGGCCGGGCTCGAGCTCGAGCTGGTGCCCATGGGGGGCGGCGCGGAGATGGTCGCCCCGCTCTCCACCGGCGAGATCGATGCCGCCGCAGGGGGTATCAGCGCCAGCCTGTTCAACGCCTTCGCCCGCGGCGTGGACGTCAAGATCGTGTCCGATTTCAGCCGCATGTCGCGGGGCCACGGGTTCGGGGCCTTCCTCGCGCGCCACGACGTGGAGCTGCCAACGCTGGCCAGCATCCGCGGCAAGCGCGTGGGCTTCAACAACCCCGGCTCCCCCTGCCACTACATGGTCGGCAAGATGCTCGAGGCGAACGGGCTCACGATAGCCGACGTGGAAACCGTCTACCTCCCCTTCAACACGCTGCCCGGGGCCTTCGCTAAGCGCGAGATCGACGCGGCGTGCGCGGCCGAGCCGTGGGTGGCGAACACGCTGCGGGCCGGCGATGCCCGCCTGGTGCTGACCTACGACGAGCTCCTGCCCGACATGCAGGTCTCCGTGATCATGATCTCCAACCAGCTCGCGGCCGAGCGGGCGGTGGCGGAGCGCTTCCTCGCCGCGTTCCTCCGCGCGGCGCCCGAAGGGAAGGAGAAGCTGCCGTCCACGCTCGAGGCGGTCTCGCGCCACACGGGCCTCGAGGTCAGCGTCCTGCGGGAGACGATCTGGACCGACGTCGACGACGGGGGCCGCGTGAACGTGGAGAGCATCAAAGACCAGCTCGACTTCTTCACGCGGGCCGGCCTGATTCAGGGCACCGTGGAGATCGACCGGATCGTCGATCTCTCCTACCTGCCCCGGCGGTAGACGCCGCCACCGGGCAGCGGAACGGCGCCCGGCGTCAGGGCGGTGGGGAGCGACGCGCTCACTCGGCCCACGAGACCGCGTGGGCGCGGGTGAGGCGGCGGGAGTACCAGAGGCTGCCGATTCCCAGCGGGACCAGCAGGAACGCCGTGCTCACGATAAGCCACAGCGCGGGCTCGACCTCGGAGGAAGCGGCGGCCGTCGGCGGCCCGCCGCGCAGGAACGCCTGCAGGATGTTGTGCGTCACGCGCTGGATGCGCGGATCCACCCGGTCGGGCATCCGGCTGTCGTCCAGCGCCCAGGCCCAATCGATGGTGCCCGCCGAGAAGACCATTCCTCCCTTGCGGTAGTAGACGGATTGCGACACCGACGGGCGCCCGGTGACATCCACCACCGGCGACTCGGAGAGGATCACCAGGCCCGGCGGGGTGTGGCCGTTGTCGACTACGCGCTCGTACTCGTAGCCGACGATCCGGCTCCACGCCTGGCCGGGCTGGGCGCCGGTGCCGGCGAAGATCCAGTGGTCTGCCGCTTTGACCACGTAGGGGTAATCCTCCCCGATGTGGATTACCCCGTCGGACATCCCGCCAAGCAGCGCGTTCTCGGGCCGGCCGACGAGCGGATCGCGCCAGAGCACCGTGAGGCGGCTGTTATCGCGCTGGAACAGCGGGTCGCGGGCTGCATCCTTGTAGCAGACGAGCACGCGGTTAGGAACGCCGTCGGCGCTGGGCTCGAAGCGCACCTGCCAGTAGACGTTGTTGCCGCTAAAGAAGCCCAGCGCGTAGCCGGCGTCGCGGGCGGCCTCCCAGCTGTCGCGCATCTCCTTGGACCAGTACTCGTCGTGGCCCACGGAGAGCAGCACCCGCCGGCCGGTCATGTAGCTCGTCCCCTCATGGGCGTCTACATCGGTGATGTAGGTCACGTTGTAGCCCTCGCGCTCCAGCCAGCGGATCATGGGGAAGTCCCAGTCGAAGAAATGGCCCGCTCCGGCCCACTGGCTATAGGGGCGATCGAAGGACACCTTGGTAGCCGGCGGGCCCACCGAGTTGAAGGTGTACAGGCTCTTGCCCCCCCAGTTGTTGTAGGCCTGGTAGGTGTTGACCGCGACTTTGTAGACGATATCCGCGACCTGGCGGTCATCGCGCACGACGAAGAGGATGTAGCCGACATCGAGGGGTTCGTTAGCGAGCGGCGCATCGTAGGCGAGCAGCCGGACGAGGTAGACCCCGCTCGGCCAATCCGGCGGGATGTCCAGGGTATACGACGGCTGCCAGTTGGCCGCCACCAGCCCCGTCTCGGGCTCGGGCGTGGGCACCGGCTGCGCTATGCCCGGCAGCGCGTAGGCGGTGTGCATGGTACGGCCTCCCTCGCCGCCATACCACCCCATCCGCAAGACGACGAGATCGACATACGCCGCCGTGGTGGAGATGTAGAACCGGATCGTCCCGCCCGGCGCGACGCTCACCCGGTCGGCATAGCCGCTGATCAGGGGCGGCGTCCAGGCGTCGAGCCCCCCACCGCTCTCCGCGGGAGAGAACGCGACGTCGTCACGGCTGGGAAGGTCCGCCGCCGCGTAGGCCGCGCTTACCGTCGGGCTCACCGGTGCTTCCCAGTCGCGGCTGCCGGGCTGGCGGTTCTCGCGGACGATGGGGTTGTCCTGGCTCCATTCCGGGTACAGCTCGTCAGACAGCTCATCGACGGCGGCTGACAGCGCGGCGAAGCTCCAGAGCCCAGATAGCAAGAGCCCGAGCATCAGTAGCCGGATAAGGATGCGCGGGTCATGCGAGAGCGTTCCGGTTACCATGTGCCGGACCAGTGCAGGAAGAGGAGCCCTGCGATCACGCCGAGCGCCAGCCCAACGACGGCCACTAGCACGCGCACGAGCAGCCGATAGCGCGTCAGCACCTCCCCCTCGTCCGCGAGCAGCGGCTCGGCCGCGTCGCGCGCTGGTTCTGGCGACGCGGCCGGGGGCGCTGGCGGGGGCAGCAAGGCAAGCACGCGCTCCGCCACCACGCTCGGAGCGAGGGTGGAGTCCACCTGGAAGTGACGCCCGAGGGGGCGCAACGGCAAGGGCGGTGCATCGGGCGCCGCCAGCAGCACGAGGGGCACCGTTACAGGGTGTCCCTCGTGTTGCTCGGCTGGCGGCAGCGAGCCGGCCGCCACCAGCACCGCCGGCGGCTCATCAGCGCACGCCTGGAGCGCGCGGGGCAGCTCGCTGTACAGGGCGACCTCCAGCCCGCGGTTCTCCAGCTCCGTGGCCAGCGCGAGCAGGCGCTGCGCGTCCGCACTCACCAGCACTGCGCGCTGCTCAGGCCGCGCCATCATCGAAATCGGACGCCTCCTCCCTACCTCCCACCGGCCCCCTAGGTGCGGCCGGTGCTCTCGCCTGCGGGCATCGCCTAGGCGCGCCGGCGCGGCCGCCTGAGCGGCCAGACGAGTCCCACGGCCGCCAGCCCTATCGCCACCAGCGCGAGGGCCAGCGGCGGCCATAGCCCGGCCGCTGCCGCCGGCCCCTCGCCAGCTTTGGGCAGGACCCGGGCCAGCGACAGGCCGGGGCCCGGCGCCGGCCGGAAGGCTGGGGACGGCGGGGCAACCGTCAGCGGCGCGGACGAGAGGGCGATGCTGCGGGGAACCACCTCCTCCACCGGCGGAGGCGGCGCGACGACGGCCAGCGCCTCCGGCGCGACCGCGAGCGGCGCCGGCTGCACCGGCGGAGGCGCCGCCACGACGCGCGCGGGCGCCTCGGCTACCGGTGGCGCCACGGGCGGCGGCGCCGCGACCGGGGCAGATGGCGCTGGGGCTGCGACCGGCGGCGCCGAGGCTGCGACCGGCGGCGCTGGAGGAACTACCGCCTCCGGCGCCGCGCGGCTCGTGAGCAGGGGCGGCGCGATCGTCGGGACATGGAACGTGAGCGGTGCGGTGGGGATGAGCGAGAAGTTGCCGCTGCTGGAGCTACCGAAGGAGCCGGGCAGCGCGATGGTGATCTGCGGCGGCGAGGTGGGCACCCCGGGGCCCCCACCATAGCTCGCCTGAGCCAGCGCGGTGCCCGGCAGGGCGAGCCCGCTCAGCCCCAGCAAGCCCCCGATAACAGCGCTCCAGATGCGGTGTCGCGAATGAAGTGGGCTCATAGCTCTCCCTTCGTCGCCGGACCACGGCCCGGCTGCTAGGCGCCTTCCGCCAGCCGTGCGCGCACGATCTGCCGGTGACTGTAATCCCGGGTGAGCGGGTTGAAGTTGCCGGTGCAGGTGATTAGCGTCAGGAGCTTGTCGTGGCTCGGGCCCACGAGATCGGCCAGCGGCGCGTCCTCGGGGCGCACGGCCCGGTTCCACTCAACAACGTAGGTGTGCTTCTCCCCCGCCGTGTCCGTGACCACGATCTGGTCGCCGGGCTGCAGCTCGTACAGCCGCCAGAACACGGCGGGACGCCCGCCCCAGTCCACATGCGCCGTGGCCACGAAGTTGCCAGCGTAGCCGGGCCGCGCGCTGGCCTCGTACCAGCCAATCGTCTGGCCGTCAGCGGGCACCTCCATCTCCCCGGTCGGCCGCACCTGCAAGAAGGTGACGGGCGCATCTACCCGCAGCCGCGGGATCGCCAGCCGCGCCGGCGGCGGGAGCACGGTCGGGGCCGGTTTCGGCGTCGCACAGGCCACCCCCGCGGCCGCGGGCGGCGGCAGCACGCCTTTATGCAGCGCGCCGCCCTCTAGCCGGTAGGTGCGGTCGTCTTCTAGCTGCTCCTGCACAGTCACCGTGCCAGCGGGCCCCACCACCTCTACCGTCAGCGGGATGGGATCCACCCCGGGCTGCTTCTGCACAGCGAGGAGATAGGGGCCTGCAGCCATTACGGCCGGATTCAGCGCGTACTCCAGGACCACGGTCGTGCGCTCGCCCGGCGGGACCTCCACCAGCCCGGCAAACACCGTACGCCCACACTCCGTGCTCGTCTCCACTGCATCAGCGAAGCCTACCGCGGCCTGCAGCGCGCTCTGCCAAGGCACATAGACCCGCAGGTAGTCGCGGTAGCGCGTCGTGGGCCACGGCGCAGTCGCGGCGGGATCGAAGCGATTGGCGAGCTCCAGCGTCAACCGCGCCTGCGGGGGGGTCTGGGTGAGATCCACCGTGTACCGCGCCGCGCGCTCGATATAGCGGTCGACCTTGTTGGGGCTCACGTTCGCGCTGACCGCGAACACGTAGTCGCCCGGCCCTTGGTAGAGATGGCCATCCCAGTTCAGCTCCGCTGCGAGCTGCATCCCCGCCGGCGTGCCGAGGTAGACCAGCAGGTGCTTGCCCGCCAGCGCCCGGCCCACCGCCCGCGCGTAGGCCGGCAGCTGCTCGGGGGGCGCGCTCGCCAGCGAGCGGAGCACGGCGGCAGCAGCCATCCCCACGAACGCTTTGCGCTCCCACTCGTCGGCCCGGCCGGGATCGGCGTGGACGTAGTAGTCTAGGCGCTCCTGGAGATTCGCCGCGGTGAGGGTCTCGCCGTACTCCGGCACCTCGATCGGCCCGGTCACCTCCAGCAACAGCTCCAGCGTTCGCTGGTCGAACGCGATCACGCCGTCGAGCGGCTCACCGCGCACCTGGTTGTAGAAGTAGGCCATCTGCTCGGCCGACGAGGGGAAGTCGGGCCACCAGTTGGCATCGCGGAGGTGCCAGTAGCTCGAGCGGAGGTACCGCGCCAGCGGCGCCGGCGGGGGCACCAGCCGGTCGGGCGGTAGGTCGTACACGACGCTGGTCCCGAACTCGGCGTAGGTGAGCTGGCCGTTCGCCACGCGCACGATTCCCGCCGTGCCGATGTAGCCGCCGGTGGGTCGCAGCTCCTCCCGGTTCTGCGCCAGCAGCAGATACGTGCGCGGGCCGTCGGTACCGAGAAGGTCCGGCAACACCAGCAGCGCCTCCACGGCGGCGCGCAGCGCGGGCAGCTTCGCGGTCAGCGCCTGCACAGCCTGGCGCACCTCGGGCTCCAGCGCCGCGAGGGGCAGCTCGGCCAACAGCCCCTCCGCCCGCGCCAGCCGGGCACGCGCCTGGTCGAGACTGGGGCGGCTAGCAGCGAGCGACGCCAGCAGCGCCTCTGCCAGCTGAGGCTCGCCCGGGGCCGGCCGCTGCAACAGCGCCGCGACAGGGCCGAGGCCTTCGCACAGCGCCGCGCCGGCTGCGCTCACCTCCGACGCGCTCGCCACCAGCGCCACCTGCGCCTCGGTGCGCTGCGCGGCCAGGGGCACCTGCTCCACCACTTGCAACAGGGGCACGAGGCGCTCCATGCCTGCCATAGCCTCGCCAAAGGCCGCGGCGGCAACGGAGAGGTTCGCGCAGGGCTCGGCCAGGTCCAACGGACCGGCCACCGCCCGCTCGAGCGCGCCGCCGCTCACCTGCGTGCTCACGCGGGCCAGCGCCTGCTGGCCGGTGCTCACAGCGCGGTGCAGCGCGGTGAACTCGCTGTAGGCCGCGCCAACCGCAGCGAGCAGGAGCCCCGCCGCCAGGCTCAGCAAAAACAGTCGCATAGGAACGTACCAGCTTCCCTCAAAGACATACGAATCGAAGCCTCTTCTCGATTATAGAGACGTCCTCTCGGGCGTGAAATCGTAACCACGGACGAATTCTCGCTCCGGTCTTCAACCAATAGGAGTAGTCCATCAGTGGGATGCCCACGCCTCCCCTCACCGCCGTACCGTCGCCGCGCGCAGGTGGGATAGGCGCGCGCCCGACCGGCGCCGCGCCACGAGCGTGTCCACCGCCGCGCAGTAGGCCGCAGCGGCATCGGCCCAGCGATGTGTCGCGCTGAACGCGCGCGCACCGGCCGCCAGCGCCGCGCGCCGCGCCGGATCGGTATAGAGGCGCTCGATAGCGCGGGCGAGCGCCTCGACATCATCCGGCGCGCAGTACTCCACCGCCGTCTCGGGCACGTGGGCCACGACCGTGCGCGTGCGGGTGACCACCGTGGGCAGGCCCAGCGCCAGGTATTCCAGCAGCTTGTTCGGCAGGATGGTCTCGGTAAACGCATCGACGCGGGTGGGCACGACCGCGGCATCGGCGGCCGCCAGCAGCGCCGGGATCTCTTCGAGGGGCACGTACCCCGGGCTGAGAAACACCTGGTTCTCGAGCCCGAGGGCTGCGATGAGCTGCACGAGCCGCGGCCGCAGGTCCCCGTCGCCGTAGATCCGCAGCTGCAGCCCCGGCAGGCGCTCGCGCAGCCGTGCGACGGCCTCCACCGCCAGATCGACCCCGTAGCGCGCCACCAGCGTGCCGTGGAAGACGAGCGTGAACGTCCCGGGCGGCGCAACGCTAGCTACCGCGTGCGTTGCGGGCCGCGGGCGGGGATAGAACAACCGCTCGTCGGGAAGGTTCATCACCACCAGCAGGCGCTCAGCTGGCACCCCGCGCGCCAGCAGGCGCTGGCGATACTCCTCGTGCACGGTGACAACCAGGTCCGCCAGGCGGAGGCACCACCGCTCCTGAGCCCGGAGCAGCGCGGCCGCGAGCGGGCCACCACGGGCTCCGAACTTCGCCGTGTAGAGGTCGCTCGTCAGGTCGCCGGCGTCGTAGATCAGGGGCACGCCGGCCAGCCGCGGCCAGAGCGCGGTGAGCAGGAGCGCCTCAGGCATGCTGTAGACCTGCACCGCGGCATAGCTCTGCTGGCAGTGCTCGCGCGTGACCGTCGCCAGCGCCTGCAGGAAGAAGCGGCCGTACGTGAGCACATAGCGCCCAAGGCTGGGGCCGCGGTACTTAGCCCCGCCGACTCGCCGCACCGTAACGCCGTGGCGCTGCTCGACGGCCGGCTCGCCCGGCTGGCGCTGGCAGATCACCTCCACGGCGTAGCCGTGCGCTGCCAGCGCCTCCGCCTGCCGCCGCACGCGCGGGTCGGCGAGGTAATGGCAGTGCGAGACCATCGCGATTCGCCCGCGCTGGCGCCCGGTGGCCGGCTCGCGAGCGCTCATCGGCCCCACCCTGTCATGACGAGTTTCCGAGCTCTGAGCCGGCCCGGGCGGCCGGGCCGGTGCGCGAGCACCCCGCAGCCGAGCAGCCCCAGCGTGGCCAGCCCCGCCGCCGCCCCGCCTGCGAACGCCAGGCCGGCGCCCACCAGGCCCCAGCGGGGTAGGAGCAGCGTGGCGCCGGCGAGCGTGGTCGCCGCCATCACCGTCACCCCCACCGCATGCGCGCCGGCGCGCCCCAGCCCCACCAAATGGCCCTCGAGCACCATGTACAGCGCGTACAGGGCCATGCCCACTGCGAGCCCCGGCAGTGCCGCGGTCGCCGCCGCGTAGCGGCCGCCGCCGAACACCTGGAGCAGCGGGGGAGCCAGCAGCAGGATGCCTCCCAGCAACACCAGCGAGACGGCCGCGGTGAACACGAGCAACCGCCCGGTCAGGCCCCGCGCCTGCCGCCCCGCCGCGGCAACATGCGGCAGCAGCAGCATCACGATGGCTTCTGGCACCAGCAGGAAGATCGTCACGCCCGTGCGGGCCAGGCCGTACTGGCCCGCAGCGGCCGCGCCCAGGAAGTGCTCCACCAGCACCACATCGGCCCACATCCAGACGGTATACGCGGCCTGGGCTAGGACCAGCGGGCCCCACACGCGCCACAGCTCCACCCAGGTCTCCTGGCCGAGGGGGCCCAGCCAGGGCTCCACCCCCCACCGCCGCAGCGCGGCGAACGGCGCCCAGAGCACGGCGTGGGGCCCCGCGTGCCACTCCAGGGCCAGCAGCACGACCAGCCAGGCGAACGCATAGACGACCAGCGCGAGATCCGGTACCCGGAGCCCCAGCGCGCCGCAGAGCACCAGGACTACAGCGAGCTGGAGCGTGTTCCCCCCCGCGGCCAGCGCGGCCATTCGCCAGGTGTTCCCGACGCCGCGATAGATGTTGAAGCAGGTCGTGAACAGCGTCATGCCTACTAGCACGGCGAGCACGCCGCCCACCGGCCGGCCCAGCAGCCCGAGCCCCAGCGCGGTCGCCAGCGCCGCGAGCCCGGTCACCCCGGCGATCGCCGCTAGCCCGACGCGCGCCAGGGCCGCCTGATGCGCCGGATCGCCGTGCGCCCGCCCGAGGGCGCGGGCCAGCGCCACGGGGCCCGCCGTTGCGGGAATCGCCGCCAGCATGCCCACGCTCATCGCCCAGCGGATGTAGCCGTAATCGGCGGGCACGAAGAGCGCCGCCACGACCACGGTGAACAGCAGTCCCAGCGCGCGCGCCAGCGCGTTGCCGGTTCCGACCACCGCCAGCCGACGCACGAAGGCCTGGTCGAGCCAGTTGCGCGGCCCACGCCAGCGGCCGGCGGCAAGCTCGCCCGGGACGTGGACAGTACGGGTCATGCGGGCTTCAGCGCGCATCCCACACCGCCCGGTCCTCGCGGGCCATAGCTGCCTGAGGCGACCAGACCCGCGCGATCAGGGCCTCCAGCGCCTGCTGGGCCTCTCGCCAGGCCTGGCGGCGCTCTGCTCGCAGCGCCAGCATCTCCGCGCGTAGCGCCGCCTCGCGCCCCTGCGCCTCGCGAACCCCGGCCGCGATGCTCGCCGCGGTGTTCGCCACATGCACGGTGCCGCGGCAGAAGTACTCCCGCAGGATCGGCCAGTCGGAGAGCACGAGCGGCTGCCCAAGATCGAGCGCCTCCCAGGCGCCGCGCAGCACCGTGTGGTCGAGCGTGGTGAGGACCAGCAGCGCGTTGGCGCGCCGGATCCGCGCGAAGTAGGCGTCGCGCTGAAGAAAGCCCGTGAACTCGACATTCGGCGGCGGCTCGGCCAGCCACTCCGGCCGGGCATAGGCAGGGTCGCCGGTAATCGCGAACTGCACGTCGGGCAGCGCCCGCGCGGCTCGGAGCACCTCGCCGATGGGCTCGTCGTCCGCGAACGTGCTGACCACCACGACGGTGAACTGGTCCGCCGGCGGTTCGATCGCCGGCTCCGCGTCACCGTCTCGGGACGGGACAGTGATCGGGGGATCGACGGCAATAAGCGCGGGCGCGCCCCAGCGCCGGACCACGCCGGCGAGATGGGCATTGGTGACGACGGTGGCCAGCGCCCGGCGGGCCAGCCAGCGCTGGAGCGGCAGCGTCCACCGCCAGCGCCGGATGAGGAAGGCCTCGGAGTGCGAGTCGATGATGAAACCCGCGCCGGTCACGGCAGCGTAGAGCGCCACCACCAGGGGGGCGACAGGCGGCGGGTTCTGGACCAGCACCGCGGCCGGGCGCTCCCGCCACAGCAGCCGCAGCGTGGCAGCGGCCTGGAGCGGGTACTTCAGCGGCGCGATCCAGGGCCGCTGAAAGGCCAGGTAGTGGATGAAGTAGTTGCGGATCCCGAGGTGCTGAGCCAGCCCCTCGCTGCGGCCAGAATACGGAGCCCAGGTGACCATGAGCGCGCGCGTACGGAACCGCACGGGATCACTCCCTCCCGGCGTGCGCGGCGGCGCCCGTGGCCAGGGCGAGCAGCGCCCAGGCAGCGTCGGCCTCGCCCGCCATCGTCAGATGGGGGTCGAACAGCCCGAGAACCAGGATCAGCAGCCAGGCGATGAGCGCCGCGCGGCCCACGGCGAGCGCCGGGCCATCCAGCCGCCGCAGGAAGCGCCAGGTGGTCCGCAGCACGACGCCCATGAACAGGAAATACGCCCCCACATATAGCAGTCCGCCCTGGTAGAGCAGGTACATCGCCTGGTTCTCGGGAAACCGCCAGGCGAGCTCGGGCGACACGCTCGGCGCCACGCCGAACAGCAGGTGGTCCTGCACCGCCGGCCAGAACACCGTGACGAGGTTGGACCAGCGGTACTCCCAGGTGACCGGCAGGGTGCCGCTCGCGCCGTAGCTCGCGAACTGGTAGGTGAGGCGCTCCTCGAGCGCCGGGGCAAGGAGGAGAAAGGTGAGCAGGATCACAGGCGACGCCAGCACGACCAGCCGGCCCACCCGGCGCGCCATCACCGCCACGAGCCCGAGGCCGAGGCCCAAGGCCAGCACGGCGGTGAGCGAGACCGTAGCCAGCGCGCCCACGATGTCGAGGCCGAGGATGAGCACGAGCCACGGCCGCCAGCGGCGCGGGGTAGCCGGCGCCAGCAGCAGCGCGGCGGCAAGCGCGGCGTGCACGCCCAGATACGCCCCCAAGGCCTGCCACACGCCAAGCGTGGAGGTGGCCCGCCGGAACTCGAGGGCCTCGCGCACCTGGCCGGCCGAGTAGTAGGTCGCCAGCCACTCGTGCAGGCCGAAGAGCCGCTCCAGCTGTAACAGGCCGATGCTCGCTACCACCGCGCTCGCCGCGAGCATCACCCCCGCGACCCGTAGCGCCGCCTTCTCGTCGGGCACGACCGCCAGGAGCAGCCGGTAGCTGAGGTAGTACTTCAGCAGCGACAGGAGCTGGAAGGTGTCCTCGGCGGAGGGAACGCCGCTGCGGTAGAGCATCACGGCCAGGGGTACCAGCGCGCCGAAGACGAAGAGCAGGCCAAACGCCCGATCGACCGCTGTGAACGGCCCGAGCCGCACGCGGCCATCGGCCGGGCCGAGCGTGCCGCGCAAGATCACCAGCCCCAGCAGGGCGAGGATCAACAGCTCATTCGGGCGCAGCACGGGCACCACGAGCCCGCGGCTCATCCCGACAATGAGCGGCACGAGCAACGCATAGAGATAGGCCCCGCGTACAGGCCGAGCCAGCGTCCAGGCGACGACCAGCGCCGCGGCTATGCCGGCGAGAACCGGCACGGGCTGCAAGGCAGCCGCCACGCCCAGGGCCAGGGAGCCCAGCACCAATGCGAGCAGGCCGCCCCCCGCCGCCACGGCGCGGCGCCAGGACAGGGCTGCCCACTCCGCTAGCGGAGCGGCTGGCGCCGCGCGGCGCGCGATCTCGACTCCACGCACGTCGTCCTCCCGTCAGCGGCTCGCGGCGAACGCACGCACGCAGTCGGCCACGTACGCGATCTGCTCTGCGGTCAGCTCGGGATACATCGGCAGCGACAGGGCGCGCGCGGCGAGCTGCTCGGTCACAGGCAGCGGGCCCATCTCGGCACACCACGGGCGCGCCGCAGGCTGGAGGTGGGCGGGGATCGGATAGTGGATCCCCGTGGCCACGCCGCACGCGGCGAGGTGCGCGGCCAGCGCGTCGCGGTGCGGACTCTGGACCAGATAGAGATGGTAGACGTGCGTCCTGTCGGGGCGAACAGCCGGCAGGACCAGCCCGCAATCCGCCAGCGCCGCCTGGTAGGCCGCGGCCACCGCCGCCCGCTGCTGGTTCCAGGTATCGAGGTACCGCAGCTTGACCCGCAGCACGGCCGCCTGGAGCTCGTCCAGCCGCGCATTGGTGCCGATGGTCACGTGCTCGTAGCGGCGGTCCGAGCCATGGTCGCGCAGCCGCCGCACGGCCGCGGCGAGCTCGTCGTCATTCGTGACGACCGCGCCGCCCTCGCCGTAGGCGCCCAGGTTCTTCGAGCAGTAGAAGCTGAAGCAGGCCGCGTCGCCCAGCGTGCCCACGCGCTGGCCCCGGTACCACGCGCCGTGCGCCTGGCAGGCATCCTCGAGGACGAACAGGCCGTAGCGCCGCGCCACGGCGCGGATCGGCGCCATGTCGGCCGGCTGGCCGCACAGGTGCACGGGAATCACCGCCCGGGTGCGCGGGGTGATGCGCGCCTCCAACGCCGCCGGATCCAAGCAATAGGTGTCGGGCTCGATGTCCACGAACACCGGTCGGGCTCCGACCAGCACGATCGCCTCGACGTCGGCGAAGAAGGTGTACGACACCGTGATCACCTCGTCGCCAGGGCCAACCCCTGCAGCGCGCAGCGCCAGGATCAGCGCGTCGGTGCCCGAACTCACCCCGATACAGTGCTTAGCTCCACAATATGCGGCGAATTCCTCCTCAAATGCACGTACATTGGGCCCGAGAAATAGCTGCATATCCTCAAACACGGCCGCTACAGCGGCCAAAATCTCCGACTTGAGCAGCTGATACTGCGTTTTCAGATCGACTAGCGGGATCTGCATGACTGACTGTGCTAGCGCTTTCACCTCAACTCCCCTCATGCGTAGATCAGTGATCGCTCGCCTCGCGTGGGAATATCTGCACGTACCGTTTCGCGAGCGCGCCGCCGTGGCCCTTCAGCGTGCCAGCGCCACGGCGGGACGCGGCCAGGCCGTCCCATCGCTCCACGGCACGTGGGCCACCGGGTTGAGCGCAGCCCCGTCTAGCCGCTCGGAGCTGCCGCCGTTGTGGAGCGAGCGGTCAGCCTGCTCCAGGATGTGCACGACCTGCAGGCCCTGCCAGCCATCGGCACGCGGCTGCGCCTCGCCCCGCACGCAGTCCACGAAGTGGGCACATAGGTGGTAGAGCGGCTCCACCGCGGGCAGCGGGATCGCGGTCGTCGCTCCCAGGTGGTAGAGCAGCTCGGCGGTGGGGTCGCCCTCCCGGGCATAGCACACCCGGCGGTCGTACACGCACAGCTTCTCCGGCGCCAGGTCGTCGTAGACGGCCATCTTGCGGCTCCCGACGATGGTCATCCGCCGCACTTTCTGCGGCTCGAGCCAGCTCACGTGGACGTGCGCCATCGTTCCCTGGGGGAACTGCAGGTTGAGGTAGACCACGTCGTGGATGCCCGGCTGGACGTGGCTCGCGCCGCGCGCGCTCACGGCCGTCGGCGCCGTGCCGAGGACCGCGAGCAAGATAGCCACATCGTGGGGCGCCAGGTCCCACAGCACGTTGGCGTCGCGCCGGAACAGGCCGAGGTTCAGGCGCTGCGAGGTGATGTGCCAGATCTCGCCGAGCTCGCCACTCTGCACCACCTCGCGCAGGCACTCCACCGCCGGCTCGAACAGGAAGGGGTGGTCGACCATGAGCACGCAGCCGCGCGCCTTGGCCAGGGCGACCAGCTCGGCCGCCTCCTGGGTGCTCGCGGTGAGGGGCTTCTCCATGAAGACGTGCTTGCCGGCGAGCAGCGCCTGCCGGGCGAGCGTGAAGTGCGTGGCGACCGGCGTGGCGATGGCGACGGCTTCGACATCGCTAGCCAGCAGCTCGGCGAAGTCGGTGGTAACCTGCACGCCCGGGTACTGCTCTTGGACCTTCACCAGCCGCTCGGGCACGAGGTCGCAGACCGCCACCAGCTCGGCGTGGGGTAGCGCCGCGAAGTTGCGCACGACTTTCGGGCCCCAGTAGCCGTAGCCCGCCACGCCGACGCGCGTCGGCCGCGAGAGCTCCCCAGTGACGGTCGGAGCCACCACGCGTGTTGTTCGGATCATGTTCCATTGCCTCCCAGCATTAAGGCTCAAGCGGCTCCGCGACCGCGCAGCACAGCGGGCACCGTGCGCACGAGAATGCTCAGGTCGAGCCAGATCGACCGTCGTGCGACGTAGTCCAGATCGTGCTGGATGTACTCCGCGAGGGTGCCGCGCCCGCGCGAGTGGAGCTGCGCCAGCCCAGTGATGCCGGGCTTCACGCGCAGCCGCTCGCGTTGCGCCTCGCTGTAGAGCGCCACCTCGTAGGCCAGTGCCGGCCGCGGCCCGACCAGGCTCATCTCGCCCCGCAGCACGTTCCACAGCTGCGGCAGCTCGTCGAGGCTGGTGGCGCGGAGGAACCGGCCGATGCGGGTGATCCGCGGGTCGCGCTGGAGCTTCAGGAGCGGCTGCCCGGCGCGGATGCGCTCGACCACATAGCGCGCGTGCACGTGCGGGTCGGCGTCGACGTACATCGAGCGGAACTTCAGCACGGTGAATGGCCGGCCGCCCTGGCCGATCCGCTCTTGGCGGAACAGCACCGGGCCTGGCGAGTCGAGCCGCACGAGGAGGGCGATGAGCCCCATGAGCGGCGCCAGCACGACGAGCAACACCGCCGCCCCTACGACGTCGAGCAGCCGCTTGGCCGCCGCGTCCAGCTGCGCGCTGCGGCCGATGCGCCGCGCGGCGGCGGCGCGCTCGGCGCCGGCTCGCTGGGACCCGTGGGGGGAGGCCTGAGCTATCGCCATCTCAGCCCTCCCGCACTACCGAGGGCACGACCCCAGCGGCCTGAATCTGGCCGTTGCTCGCTGCCGGGCGTGCTTCCTCGTAGTAAGCGGCGTAGTAGCCCTCCGCATGCCGCGGCGCCGCATTGATCACGACACCCAGCAGCCGCGCCTCCACGCGGAAGAGGTGCTCCTTGGCGCGCTGGGCGAGAGTGCGGCGCGTCTGGCTGCTGCGCACCACGAGCAGGGTGGCGTCGGCCGTCGCCGCCAGAGCGAGGGCATCGGCCACCGCCAGCACCGGCGGGCTGTCCAGCACCACGATGTCCGCCCGGGCGCGCATCTCCTCGAGGACGCAGCGCATCCGCCGCGTTCCGAGGACATCGGCGGGGTTCGGCGGCTGCGGCCCGGAGGGCACCAGCTCCAGGCCCGGTACCTGCGTGGCCAGCGCGACCTCGCCGATCGCACGGCGCTCGTCGAGCAGGAGGTCGGTGAGCCCGTGGCGGTTGGGCAGGTTGAACAGGCGGTGCTGGGTCGGCCGGCGGAGGTCGGAATCGACCAGCAGCACGCGCTTGCCCGCCTGGGCCATCGCCACCGCGAGGTTCGCGGCCACCGTGCTCTTCCCTTCTCCGCTGCCGGGGCTGGTCACGACCACACTGCCCACCGGCACATCGAGGGCGGAGAACTGGATATTGGTCCGGACGGTGCGATAGCTCTCCGCCGGCGCGGAGCGCGGGGCACGGAGCGTGACGAGGTCTCGAGTCCGGTCGGCGGCGGTCTTGAAGCGCCCGATCACCCCGAGCACCGGGAGCGCCAGCGCCCGGGCAACGTCCTCGCTAACCTTGAGCGTGTCGTCGGCATACTGCAGGAGCAGCGCCAGCCCCAGGCCGCCGAGCAGCCCGACGAGCACCCCCGCGACGGTGTTCAGCAGGAGGTTCGGGCGCACCGGCCGCACGGGCTCAACGGCCGGCTCGATCAAGCGGAGGCCATCGGCGGCCCGCGCCTCGGCCAGCTCGATCTCCTGCAGCGTCTTGAGCAGGTTCGAGTAGGTGAGCTGAGTCTGGCTGAGCTCCGACTGGAGCTGTTGGAGCAGCACGAGATCCTGGGGCGTTGCCGTGCCCGACGCCACCGTACTGCGGAGCTGTTCCACCGCCATGGTGGAGGTCTCGATCTGGCCGTTCAGCCGGGCGATCTGCCGCGTCAGGTTCTCCTTCGCGCTGGCGTAGCTGCCCACGATTAGCCGGCGGTTCTGCTCCATGAACGCCTGGGCCACGGCGTTGGCCAACCGCTGGGCCTGCCGCGGATCCGGGTCTTCAGCAGTGATCTGGATGAGCTGGGTGTCACGGACCAGCCGGGTGCTCAGGCGCTTGCTGAGCTCCTCCGGGGTAGTGGCCAGCTCGAGGCTGCGGATCACCTGCTCCAGCACCGGAACCGTGAGGATCATCTGCCCGTAGGTGCGCGCCAGCTTCTCGCTCGAGAGCACATCCTCGTACTGCCGGCCTCCGACCGCGGAGCCATGCTCCTGAACGAGCAGCGTCGCTGTCGCGGCATAGGTGGGCGGCAGCGCGCGACTGACCGCGAAGCTGGTGCCGGCCACCAGCAGCGTCGCCACGGCGATCAACCATCCCCAGCGGAACAGCAGCCGCAGCACCTGGTGTCGATCCATCGCCTTCTCCTCACGCTTCACGCCCGCTTCGGTATCGCTCCTCGACGGAGCCGGGCGCGCATCCTGCCTTTGGCTGCCGCAGTCGACCGGCGGGGCAACGTCCTCACGGCCACCGGGATTCCGCCGTGCGTGCGACGCGCCCGAACGCAGGGCACGCACGGCCCGCGTTCAGGCACTCCTAGCTCACCGCGCTTAGTCCCGCTCCCCCGCGCACTGGCCGGCGGGCGGCACGGCCGCGCCGGGCATCGCGCACGCAGGCCACGAGCTCCTCTGCCGAGAGCTGAGGGAAGTGCCAGGCGTTAAACACCGTCGCGCGGCCTTCCGCCAGGCTGAGCGCGATCACGCGGATCTGGGAACGCCGCTCCGCCAGTGTCGCGAACAACGTCGTCAGCATCGCGGCCACTGTGCCGTTGACGGCTCGCCAGTCCACGATCGCCACATCGGGTTGCGCAGCGATCAAGGAGGTTATCGCTACCCGGTCGACGGGCATCTCGATGACCACCTGGATGTCCGCTACCTCGCTCAGCACCTGCCGCACGATGTCCCGCAGGAGCGGATCGTGGTAGAGCAGCGCCACCCGACATATGGCTTGCTTCCTCATGCTCCCGGCCTTGACGGATTCGGGCAGGCTCGGCAGCCCAACCAGGGGTATTCTCGCCGACACCGGTGGCGCGTGGGGTCCCCGGTTTGATGGCCAATTCCGGGCGATTTTGCGGGGCCGCCGGCTACGTGACCAGGACGATGGCCACCGGCGGGACGGATGAGCGCGCGCCTAGATCATGGTCATCCGGTCGGATGAGTCCTGGCGGGACAGAGGGGGCCTGATGGCCTCGGCAAGCAGGCGGCACCATGCCCAGGAAACCGGAGCCTCAGGGGACCGTGGAGAGGGGAACGGCCTGGCGCGGCTAGCCGCACGCTCGCGATGCAGCTACCCGGCGCGCGCTGGCACCCAGACCGACACGCGGGTGCCTTCGCCGAGGGCGCTCGTCACCTCCACGTGGCCCCCGAGCGCCTCCGCACGCTCGCGCATGATCGCGAGGCCATATTGCTCTCGCTCGGCAGCGTCCGCTGCCTTCTGGGAGGTCTCAAAGCCCACCCCGTCGTCTTCCACACAGAGGCGGACGCCGGCGCCCTCGGCCCGCAGCGATACGTGCACCTGGCTCGCCTGGGCATGCCGCCGCACATTGGCGAGCGCGGCCTGGGCGATCCGGATGAGCTGGAGTTCAGCGGCGCGATCGAGTAAGCGCTGCTTAGGGTCGAGCGTCACGGTCAGGCGGGTGGCGATCCCAGTCTGGCTGGCGAGGCGCGCGAGATCCTGCTCCAGCGCCAGGGCCAGCGCGTTCTCGGCTGGCAGCGCCTGGTGCAGCTCCTGGATCGTGCGGCGGAGCTCTTCGTAGACTTCGGTCCAGGCGCGCTGCAGGGCGAGCAGCCCTGCACGCACCTCGGGGGGAGTCAGTGCCGCCTCCTTCAGGAGCTGATGGAGCTCGGCGCCAAGCGCCCACAAGCTCTGCACCGGCCCATCGTGGAGCTCACGAGCCAGGCGGCGGCGCTCCGCGAGCACTGCCTCGGCGAGCACGTCAGCAGGTGGGCCTCGCCGCCGTCCATGCTCCGGTCGCTCACTTCTCCCCCGAGATTCCGCAGGATTCCCCCGGATACGGTCCTGAGAGTCGAATCGTGACATTGCCCTTGCTTATTGCCAGACCAACGCTTGAAGGCGGATTTTACACAACTACTTACCATCTTGGGTTACAGAAGCTATACTTGTCAAGACTACAACGATACAGCATGAAAAACTCAACCGGGCTAACACCGCGTACGCGTCCAGCGCCACGTGCCTAGACTGAGGGCCGGCTATGCCTGAGTCGCCAGCGTCCGAATCCCCCGCTAGCGAGCAGTCGTCGCACGCCCCTTCCACGTCGCGAGCGCATCCCCCGCTCGACGACGCGCTCGAGCGCCTCCTCGAGCGGAGCGTCACCGCGGCGCTCCAGACGGCAAACGAGCTGAGAACGCTCGTGGAGATGCTGCAGCTCTTGCTGCAGCGCTTCCGGCTGCAGGCGCTGCGGCTGGAGAGTGAGCTTGCGCGGCTCCGGGCCGAACACGCCTCCCTCGTGCGCGCGCTCGAGCAGCAGGAGGCGGCCTGGGAGGCACGCCAGCAGCTCGAGCGGGAGCGCGCCCAGGCTCACCGCCAGGCGGAAGAGGAACGGGCCGCCCTGCGCGCCGCGGCCGAGGAGGAGGCTCGACGCATCCGCCTGGCCGCCGAGCAGGAAGCCGCCGCCCTGCTGGCCGCGGCCCAGGCCCGCCGCGCTGAATTGCTTGTCGCTTGGTCTCGGTCGCAGGAACGGACGTGCACGCCGGAACCGCCCGCCGAGGGCTCTCCCCCTGCGGCGCCGCCGGCGAGCGGCACCGCTTACCACACCGGCGACGCGCCCCCTGCCCCGGCAGCCGAAGGGCAGGCCGCGGCCGCCCTGGCCGTCCAGACGGAGGTCGCCATCCGGCGCGTGCCCGACACGCGCCGCGCCGCCGCGCTCCAGGCCGCCATCGCCGCCCTGCCCGGCGTAACCCACTGCCGGCTGCGGGAGTTCGCGCGCGGCCGCCTGATCCTCAACGTCGAGCACCACCTGGGCCGCGCGCTCGCCGATCGCCTGCGGACCCTGCCCGCGTTCGACCTCCGCCTGATCAGCGCGCGCGACGGGAGCCTCGAGCTTCAGCTCCTGTAGCGGGCTGGCGCCCGGGTATAATGCTGTAGTGTGCGGGGAGAGCGCGCATGGCCATCACCCGTGAGGACGTCGATCACATCGCCTTTTTGGCGCGGCTCGGGCTCACCGAGGCGGAGCGCGAGCGGCTGCGCACGGAGCTGGGCCAGATCCTGGCCTACATGCAGGTGCTCCAGCGCCTCGATACGTCCGCGATCCCGCCCACGGCCCAGGTGATCCCCCTCCAGAACGTGATGCGGCCCGATGAGGTCTGCCCCTCGCTCTCCGTGGCGGAGGTGCTGGCCAACGCACCCGCCCGCGAGGAGGCCTACTTCCGGGTGGCGCCGGTGCTGGAGTAGCACTCCCAGCCGGCCGCGCGCACGGCCCGGCCGCGGCCCGGGCGGACCCGACCGACGAGCGAGCATGCCGTGGATCTGACACAGCTGACGCTGCTAGAGGCGCGCGCCCTGCTGCGCGCCCGCGAGATCTCAGCCGTCGAGCTGACCGACGCTTACCTGGCCCGCATCGCGGCCCTCGAGCCGCGGCTGCGCGCCTTCGTGACCGTGACCGCCGACCTGGCGCGCCTGCAGGCGCGGGCGGCGGACGTGCGCCTGGCCGCGGGCGAAGAGGCGCCCCTGCTGGGCCTCCCCTTGGCCCTCAAAGACATCCTCTGCACCGCCGGGGTGCGCACCACCTGCTCGTCGCGGATCCTGGAGAACTTCGTGCCCCCCTACGACGCGGCGGTGGTCGAGCGGCTGCGGGCGGCCGGCGCCGTGGTGCTGGGCAAGACGAACTTGGACGAGTTCGCCATGGGCTCCTCGACGGAGAACTCGGCGTTCTTCCCCACGCGCAACCCCTGGGACCTGGCGCGGGTGCCGGGCGGCTCGAGCGGGGGCTCGGCCGCGGCCGTGGCGGCCGGCGAGGCGCCCGCCGCCCTGGGCACCGACACCGGCGGCTCGATCCGGCAGCCCGCCGCGCTGTGCGGGATCGTGGGGCTGAAACCCACCTACGGGCGGGTCTCGCGCTACGGCCTGGTGGCCTTCGCCTCCTCGCTCGACCAGATCGGTCCCATGGCGCGCACCGCCGCCGACTGCGCGCTGCTACTCGGCGTCATCGCCGGCCATGACCCGCGCGACGCCACCGCGCTGCCCGATCCGGTCCCCGACTACCTGGCGGAGCTGGAGGGGGACCTCCGCGGCCTGCGGGTGGGGGTGCCGCGCGAGTACTTCGCCGCGGGCCTTGAGCCGGGCGTGGAGGCGGCCGTGCGCGCGGCGATCGCTCAGCTCGCGGCGCTCGGCGCCAGCGTCGACGAGGTCTCGCTACCCCACACCGAGTACGGCGTGGCGGCCTACTACCTCATCGCGCCGGCCGAGGCGAGCGCCAACCTCGCCCGCTACGACGGCGTGAAGTACGGCTACTCTGTCGCCGCGCCTACCCTGCTCGACAGCTACTTCCGCACGCGGGCCGAGGGGTTCGGCCCGGAGGTCAAGCGGCGGATCATGCTGGGCACCTACGCGCTCAGCGCGGGCTACTACGACGCCTACTACCTGAAGGCGCAGAAGGTCCGCACCTTGATCAAAAGCGACTTCGACCGCGCCTTCGAGCGGTTCGACGTCCTGGCGACGCCCACCTCGCCGACCGTGGCCTTCCGCCTCGGCGAGCGCGTGGCCGACCCGCTAGCCATGTACCTCTCCGACGTGTGCACGATCCCGGTGAATCTCGCAGGCCTGCCGGGCGTGAGCGTGCCGTGTGGCTTCGTCGACGGCCTGCCGGTGGGGCTGCAGCTCATCGGCCCGCCCCTCAGCGAGGGCCGCCTCCTGCGCGTCGCCCACTGCTACCAGCAGGCCACCGACTGGCACCGGCGCACGCCACCGCTGGATGAAGGAGGCTGACCGTGGCGAAAGCGACCGCTGCCCGCGTGACCTACGAGCCGGTCATCGGGCTCGAGGTGCACGCCCAGATCCGGACCAAGAGCAAGATGTTCTGCGGCTGCAGCGCCGACTACTTCGATGCCCCCCCCAACACCCATGTCTGTCCGGTGTGCCTGGGCCTGCCCGGCGTGCTGCCGGTGATCAACCAGGCAGCGGTCGAGGCGACGCTCATGACGGCGCTCGCCCTGAACTGCGAGATCCCCGAGGCGTGCAAGTTCGACCGCAAGAACTACTTCTACCCGGACCTGATGAAGGGCTACCAGATCTCGCAGTACGACCTGCCCTTCAGCCGCAACGGCTGGCTGACGATCGAGGTCGACGGGCAGACGCGCCGTATCGGGATCGAGCGCGTCCACCTCGAGGAGGACACGGCGCGCCTCCTGCACCGCACCGACGCCCATGGCCGCGCCTACAGCCTGGTCGACGTGAATCGCTCCGGCGTGCCCCTCCTGGAGATCGTCAGCAAGCCCGACCTGCGCTCGGCCGCCGAAGCGCGCGCCTACCTCGTCAAGCTGCACGCCATCCTGCAGGCGCTGGGCATCTCCAGCGGCCACCTCGAGGAGGGCGCCTTCCGCTGCGACGCCAACATCTCCCTCCGACCCGTGGGGAGCACGGAGTTCGGCACCAAGACCGAGATCAAGAACATGAACTCCTTCCGGGCGGTCTACCGCGCCCTGGAGTACGAGATCGCGCGCCAGACCGCGATCCTCGAGGAGGGCGGGCAGATCGTCCAGGAGACCCGCGGCTGGGTGGACGACCGCGGGATCACGGTGCCCCAGCGCAGCAAGGAGTTTGCTCACGACTACCGCTACTTCCCCGAGCCGGACCTGCCCCCGGTCTTCATCTCCCGCGAGTGGGTCGCGCAGCTCCGCGCCCGCCTGCCCGAGCTGCCCGACGCCCGGCGCGAGCGCTACCAGCGCGAGTACGGCCTGAGCGCCTACGATGCCGGCCAGCTCGCCGGGTCGCACGCCATAGCGCAGTTCTTCGAGCGCACCGTGGCGCTGTACCCCAAGCCTAAGGTCGTCGCCAACTGGGTGCAGGGCGAGCTGTTCCGCCTGCTCAAGGACCGAGAGACGCTCGACCTATCCGACCTGCGCCTGACCCCCGAGCACCTGGCCGAGCTGCTCACCCTGGTGGACCGCGGCGTGCTCAGCCTGGCGCTGGCGCGCCAGGTGTTCGAGGAAGCGTTCGTGACCGGCGAGCGCCCCGAGGCTATCGTGCAGGCCCGCGGCCTGGCGCAGATCTCGGACACCGCGGAGCTGGAGCGCGTCGTCGACGAGGTGCTGGCGACCAACCCGCGGCCCGTGGCGGACTACCGCGCCGGCAAGGAGGCCGCGCTGAGCTTCCTGATGGGCCAGGTGATGAAGGCCACGCGCGGCAAGGCCAATCCCAGCGTGGTGGCGGAGCTGCTGCGCGCGCGCCTGCGCACGGACTGACCGGCTCCGCCACCGCGCGCAGCACGCCGCCCGGGGGACCTTGACGGGGCGTGCCACGTCGCCTATCCTGAGAGCCGCGCGCCGGCCGACAGGCTGCTAGGGCGACGGAGACCGGGCGTGGACGACTTGCTGGAGCGAGGGCGCAACTGGCTCTCGGGCATCCTGATCGTCGCGGCGCTCGGTGCCGGCCTGGCCCTCGCCTACCCGCTCGTCCAGCGCCCCGCCGCGCCGCCGGTACAGCTCGTCGCCACGCCCATTCCCCCTACCCCTCCGCCGAGCGAGGTCTACGTCCATGTGACGGGCGCGGTGCTCCAGCCAGGGCTGTACACTTTCCCCGCCGGCAGCCGCGTGGGCGACGCCGTGGCCGCCGCCGGCGCGGCCGACGACGCCGACCTCGACGCGCTGAACCTAGCCGCGCGCCTAGTCGATGGCCAGCGCCTCGCCGTGCCCCGGCGCAGCGAGGCGGCGCCGGCCAGCGCCAGCGCCCCGCGGCCGACGGCCGCCCGCGCGCTCGCCACGCCTCGGCCGGCGGGCACCAAGCTGAACCTCAATACGGCCACCGCGGCCGAACTCGACGCCCTGCCGGGCATCGGCCCCGCCCTGGCCCGGCGCATCATCGACTACCGCGAGCGCCACGGGCCGTTCCGCAGCGTGCAGCAGCTCCGCGACGCGCGCCTCCTGCCCGCCGCCACCTACGAGCGCATCCGCGACCTCGTCACGGTCGAGTGATCCCCTCGCGCTCCTCGCGCCCGGCGCGCGCCGCCCCATCGCGCGGCCCGTCGGACTCCACCGCGGGAGTAGAGCGCCCGAGGAGCCCCCTGAGACGCGCCGGCCGGCCCGGCAGCTGGGCGCGCTCGTAGAGGAACGCGAACGCGCGCACGGTGATCGCGCCCAGCAGGAAGATGATCACTACTGACAAGGCCAGGTCGACCGCGGTGAGACCGGGATAGTTCTGCGAGACCAAGATCCCACGGATGCCCCACACGCCCAGCACGAGGGCGCCCGCGTTCACAACCAGCTCGCTCAGCGGCCGCATGAAGACCGCGTAGGCCGCCGCTACCGTGATGAGCAGTACGAGCAGCACCGCCAGCACCTTCGTGTACAGCGGCCGCGTGATCGTGACCCGCTGCAGCGTTAGATACCCGTACGGAAGGGCGGGCGCGCTCCGCTGGAGGTCCGCCGCGTCGACCACGACCGGCGGGTCCATACTATGCCGCGGGAGCTGCTCCTGCAGGGTGAGGAACAGGTGTCCCATCGCCTCGGCCGGCGACAGCGTTTGGACCGTTCCATCGGGATAGACGTGCTGCAGGACGACGCCCAGCACCAGCTCGTACTCGTCATAGGGGTAGCGCGCGGGGTTGCCGTAGACAGGTAACTGGATGGACTGAGTAACCTCGACCTGCTCCGGCGGGAGGGTCACGGAGGCCGACGGCGGCAGCCCCTCCGGTTGGGGCTCGTGCAGCGGCAGCGCGAAGAACACGACGCGCTCGTTCCAGGGGCACGGAACCTGGCACACATGGTGGCCGGAGACGCGGAGGGTCGCCTGCAGCTTGTACGGATCGAGCTCGACGATGCCAACCTGCAGCCGGCTGTGGGTCGGCGCCTCCATGGCCGGCGGCCCCCAGGCGAGGCGAAAAGCGTGGCCGCTCGACCTCCCGAGCAGGTCGTCGACCACGCTGGCCACCGTGAACGGGAGCGTCACCAGGATGAAGAGCAGGAGGACCGCGATGAGCGTGAGCGCGATCCGGTAGTGGAGGAGCCGTCGCCGGATGAGCTGCACGGGCGCGCCCTTCCTGCAGCACCGCGCTCGCCCGTGCGGCGTGGCGGTGCTGCCCTTGCGCTCCCCCTCCGCCGCGCATGCCGGCTACGGCTCCCGTGGAAGCGCCGCAGTGATCCACTCGCGGCACATCTTCGCACATCCATGCAGCTGCCGGCCAGCGGGCCTCCGGGGTGCGAGCATCGGCCCGCTGCGCTGTACTCGCGTCCTACTTCCCCGCGCCCCACCAGGCGCTACTCCGGCGGGGGGCCGGTGAACGGGCCAGCTCCCCACGTCCGGCCCGGCAGCTGGGCGCGCGCGTAGAGGAACATGACTGCGCGCACGGTGATCGCGCCCAGCAGGAAGATGAGCACCATCGACAAGGTGAGGTCCATCGCGGTGAGGCCATAGTAGCTCCCCGGGACCAGGATCCCGCGGATGCCCCACACGCCCAGCACGAGAGCGCCTGCGTTCACAACCAGCTCGTTTAGCGGCCGCATGAAGACCGCGTAGGCCGCCGCTACCGTGACGAGCAGCAGCACCGAGATGGCCAGCACACGCATATAGAACGGCCGGCTGATCTGGACGCGCTGCACTGTGAGGAGATTGGGAGAGGCTGCCTCCTCGCCGGCCAGTGCCACCGCGACCGGTGGATCCATGTTGTGCCGGGGGAGCTGCTCCTGAATGGTGAGGGATAGCTGCCCCGCTGCCGCAGCCGGCGACGGCGTTTGGACCGTCCCGTCTGGCGAGACGTGGTGTAATATCACACCGAATACCAGCTCGTAATTATCGAACGGATAGCGTATCGGGTTACCATAAATGGGCATTTCAATGAGTTGGGTGACCCGAACATTGCCCGCTGGCAAAGTCACTGTTGTAGATAACGGTGGCCCATCATGTAAGGTTGTGGAGGGTGAAAAAGCTAGAAACTCAATCTGGTCATCCCACGAGCATCCATTCTGACAAACGTGGTAGCCAGAGAGGCGCATGCGCGCTATCTGCTTGAACTCGTCGAGCTCGATGAGACCGAGGTGCACTCGGCTATAGCTCGGCATGGCCGGTGTGGCCGGCTCCGGCAGTATGGTGAAGACCGGGCCGCTGAGCGGTCCAATGAAATCGTCCATAACGCTGGCTATCGTGAACGGGATCATTGTCAGGATGAGGAACAGGAATAGAGTAATGAACCCAAACGCGATACGGTAGTGCAGGAGCCTTACCTGGAGGAGCTTCATGGGCCCATCCTCCGTCCTGCACCAGGCTTCGCTCCATAGCGTATCAGCCCGGTATGTTTTCCGTCTAGTAGCCCGCTCCCACGGAGCGCATCCGGCGCCAAGTCTCTGGTGGCCGATGCACTTCGACTACGCTATCCTTGCTTGAGGGGCACGGGCTGAGCCGCCAGCCCGGAGCAGGCCCTGCCGAATCCTGGCCGAAGCGAGGCTGCCAATGCCCGAGACGCTGCAGGACGCCGCCGCTGTGGTGCTCGCCGCCCTTCGCCGCGCCCCGCGCCGCGCCTACTTCGAGAGTGAGCTGGCTGCCAGCTTGCGCGCCCAGGGCCTCGCTCCCGCCGACGTGGCCGCGGCGATCGACGCGCTGGCTGCTGCCGGCCAGGTCCTGACCGCCGAGTACACCTGTCCCGACCCGCACCTGCCTGTGGGCGGCTTCCGCCTAGTAACGGCGCTGTCCCCGGACGAGCCACCCTCCGCCGCCGAGGCCGCGGCTCAGGCCCGTCTCGACACGCGCTGGGAGGAGTGGCTGCGCGATTTCCTCGCTACCCACCGCTGTGGGTAACCGCCCGCGCCTGTGGATAACCCCCGCAAAGCTGTGGATAAGTCGGTGGATGCTGTGGATATGCTGACTCCCAGTCCACGAGAGGCGGCGCCCCGCCGGGGGAGCGCGGCGAGGGAGGAACGCTCCTGAGGGGCTGCCGGTCCACGCCGCCTCTCCCGCCTGCTCCCCCCGTTTGTCCACCGTCCGTCCGCAGGGCAGCTGCCCGCAGCGCCGACCGGCGGGCAGAGGCAGCCGTACTGTCCACACCGCGCTTCCCCCTACGGCGACGACAGCTGTTCTTCCCTATAATGCTCCCAGAGTCTGGATCGTGCGAGCGAGCTATTACCTCGGCACTTCTGACCTCCCGGCCATGTCTGAGCGGCAACTGCCTTTCCTGGACGAGGCCCGCATCTATGTCAAGGGCGGCGATGGCGGCAACGGAGCGCTCAGCTTCCGGCGGGAGAAGTATGTGCCGTTCGGCGGCCCGGACGGGGGCGATGGCGGGCGCGGGGGCAGCGTGTTCCTGCGCGTCAACCCCAATGAGAACACGCTGCTCAAGTTCCAGTACCGCCGGCACTTCAAGGCCGAGCGCGGGGGCCACGGGGCGGGGCGCAAGAAGCATGGGCGCAAGGGGGACGACCTGGTGATCGATGTGCCGCCCGGCACGGTAGTGAGCACCGACGAGGGACTGCTCGCCGACCTGGTCCAGCCGGGAGAGATGCTGCTCGTGGCCCGCGGCGGGCGCGGGGGGCTAGGCAACGTGCACTTCGCCACGCCCACTAACCGCACCCCGCGTATCGCCCAGAAGGGAGAGCCAGGAGAGGAGCGCTGGCTGCGGCTCGAGCTGAAGCTGCTAGCCGACGTGGGCCTCGTGGGGCTGCCGAACGCCGGGAAGAGCAGCCTGCTGGCGGCCATCAGTGCCGCGCGGCCGAAGATCGCTGCCTATCCCTTCACCACGCTTACCCCCAATCTCGGGGTGGCCCGCGTGGGCGATCTAGCCATCGTCGTCGCCGACATTCCCGGCCTCGTGGCCGGCGCCCACCGCGGGGTGGGCCTCGGCCACCAGTTCCTGCGCCATATCGAGCGCGCGCGCCTGCTGCTGCACGTGCTTGACGCCAGCACCCCCGATCCGGTGGCCGACTACCACACCGTGCGCCAGGAGCTGGCCGCATATAACCCCGCCCTGCTAGAGCGGCCGGTGTTGATCGCCCTGAACAAGATGGACCTGCCGGAGGCGCGGGAGCGGCGCGAGGCGCTCGTCGGCGCGCTCGGAGGGCCCCAGGTGGTCTATCCGGTCTCGGCGCTCACCGGCGAGGGGGTGGCGGTGCTGCTCACGGCCGTGGCTGGCACCCTGGCCGAGCTACCCCCGCCGCGGGCCCCATCCGAGGGCGGCCTGCGGGTCTACCGCCTCGCGCCCGAAGAGGAGCGCTGGACCGTAGAGCGCACGCCCACGGGCTTCCGGGTGCGGGGCCGGCCGGTGGAGCGCCTGATGGCCATGACCGACCTGAGCCAGGAGGACGCGCTGGCGGAGCTGCAGCGGCGCCTAGGGCGCATGGGCGTGCTCCAGGCGCTCGAGCGCGCCGGGGTTCAGCCGGGCGACACGGTACAGCTCGGCGAGGTAGAGCTAGAGTGGGCGTGAGCGAACCGGTTCCCGGGCCCGCTCCCGGAGCTGGCGGCCGGGAGCGGCTCGGCGTGTTCGGGGGCACGTTCGACCCGCCGCACTACGGCCACCTCGTCGCCGCCGAGGAGGCCGCCGAGCAGCTCGGCCTGCCGCGGGTGCTGTTCGTGCCCACCGGCCAGCCGCCGCACAAGCGCGACGAGCCGGTCACTCCCGTCCACCACCGCGTGCGCATGACCGAGCTGGCCATCGCCGACAACCCGCGCTTCGTGCTCTCGCGCGTCGACGTCGACCGGCCGGGCGTCTCCTACACGGCCGACACCCTCGCGCTGCTGCGCGCGGCCTACGGGCCCGACACCGAACTCTACTTCATCTGCGGCATGGATATGCTGGCCAGCTTCCTCACCTGGCACGAGCCCGCGCGGGTGATCGCTCAGTGCCAGCTCGTCGCCGTCACGCGGCCTAGCTACCCCCTCGTCGATGTGGCCGCGCTGGAGCGGGCCCTGCCAGCAGCGCGCGGACGGATCCACGTGCTACGGGTGCCGGGGATCGACATCTCGTCCACCGAGCTGGCCGAGCGGGTCGCCGCCGGCCGCTCGCTGCGCTACCTCACGCCGCCAGCGGTGGCGGCCTACATCCGCGAGCACGGGCTGTACCGCACGGGCCGCTGACCATGGGGGGGCCTACGTTCCGCCCCGTTCAGGCCCGCCAGCGGCGTGGTACGCCGCGGCCGGGAGTGCGCTCGGCCGGGCGTGGGCACCGGCTCCAGCGCCCGCAGCGCTGGACCGCGAGCGCGCTGCTGGTGTAGATTGACGCCGCGAGCAGGCAGCCTGTGCGCTGCGGACCACGCAAGGGAGGAGCGGCTATGGTGGCGGTGCACCAGTTCATGACCCTGCCGGAGATCCGGCGCGCCGCACGGCGCAACCTGCCGCCAGAGGTGTGGGACTACGCCTCCGGCGGGGCAGAGACCGAGACCACGCTGCGACGCAACCGGCGGGCCATGGGCCACTACGTGTTCCGGCCCCGTGTCCTCCGCGACGTGAGCGAGATCGACACCCGCACGACGTTCCTGGGAATGCCGCTAGCGCTGCCGGTGATGACGGCGCCGATGGGCTCGCTGCACCTGCTGCATCCAGATGGCGACCTGGCCATGGCCCGGGCGGCGGGCCGGATGGGCACCATCCACTGGCTGAGCACCGTGACGGCCTACTCGCCCGAAGAGGTGGCGGCCGCTGCCAGCGGCCCGCTGATCTTCCAGCTCTACTTCCGCGGCGACAACGCCTGGGCCGAGCGGCTCATCCGGCGGGTGGAAGAGGCGGGCTACAAGGGGCTCTGCCTGACCGTGGACACCGCGGCCTACGGCCGCCGCGAGCGCGACCTGGAACGCCGCTACGACCCGCGCACCCAGGGGCGCCGCGCCATCGACGCCCCGCTCGACTACCGTCGCCAGGCCTCCCTCACCTGGAAGGACGTAGAGTGGCTGCAGCGGACGACGAAGCTGCCACTCATCATCAAGGGCATCCAGTGTGCGGAGGACGCCCGCCTGGCCGTCGAGCATGGCGTGCCTGTCGTGTACGTGTCTAACCATGGCGGCCGCCAGCTTGATTACGCGCCGCCCACTATCGAGATCCTCGAGGAGATCGTAGACGCCGTCGCGGGCCGCGCTGAGGTGGTCGTCGATGGCGGCTTCCAGCGCGGCACCGACGTGCTGAAGGCGCTGGCGCTGGGCGCGCGGGCAGTGTGCATCGGGAAGGCGGCGGCCTGGGGCCTCGCTGCCGCCGGCGAAGAGGGGGTCGCCCGGACGCTAGAGCTGTTCGGGATCGAGCTGCGGGTGGCTATGGCCAACACCGGCCTGACGCGGCTCGCGGAGGTCAGCCGCTCCCTCGTCCGCCGCACCTGCGTCTGCCTCTAAGAGGGCCTCTCGGCGGTGGGAGCCGGCGCGCTAGACGGAGCGGGCGGCGCCCCCGCGGCAGCCCGGCGGCGCCGCCGGGCCCCGGGGCGCAGGACGGGGACATGGTCGGGGCAGTCCACGCGGAGCGCGGCCAGCGGCAGCGGCTTGTCTAGCAGCCCGCAGTGGTGCGGGACTGCCGGGTCGGGGTAGACGTTCGGCTGGAAGAAGCGGCAGGTGAGGCACAGCCGGGCCACGGTGATCGCCCCAGCCTGCTGCAGCGCCGCGATCAGCCGCAGCAGGAACCCTAAGGCGAGAAGCTTCTCCTCGGCCGAGAAGGTCGCTAGCGCGGCCTGGACGGTGTCCGTCCAGCGAGTGAGCGCGCCGGCCAGCTCGCGGCCCGCCGGCGTCAGCTGCAGCACGGTCCCGCGGCGATCCGCCGGCCAGGGGACGCGCTGGAGCAGCCCTTTCGCTGCCAGGCTGGCGACCGCGTCGCTGATCGTGGGCGGCGCGAGGTCGAACTCCTGCGCCAGCGCGCTCACTCGGCAGCGCGCCGGCGGGGCGTGCAGCAGGTAGAGCAAGATCTGGAGCTGGATCGGGCTGGCTCCGTAGGCCTTGGCCTCCTCCCACAGCAGCACCCGGAACGCCTGCGCGAGCCGCTCCAGCGCGGCCACGATCTTGCGCTCCACCCCCTGGTGCTCAGCAGCTAGCGGCGGCATCCTGCTAGAAGTCGCCCTCCTTGGCGTACGGCAGGCTCCAGAGCGCGACCTGAAGCACCACCGCCTTGAACCACGCCTGGTACATCTTCTCGACTTCCTCGGCGCTGTGCCCCTTCCTGGCGAGGAAGTCCTTGATGGTCGCCGTGATCGGGTAGATGAACGCGATCAGATAGCGCAGCGGGATGTGCGGCACCGACTGGACCTGGTCAGTCTGGTTCTTCTTCGTGCGGTGGTGCCGCAGCGCGATCTCGTACTGATAGTTTAACCAGTCCTGGTCGTAGGGGCGATTGCAGGTATCGAGGATCCACTGGCCGAACCGCCGGCGCACGGCCGCCAGGTAGGCAGGGATCGGCTGGCCATCGGGCCCGGTGAAGTAGTAGACCAGGTAGGGGTGGGAGCCCACAAAGCCGTACCACAGGTCGAGCACCGCCTCGACCTGGTCGGCGAGCACCTGGCCGGCCAGGCGCAGGTAGCGCTCGTCCTCGTCGGTGAAGAGCACCGTTTCCTTCAAGAGCCGGAGGTCCTCGAGGGTGAGCGGCGACCGCGCCACCGCGGCCGTGCCGTAGGTGTAGCCTGGAATCTGCGCGGCATGCTGCTCCATGGTTGCACTCCTCCCTCCGATAGTTAGGAGTCCTATCAATATAGGCGTGTGGCCGACCGCTGTCAAGCCGCCGGTTCGCGGTCGTCCTGCGCCAGACTCACGGTTGCGGCGGCTTCAGCACCTGCGGCGCTGTCTGCTGCTGGTCGGCGCGCCATCGCCCACATGCTGTGAGCCGCCGCTCGCAGGAGGCGCTTCGGGGAGGAGCGGTGGCCTTGACCGCGAGCGAGCGGCGGCATACGATGCCTAGCGCTGCTGCCCGCTGCGAGCGGCAGGAGGAGGCGCGCGTTAGCGATGGAGCGAGCATCCAGCGGCCTCGTCGTGCGGCCGGTGGCGGCCCCGGCCGCGGCGCGTTGGCTTCTCCCGCTGCTGGCGATCCTGTTCTTCGCCTCCGGGGCCAGCGGGCTCGTCTATCAGGTGCTCTGGCTGCGCCTGCTAGCCCTCGTCTTCGGCGTCACCGTCTGGGCGGTCAGCACCGTGCTGGCCAGCTTCATGGCCGGGCTCGCGCTGGGCAGCCTGGTGGCGGGGCGGCTGGTCGACCGCGCCCGCTCTCCCTTGCTCTGGTACGGCGTGGCCGAGGGGCTGACAGGCCTGGCGGCCCTCGCTACGCCGGCCGCGCTCGACCTGCTGGTGCACGTGTACACCCGCCTCTACCCTGCCCTGCCGCAAGAGCTCGGGGTGCTCACCGCCGTGCGCTTCGTCCTCTCCTTCGGCGTCCTGCTCGTGCCCACCACGCTCATGGGCGCGACCCTGCCTCTCGTCGTCAAGTCGTCGCTGCTCCAGGCCGAGGGGCTCGGGCAGAGCGTGAGCCTGCTCTACGCCACCAACACCGCCGGCGCCGTCGCGGGCACCCTGCTCGCGGGCTTCGTCCTGGTGGGCGGGGTGGGACTGGAGGCATCCTTCCGGCTGGCGGCGGCGCTCAACCTCCTGGTCGGGCTCGTGGCCATCAGCGGCGCGCTGGCGCTCCAGCGCCAGCGGGGCGAGGCGCTCGCCCCGCCCGGCGTCCCGCCGGTGGCGCCGCACAGGGCGCCCGCCGCGCTCCCCGCGCGCTCTCGCGGCCTCATCCTGCTCGTGTTCACCCTTTCCGGCTTCGCCTCGCTCGCGCTCGAGGTGATCTGGTTTCGGACGCTGGTCCTGTACTTCGATGCCACGACCTACGCCTTTACCATCATGCTCGGCACCGTTCTCTTGGGCATCGCGGTGGGCAGCTTCCTGATCGCGCCGCTGATGCGCTGGCAGCTGGATTGGCTCGCGCTGCTGGCCGGCCTCGAGCTGGCGATCGGGATTACCGCGGTGCTCTCGCTGGCCGCGCTCACGCGCACCCAGGAGGCAGCCACTTGGCTGGGGCTGCTCCTGCGCCGGCCGCTGGTGAGCCCGGTGGCGCTCACCTCCGTGGCGAGCTTTCTCGCGCTCTTCCCGACCACGCTGCTGCTGGGCATGGCCTTCCCGATCGGGCTCCGTCTCTGGGCGGGCGATGAGGAGGGGGCGTCCCAGGCCGGCGAGCGGGTGGGCCTCTTCTACGCGCTCAATGTCTGCGGCGCGATCCTCGGCTCGGTGGTGGCCGGCTTCCTGCTGCTGCCCTGGCTCGGCAGCCAGCACAGCCTCGTGGCGGTCGCGTCCGTGAGCTTCGGGGCCGGCCTGCTCCTGCTGCTGGCGCTCCGCCGGCCGCGCCGCGCGCTCCTGCTGGCGGGCCCGGGGGTGGCGCTGTTCCTGGCGGCCGTGGCGGGTATGCCCGATCCCTTCGCTCAGGCGCTGGCGAGCCGCTACCGCGGCGAGCAGCTCCTCTGGCACGAGGAGGGGGTGCAGACCACGGTGACTGTCCACCAGCGGCCGAGCGGGGCGCGCGTGCTCTACCTCGATGGCCGCTACCAGGCCAGCGACGAGCCAGGCCAGGTGCTCATCCACCGCATGGTCGGCCATCTGCCCCTCGCGCTGCATCCCCAGCCGCGGGACGTGCTCATCGTCGGGCTGGGCGGCGGGGTAACTGCGGGGGCAGTCAGCCGCCACGGGGCCGAGGTGGACGTGGTCGAGCTGTCCGGCAGCGTGGTCCGCGGCGCCGACTGGTTCCGCCACGTCAACGACGATCCGCTGCACCGCCCCAACGTGCACCTCCGGGTCGACGACGGCCGGAACTACCTGTTGCTCACCGCCAAGCGCTACGACGTCATCACCTCCGATCTCATCGGGCCCACGCACGCCGGCGCCGGCGCCCTCTACTCTGCCGAGTACTTCCGCCTCGCGCGCGCGGCGCTGCGGGACGACGGGCTGATGCTCCAGTGGCTGGTCCCGCTCCCCGAGACGCAGCACAAGCTGATCGTGCGCACGTTCTTGAGCGTTTTTCCGGAGGCCACGCTCTGGTTCCAGGGGACGCTGCTGGTGGGGACCAAGCAGCCGCTGTGGCTCGACCCCGCCGCGTTCGAGCGCAAGCTGGCGAATCCCGACGTGCGCGCGGCGCTGGCCACCGTGGGGCTAGACAGCTTCGAGGCGCTGCTCGCCCAGTACTGGGCGGGCCCGGCCGAACTCCAGCGCTATGCCGGGCCGGGCCCGATCCTGACCGACGACCGGCCCCTGGTCGAGTACTTCCTCTCGCTGCCGCGCGGCGAGCGCATGGCGGACCTCAGCGCGGTCCGCGGCGACCCGCGCCGGCACCTTCGCGGCGCGGCGCAGCTGGGGCACCTGGGCTACAGCGTGGCCAGCAGCGGCGGCAGCTCGAGCAGCGAGCGGATCGTCGGGGAGTAGGGCACCCGCCCGTGGCCGGGGCGATCGAGCAGCACGGCCTGGATACCCACCCCGCGCGCGCCCTCGATGTCCTCGGGATAGCTATCGCCCACGTGGACGACCGCCTCCGGCTCCACGCCGGCCAGCTCGAGCCCGCGCTGGAACAGCCGGGGGTGCGGCTTGACGTAGCCCTCGGCCTCCGAGCTGACCACGAACTCGAAATAGTGGCGGATGCCGTGGCTCTCGCACAGGAGCGGCAGGCGCGGCTCCCAATTGGAGACGATGCCCAGCCGGTAGCCGGCCGCCCGCAAGGCCTCCAGTGTCGGCACGACGTCGGGGTAGAGCTGGAAGATGTCCGTCCCGATCCAGGAGGCGAAGATCGCCTCGGCGATGGACGCCCGGTGCGCGCGGTGTACGCCAGCGCGCTCCAGGAGGTGCTGGACGAGCCGCTCGCGCCGGAGTCGCGCCAGCGCGGGCGAGATCGTGTGGTCCGCGTTGCGCTGGCGGGGCAGGTGTGTGTCGAGTTCCCGCAGCAGGTCGCGGAGCAGGGCATCTAGTGTCGCGGCGGGGACGGAGTAGCCATACCGGGCGAGGATCGCGCTGTAGGTCGCGCCCGGCGGCGTGACGCGGAGGAGCGTCTCGCCCACGTCCAGGAAAACGAAGCGCAGGCGGGGGTGCGGGGGAACTGCTGCAGAGCGCGTGGACATCCGTCGGTTACCCTCCCACAGCAAGCGGCCTCGGCCGATTGTAACGTGCACTGGCGGATAGCGAGGTTGTTACAATCTGGGCAACAGGGGCTGCGGTCAGCCGGCCGGCGCGGCCGCGGGCCGGAGAGGAGGCGCCAGCATGCCGGTAGTCACCGTCTCCGCCGAGCTGGGCAGCGATGGCGAGCGCATCGCCCAGGGGCTGGCCGAGCGCCTGGGGCTGCGCTACATCGATCGCTCCGTGCTCATCGAGGCGGCCCGCGCATACGATGTGCCGGGCGTCCGGGCCAGCGCCCCGGAGCTGGCCGAGCGCGCCCCTAGCTTCTGGGAGCGGCTGAACGAGGAGCGCCGCCGCTACAACGTGCTGCTGCGGGCGGTGATCTACCGCTTCGCCGCCGAGGGCGACTGCGTGATCATCGGCTCCGGCGGCGGCCTGCTGCTGCGCGATGTCCGCCACGTCCTCAAAGTCCGGGTCATTGCCCCGCGCGAGCTCCGCATCCAGCGCCTGATGGCGACGGTGGACACCCGCGATGCCGCCGCCGCGCGCGCGGCGGCCGAGGAGCGGCTCCGCCAGAGCGACCGCGACCGCTCCCGCTACATCCGCTACCTGTTCAACGTCGACTGGGCCGACCCCGCCCCCTACGACCTCGTGCTCAATACGCGTGTGATCTCGCCGCTGACCGCCATCGAGCTGCTCGCCGGCCTGGTTGCGCGGCCCGAGTTCCAGCCGACGGCCGACTCCGAGGCGCTGCTGCAGGACCTCGCCCTCGGGAGCCAGGTGGAGGCGATCCTCATGCACGACCCTCACGTGTGGGTGGAGAACCTGCGCGTGAGCGCGCGCGGCGGCGAGGTGACGCTGTCCGGCCAGGTGCTGGCCGAGGAGGACCGCGAGGCGGCCGAGGCCGTCGCGCGCCGGGTGTCCGGGGTCCAGGTCGTGCGCAACGAGATCGCCGTGCAGCCGCCGCCCCTCGCCGGCATGTGAGCCCTGCCGCCTCCAGCCCTGCACAGCCCCCGGCGCTTTAGCAGTTCGTTAAACCTTCCGCCAGGTAGCGTTAACCCGCCCCCGAAATACTAGGGCAAGGTGCCTCTGTGCTCCGCGCTATCACAGCCGGGCGCGAGGTGCACCTCGCTATGGCTCTGAGGGAGGGAGTACGCGTGAGCACCCCTACTGATAAGCACGTGCTTCAACCTGTCCTAACGAGGCGCCCCTCCAGCGCCCAATGGCCCCTGGGACGCCGCCTCACCCGCTGGGCCGCGGGCCTCCTGCTGCTGGCGGGCGCCTGCGCGGCGCCGGCACAGGTCGCCTCCCCGCCGGCTGCACCTCGCGCTGGCGAGCCCGACGCGCCGGCGACCGATACACCGGCCGGCGCGCAGGCGAGCGGGGGGACCCTTCAGCTCGTGCTGGATCCCACGAGCAGCGAGGCGCGCTATCGGGCGCGCGAGCAGCTCGCCGGCCGGGCCTTGCCAAGCGAGGCCGTCGGCCGCACGCGCGCCGTGTCGGGCGCCATCGTGCTGGACGCGGCCGGTAACATCGTGCGCGAGGCCTCGAAGGTCACCGTGGACCTGCGCTCGCTCCAGAGCGACGAGCAGCGGCGCGACAACTATATCCAGCGCAACACGCTGAAGACGGACCAGTTCCCTATGGCGGAGTTCGTCCCCACCGCGATCCGCGGCCTACCCTCGCCGCCGCCAGCCGCCGGTGAGCTGTCGTTCCAGCTCCTGGGCGACCTCACCGTCCATGGCACCACCCGGCCTGTCGTCTGGGAGGTCACGGCGCGCGTCGATGACACGGAGGTCGTCGGCACCGCTACGACCCAGGTGAAGATCACCGACTTCGGCATGGAGCTGCCGCGCGTCGCGCTGGTGCTCAGCATCGAGGACACGGTCGCGCTCGAGGTGGATTTCCGTGCCACGCGCGGCCTGCTGCTAGGCTGAGCATCCTGTGCCAGGGCCGTGGTGCGCGCGCCGCCGGCCCGCTATGATAGGCGCGTGGGGGCGGCCGCGCACCGCCCGCCGGTCTTAACTGGCCAGCGGCGCGCGGCCGGGGTCGGGTAGCGGGAGCGGAGGCTCCCACGGGAGGAGGGCTCCATGGCGCGGTGGCCTGCCGCTAGCGCACGTGTCCTGCTCGGCGTGTTCCTCGTGCCGCTGTTCCTCGCCGCCTGTACGAATGTGGCGCCCGGCGCCGCCGGCCGCGCGCCGGGGGGCGAGCCCGCCCCGCGGGGCGGCCCGGAAGTGGCCGAAGGGCGCGGGACGGGGCCGGCAGCTCCTCGCGCGCCCGAGCAGCCCACGCCGGGGCCGGCGGTGCAGGCGGCCCCGGCGGATGCCGCTACAGTGCGCATCGGCGTCGTGCGCACGCTCACCGAGGCGGGCATGTATATCGCGCTCGAGCGCGGCTACTTCGCCGAGCAGGGCATCGCCATCGAGTTCGAGAACTTCGACACGGCGGCCCGCGCCGTCCCGGCGCTCAGCACCAACCAGGTCGATATCAGCTCCGGCGTGCTCAGCGCCGGCCTGTTCAACGCCATCGAGCGCGGCGTGGATGTCAAGATCACCGGTCCGGTCTCGCGCCAGGACGCCGATTTCAGCAGCAACGTCATCTTGGTGCGCAAGGACCTGTTCGACAGCGGGGCAATCCGCGACTACGCCGACCTGCGCGGGCGCCCGTTCGGTGCGCCCTCGCGTGGCAGCACGATCGAGTACTCGATCGATTTGGCTATGCGGCAGGTGGGCCTGAGCGCCGACGACCTCGACTGGATCGAGCTGGGCTTCCCGGAGCAGATCCCGGCCTTCGCCAACCGCGCGATCGACGCCGCCTACAACACCGAGCCCGTGGCGACGATCGCCGTCAACCAGGGCGTGGCGGTGAAGTGGCGGCGCGTGGGCGACTGGGCGCCCGGCATGCAGTTCACCGTGCTGATGTACTCGCCGGCCTTCGGCACCGAGCGCAACGATGTGGCCCGCCGCTGGATGGTAGCGTACCTGAAGGGGCTGCGCGACTACACTGACGCCGTGCAGAAGGGCATCAACCGGCGAGCGATGTTCGAGATCCTGGCGCGCAACACCACCCTGAAGGACCTGGAGCTCTACGAGCAGGTGAGCTGGGCCAACCTCGATCCCAACGGGCGCATCAACCTGGAGTCGATCGCCGATCAGGCGCGCTGGTACGTGGAGAAGGGGCTGGTCCGCACGCTCCCCGACCTCAGCCGCATCGTCGACCTGCAGTACGTCGAGTATGCCCGCGCGGTGCTTGGCGAGTACCGGTAAGGCGGCTAGCGCTGCGGTGCCTCGCCCTGCGCCGCCGCCCGCAGGCGCAAGAGCAGCTCCCGGTAGGTGCGACGCAGAAAGCGGTTCAGCCAGTTCTCGAGCCAGCGACTGGAAGCGGTGAAGTCGGTCCTCAGGGTGACGAGGGTGCCCGGCGGCTCGGGCTCCAGGGTCCAGCGGGTGAGGAAGTTGCCGGCATCTGGCGGGCCCATGATCACGCAGCGTGGTGGCTCTACGGCATGCACCTGGACCACCACGGACCGCCAGATCAGGGGAGCCAGCTGCACCTCCAGCTCGGCCCGCGCCCCGGGCTCGTCGGTCTGGACAGTGAGCGCGCGCAGGTAGTGCACGTGCGGAGGCAGGTAGCTGGGCAGCCGCGCCAAGTTTGAGACCAGGCGGTAGACCACCGCCGGCCGGGCCTCAATGTAGAGAAAGTCCTCAACCGTCGGCACGCTTGCCCCCGGGGTCGTTCTCGTCGCTCTCCGGCCGGTGGAGCTGCGCCTCCCCTGTCCGCTACTACCGCCCGCCCTGCCCCTCGCTGCGGGCGCGCTCCAGCAGCGCGAGCACCCGCTCGGGAGTGAGCGGCAGCTCGGTGACGCGCACGCCGAACGGCGCCAGGGCGTCCTCTACCGCATTGGCGATCGCCGCCGGGACGGGCATCGTGCCGCCCTCGCCCAGCCCCTTGATGCCCTCGGGATTGAGCGGCGAGGGGGTCTCGAGGTGCCCGATGGTGATGGGCGGCACCTCCATGGCCGTGGGCAGCAGGTAGTCCATGTAGCTCGTGGTGAGCGGCTGCCCATACTCATCGTAGACCATCTCCT
>Ga0070739_10000944_pt1 | contig 47915 bp, 45 predicted proteins | sample Coa_R1_7_FD_66445 | JGI IMG/M metagenome (GOLD analysis project Ga0070739, IMG submission 66445) | Surface soil microbial communities from Centralia Pennsylvania, which are recovering from an underground coalmine fire - Coalmine... | ecosystem: Environmental > Terrestrial > Soil > Unclassified ...
AACTACCGCCTCTCGGACATCCTCTGCGCCGTCGGGATCCCGCAGGCGCGGCGACTCGACGAGCTGCTCGCCGCGCGCACACGGGTCGCGGCCGCGTACACCGAGCGCCTGAGCGACCTCCCTGCGCTTCTGCCGCGGGCCGACGACGGCGACGTGCACGGCTGGCAGGCCTACGTGATCCAGATCGACGAGCGCGACCGGGTGCTGGCGGCGCTGCGGGCGGAGGGAATCGAGGCGCAGATCGGCACCTACGCCCTCCATCTGCTCGCTCCCTACCGCGACCAGGGGAACTTTCCCGGCGCGGCGCGCGTCTTCGAGCGGGCGCTCGCCCTGCCGTTCCACTCGAGCCTCACCGAGTCGGACGTCGACCGGGTCGCCGAGGCGCTCCACCGGCTGCTCCGTTGACCGAGCTCCGCGCGCTGCTCCGCTGCCCGGTCTGCGGCGGAGCGCTGGCGGACGAGTACCGCTGCCCCCGTTGCGGCGGCGACTATCCGGTGCGCGACGGCATCGTGCGCATGCTCGACGACCGGCTTCCGGGGATCGCCGCCAAGCGCGCCGAGATCGAGGGCTGGGTCGCGCTCGCCCGCGAGCAGGAGTGGTACCGCGAGGACGACGCGGTCGACGCGGTGCTGCCGTACGTCAATCGCGACCTCGGCTGGGACGACGAGCACTGGGCGGCGAACGAGCGCGCCTTCACGCGTCTGCTCGCGCATGTGCGGCCGGGGATGCGCGTGCTGGAGGTCGGCGCGGCCAAGTGCTGGGGCGCGCGGCACGTGCTCGCCCGCGGCGCCGAATACGTCGGCTGCGACATCCTCGACGACCCGCTGATCGGGCTCGGCCGCGGCGCGTTCTACGGCGACTTCCCGCGGGTGCAGGCGGACGGAGAGCACCTGCCGTTCGCGAGCGGCGCGTTCGATATCACCTACTGCGTCGCGACGCTCCACCACGCGCTCGACCTGCAGGCGATGGTGCGCGAGCTCGCGCGCGTGACGCGGCGCGGGGGCGTGGTGGCCGCGCTCAACGAGGGCACCCGCGGCGTGCGCGCGAGCCCCGAGAATCCGGAGCAGGCGCACGAGAAGGAGCTCGGCATCAACGAGCACGTCCACACCGCGCCCGGCTACGTCTGGGCCTTTCTACGGGCGCGCCTGCTGCCGCGCCACGCCGAGCTCACGCCCCCCGACGAGGAGATCGCCCGCCGGCGTGTCGTGCGTCGCCTGCTGCCGCGCGCCCGGAGCGCCGCGCTCGTCCTCGCCGCCCTCACCATTCCCTACGGCGGCATCAGCCTCTTCGCCCGCCGCGCTTGACAAGATAGTGAGTAATCACTAACCTACAGTCCGTGGCAGCACAGACGGAACGCCGGTCGAAGGAGGAGCGCAGGGCGGACGTGCTCGACGCCGCGTTCGCCGTCTTCGCCGACCGTGGCTACCACGGCGCCTCGATCGAGGAGGTGGCGAAGCGGGCGGGTATCTCGCAGCCCTACGTCTTCCGCCTCTTCGGCACGAAGAAGGACCTGTTCTGCGCCGCGATCCGACGCTGCTTCGCCCAGACGCTCGAGATCTTCGAGCGTGCGGCGGCGGGGAAGCGGGGCGAGGAGGCGCTGCAGGCCATGGGTGCTGCGTACGCCGAGCTGCTGGCCTCGAACCGCGCCTATCTGCTGGCCCAGATGCAGGCGTACGCGGCCTGCGACGACGACGACATCGCCGAGGAGGTGCTGTTCGGCTACGGCCAGCTCGTGCATTTCGTCGAGCGGGTGTCGGGGCTCGACCAGGTCACCATCTCGAGCTTCTTCGCCAAGGGGATGCTGATGAACGTGATCGCCGCCATGGACGTCGCCGGCGACCCGACCGTCCCGTGGGCACAGCGGCTGCTCGCCGGTTGCAAGGACGACTGACGCTCTTTTTTTTCGCCAGGAGGTAAGTGATGAGTCACAAACAAGCCACGATCTGGACCTTCGCGATCACCTCGCTCGCGCTCTTCATGGTCACCCTCGACAACCTCGTCGTGACCACGGCGCTGCCGGTGATCCGCCGCGACCTGCACTCGGGCCTCTCCGGGCTCGAGTGGACCGTGAATGCCTACACGCTCACCTTCGCCGTGCTCCTGCTCACCGGTGCCGCGCTCGGCGACCGCTTCGGCCGGCGGCGGCTGTTCTCGCTCGGCCTCCTGGTCTTCACGCTCGCTTCGGCGGCGGCCGCCCTGGCGCCGTCGATCGGCTTCCTCGACGCCGCGTGGGCGGTGCAGGGGCTCGGCGGCGCGATCGTGATGCCGCTCACGCTCACCATCCTCTCGGCTGCCGTGCCGCCCGAGCGGCGCGGGCTCGCGCTCGGCGCGTGGGGCGGGATCAGCGGGCTCGCGGTTGCGATCGGACCGCTCGTGGGCGGCGCCGTGGTCAGCGGCATCTCGTGGCACTGGATCTTCTGGCTGAACGTGCCGATCGGGCTCGTCCTCGCTCCGCTCGCGTGGCGGCGCCTCGAGGAGAGCCACGGCCCTGCGACGCGCCTCGACCTACCGGGCCTCGGGCTGGCGAGCGCGGGGCTGTTCGGGATCGTGTGGGGCCTGGTGCGCGCGAACGAGGTCGGGTGGGGCTCGGTCGAGATCGTCGGCGCGTTCGCGGCGGGCGTAGCGCTCCTGGGCGGCTTCGTGGCGTGGGAGCTGCGCGCGCCGGCGCCGATGCTGCCGATGCGCTTCTTCCGCAACCGGACGTTCGCGCTTGCGAACGTCTCGAGCCTGTTCATGTTCTTCGGCATGTTCGGCTCGATCTTCCTGCTGGCGCAGTTCTTCCAGACGGTGCAGGGCTACTCGCCGCTGCAGTCGGGGCTGCGCATCCTGCCGTGGACGGCGATGCCGATCTTCGTCGCCCCGATCGCGGGCGCGCTGAGCGACCGGGTCGGCGGACACAAGCTGATGGCGCTCGGCCTCGCGCTCCAGGCCTCGGGGCTCGCCTGGATCGCCGCGGTGTCGGCGCCCGGCACCTCCTACGGCTCGCTCGTGCTCCCGTTCGTCCTCTCGGGCGGCGGCATGGCGCTGTTCTTCGCGCCGGTCGCGAACGTGGTGCTGTCCGCGGTGCGGCCGGAGGAGGAGGGCCAGGCGTCCGGCGCGCAGAACGCGATCCGCGAGCTGGGTGGCGTCTTCGGCGTCGCCGTCCTGGCGTCGGTGTTCTCGCACTACGGCGGCTACCGCACCGGCACGACGTTCGTGCACGGCATGACGCCGGCTGTCTACGTCGGCGCGGCGATCGTCGCGCTCGGCTCGCTGGCGGCCGTGGGGATCCGGCGGCGCGCACGGCCGACGGCTGTCGATGCGGTCGAGGCCGAGCCGGCACTCGAAGCAGCCGCGTAGAGCTCAGCGGCCCTCGGCGTGCTGCTTGGCGTCGAGGGCCGCTTGCGCCTTCTCGGCCAGCTCGCGCGTGCGGCGCGCGTCGTTCGATCTTCCACGCCGCTACGGCGATGTCGCTCACGTTGAAGAGTAGGGCAACGCGGAGCGGGCTCACGCTCGAGCCTGGTTCGTCCTCGACGAACCAGGTTCGCCGGGTTTCGCGTCAGTCCAGCCGCAGCCGCGTCGCGACCGCCGCCACCGCCGCCGCGATCGCGGCGAGGACGAGAAACGAGCCGCGCAGCGTGAGCAGCTGCCCGACGCCGCCGACGAGCGGCGGCCCGACGAGCAGGCCGACGTAGCCGAGCGTCGTCACCGTCGCGACCGCGCTCGCCGCCGCGCGACGACCCCGGCCGGCGAGCCCGAACACGATCGGGGCGTTGAGCGAGATCCCGGCGCCGCCGAGCGCGAAGCCGACGAGCGCGACCGGCGCCGAGGGCGCTGTGGCGGCGACGAGGCAGCCGCCGCAGGAGAGCAGGGCGCCGCCACCGAGCAGCGTCCGGTCGGGCAGGCGCGTGGCCTGGCCGAAGAACCGACCCGCCGCCATGGCGCCGCCGAAGACGCCGGGCCCGAGCCCGCTCACGCTCGGGTGGGCGTGCAGCTGGCGCTCGAGGAAGAGCGCGCTCCAGCCCTCCATGCCACCCTCGACGACGAACGCGGCTGCCGCTGCGAGACCGAGCACGACCAGCGCGCGCTCGAAGGTGAGGCGGAAACGCCGCCCCTCGGGCCGCTCCCGGTGGGCGGGACGACCTCCCCCTGGCCCCGCGAGTGTCGGCGCCGTCAGCGCGATCAGGGCGGCGACGGTGAGCAGGATCGCCTCCCGGTGCACGCCCGCTCCGCGCGCGAGCCCGGCGCCGACCGCGCCGGCAAGGATGCCGACCGAGTAGAGGCCGTGCGCGAGCGGCATCAGCCGCGCGCCGGTCGCGCTCTCGAGCCGCGCGACGTTCGCGTTGATGCCGACGTCGAGCGCGCCCGATCCTGCTCCCGCCGCGACCAGCGTCAGCGCGAGCAGAGGCACCGAGGTGGCGAGCCCCGGCAGCGCGGTCGCCGCGGCGAACACGGCACACGCCGCCGCGACGGCGCGCGCGCCGAAGCGGTCGACGGCCGGCCCGGCGACGAGGAGCATCGTGGGCAGGGAGCCGACGGTGACGAACAGCAACGCCGCGCCCAGGCCGGCCTTCGACGCGCCGGTCGCGTGCTGGATGCTCGGCAGCACCGCCGCCCACGCTCCCCAGAAGAGCCCGAGCACGCAGAAGCCGGCGAGGGTCGGTGCTCTACGCGGCATCGGGGAACGCGGGCGCCGGCCAGTCGGGGTCGGGCGACCACTCGGCCCACGCCTCGTCCCACCAGCGGCGGCCGGCGTCGAGCTCGCCGGCGATCCGCCGCCCCTCCGCCCGGACATCGTCCATCTGCGCCGCGGTGAACCTTCCTTCGCGGACGCGCTGGTCGAGCACCGCCTCGTCCTTCCATTCCCACGCGCCGCCATGCGGGATCCAGATGTCGAGCTCGAGGTCCTGCGTGTCGTAGCCGACGTCGGTGCGCCGGAACGGCCGCTGCAGGTTGACGTACCAGCCGGCGAAGCGGCGCTCCGGCCCCTCCCAGAAGTGCCAGATCGCGTGCATCTCGCCGGGCCGCTGCAGCATCAGGGTCCCGTGGCCCTGCCAGCAGGAGCGTCCGTGCCACGGGTGCAGCCCGCTCGGCGTCGGCCAGCGTCCCGGTGGGAACCGAAACGGTGCGCCCTCGGCCAGGTAGCTGACGAGCAGGCCCGGCTCGTCGCGGACGACGATCACCGGCGCCTCGAGCCAGACACGGCCGTCGTTCAGCACCTCGCGGCGCACGATCACCTCGCCCGACCTCCACCCGCCCACGGCTCGACTCTACGGAGGCGAGGTTAGGGTGCTGTGAGGTGGACGTCTCGGTCGTCGTCACGGTCCTGAACGAGGAGGCCGCGGTGCCGGAGCTGTACCGGCGGCTGGTCGCGTCGCTCGACGGGCAGGAGTGGGAGGCGATCTTCGTCGACGACGGCTCGACCGACTCCACCTTCACGCAGCTGCGCGAGCTGCACGCGCTCGACCCGCGCGTGCGGGTCGTCCGCTTCAAGCGCAACTTCGGCCAGCACCCGGCGATGCACGCGGGCCTCGTGCGGGCGCGGGGCGAGCGCATCGTGACGATGGACGGCGACCTGCAGAACGAGCCCGAGGACATCCCCAACCTCCTGGCGGCGCTCGACCATGCCGACGTCGCATCGGGCCGCCGCGTCGCGCGCCGCGACCCGGCGCGACGGACGGTGCCGAGCCGCCTCATCAACGGGTTGCTGCGTCGCTTCACCGGTGTCGACGTCTCCGACTTCGGCTGCGCGTTCAACGCGTACCGCCGCGGCGCGATCGAGCCGCTGTACGGCGCGATCGGGCGACAGAAGTTCACGAAGGCGCTCGTCCTGCAGAGCGGCGTGTCGGTGCAGGAGGTCGACGTCGCGCACGCTCCCTCCTCGTCCGGCTCGCGGTACTCGCCGCTCCGGCTGACGAGGCTCGCGCTGCACGTCGTCGCCGGCTTCTGGCCGCAGCCGGTGCAGTGGCTCGGCGTCGTGCTGGGCCTGCTCTGCTCGCTCGCCGCCGTCGCGCTCGGGATCTACGGGGTCGTCTACTGGATCGCGAACGCGAACTTCCCCGGGCCGCTGTTCGGCGGTGCGGGCATCGTCGCCGTGCTCGGTGTGCAAGGGTTCGTGCTCGCGCTGATCGGCGAGTCCCTCGGCAGGATCCAGCGCGACGTGGAGAAGCGGCCGATCTACACCATCGAAGAGGAGCTGTGAGCAAGCGAGTTCTCGTGACCGGCGGGGCGGGCTTCATCCCCTCGAACCTGATCCGCCACCTGCTGGAGGCGTCCGAGCACGAGGTCGTCTCGCTCGACGCGCTGACGTACGCGGGCAACGTCGAGAACCTCGCCGAGGTCATGAGCCATCCGCGCCTCTCGTTCGTCCACGGCGACATCCGCGACTCGTCGCTGGTGCGCGAGCTGGTCGAGGGCGTCGACGTGATCGTCAACGCGGCTGCGGAGTCGCACGTCGAGAAGTCGATCCGCGACGGCGCGTCCGAGTTCGTCACGACGAACGTCGAGGGCACCCAGATCCTGCTCGACGCGATCCGCGAGACGCCGGTCGAGCGGTTCGTGCTCATCTCGTCCTCCGAGGTGTACGGCACCGCCGAGCGCGAGCCGATGGACGAGGAACATCCCCTCAACCCGCGCTCGCCGTACGCGGGCACGAAGGCGGGCGCCGATCGGCTCGCCTACTCGTACTTCACGACGTACGACCTGCCGATCCTGATCCTGCGGCCGTTCAACAACTACGGGCCGCGGCAGCATCCGGAGAAGGTCGTGCCGCGGTTCATCACGCAGGCGCTCTCGAACGAGCCGCTGACGATCCACGGCGACGGTCACGCGTCGCGCGACTGGCTCTACGTCGGCGACGACGCCGAGGCGATCGAGCGCGCGATCGACGCGCCGTTCGACGCCCTCGCCGGCGAGGTCGTGAACGTGGCGACCGGGGTCGACATCTCGGTGTCGGAGATCGCCGACCTCGTCCTGCGCGTGCTCGGGCGGCCGGCCGAGCTGCGGCGGCATGTGCCCGAGCGTCCCGGCCAGGTCGACCGTCACGTCGGCTCGACCGAGAAGGCCGAGCGGCTGCTGCGCTGGCGCGCGCGCACCTCGTTCGAGGATGGGCTCGAGCGCACCGTCGCGTGGTACCGAGAGAATGAGGCGTGGTGGAGAGCGATCCTCGCTCGCGGGGCCCACGCCTTCTCGTCCTAGGCGCCGGCCCGGCTCAGCTCGGGCTGCTCGAGGCCGCGCACGCGCGCGGGCTCTGGGTCGCCGTCGTCGATCGCGACCCTGCGGCGCCGGGCTTCCGCTTCGCCGATCGGCGCTGCATCCTCTCGACCGAGGACGAGCCGGCGATCGAGCGGCTCGCCGGCGCCCTGGCCGTCGACGGGATCGTCGCCCCCGGCACCGACTGGCCGGTGGCGGTGGCGGCGCGGATCGCCGAGCGGCTCGGGCTGCCGCATCCGATCACGCCCGCGACCGCGGTGCTCGCGACCAACAAGCTGCGGCAGCGCGAGCGGCTGGCCGAGGCCGGCGTGCCGCAGCCGCGGTCCTGGATCGTCGGCGGCGAGGATGCGCTGCCGCGGCCGGCGCTGCCCTGCGTCGTGAAGGCGCCCGACCGGCAGGGGCAGAAGGGGTTGACGCTCGTCCGGGAGGCGCGCGAGCTCGCGGGCGCGGTCGAGGTCGCCCGCGGCGCGGCCCGCAGCGGGCTGGCGCTGGTCGAGGAGCTGGTCGACGGGCCCGAGCTGACGGTGGTCGGCTTCTCGGTCGGCGGTGACTTCACCGCGGTGACGGTCACCGACCGTGTCGTCTCCGAGCCACCCGCCTTCGGCGTCGCGCTCGCGCACGTCTGGCCGAGTAGCGGTGCGTCGAGCGACGTGGCGACCGTGGCGGAGCGCGCCGCGGCCGCGCTCGGGATGGAGGACGGCCCGTCGTACACGCAGCTGCGCGTCGGCGCCGACGGGCCGCAGGTGATCGAGGTCGCGGCGCGGCTCGGCGGCGGCCACGACGCGGAGCTCGCGGAGCTTGCGACCGGCGTGCGGCTCAACGACCTGGCGATCGACGCGGCGCTCGGCCTCCCGCTCGAGGCGCCGCGGCCCGAGCGGCGTGTCGGCGGGGCGGTGACGCGCTTCCTGGTCGCGCCGCCGGGTGTGCTCGAGTCGGTCGAGGTGCCGGAAGGAGGGGCCGGCGTCGAGCAGGTGCGCCTCTACCGCGAACCCGGCTACGTCTTCACGCCGCTTCGCCGCGGCTCCGACCGTGCGGGCGCGGTGCTGGCGGTCGGGGACTCGCGCGAGCAGGCGCTCGAGCGGGCCGAGCGCGCGGCGGAGGCGATCCGCTTCCGGGTCGCGGCGGACCTGACGACCTTAGTTCACGAAGTGAACTAAGGTCGCGGGTTTCAGCGCATGTGCGCGCGCAGGAACGCCGCCGCGCGGGCGATGCCGAGCGCGCCCTGCCGGCCGGGCCAGTCGTGCGTGCCGTCCGGGTAGACGTACAGCGCCGTCGGAACGCCCGCGGCGCGCGCGGCCGCGAAGAGCTCACGCGCGTTCTGCGGCGGCACGATGTCGCGCCGGCCGCCGTCGAGGAAGACCGTCGGCGGCAGACGAGCGGCGCGACTCAGCACCGGCGGGTACGCCAGGGCGGAGAAGGCGGCGACCGCGTCGAAGGAGCGCGTGTCCTCCGCCGCGGAGACGGCGACCCCCGCGCCGAGCGACCAGCCGACGGCGCCCACGTGCCGATAGCTGCGGGCGAGCACGGCCGCGGCGTCGACCGCCACGCGCTGCCAGCGCGCGAACACGTCGAGCGGCCGCGGCCACACGTCGCAGAAGCCTCGCTTGCCGGGAGGCGGCGTGGGCGCGAAGTAGTCGAGGTCGAGCGTTGCGATGCCGAAGCGCGGCAGGTCGGTCGTGAGGCGGTGGTCGAAGGTGTCGAAGCCGCCGCAGCCGTGCAGCACGATCACCGCGCGCGGGCCGCTCGACGGCCCGCAGCGCTCCGCGCGCACGAGCGTCGCCCCGCTCCGGAAGTCGGCACGCACGCAGCCCGGGCCGAAGCGCGGGAACGGCCGCGCGGAGTGCGTGGCGCCCGCGGAGAGCGCCAGGAGGCCTGCCGCGACCGCGAGCGGACGCAGCACGAGGCCAGGATACGCTAGGCCCGTGGAGGCGACCCGGCGCACCGCGTTCCTGTCGTTCCAGCCGCCGGAGATCTCCGAAGCCGAGATCGAGGCAGTCGCCGAGACCCTCCGCTCGGGCTGGCTGACGACCGGCCCGCGCACGGCCGAGCTCGAGGCGCGCATGCGCGACTACCTGGAGGCGAGGCACGTGCTCGCCGTGTCGTCGTGCACGGCGGCGCTGCACCTCGCGCTCGTCGCGCTCGGCGTCGGGCCCGGCGACGAGGTGATCACGTCGCCGCTGACCTGGCCGGCGACCGCGAACGTGATCGTGCACTGCGGCGCGACGCCGCTCTTCGCGGACGTGCGCGAGGACACGCTGAACGTCGACCCGGAGCGGGTGCGCGAGCTGGTCGGCGAGCGGACGAAGGCGATCGTGCCGGTCGACCTGTTCGGGCAGCCGTGCGACCTCGACCCGCTGCTCGAGCTCGGTGTGCCCGTCGTCGAGGACGCGGCCCACGCCGTCGAGTCGTGCTACCGCGGGCGAAAGGTCGGCTCGATCGCCGACGTCACCTGCTTCTCGCTCTACGCGACGAAGAACATCGCCGCAGGCGAGGGCGGGCTGATCGCCACCGACCGCGACGATCTCGCCGCGACGCTCGATGACCTGCGCGTGATGCGGCGCGGCCACGGCTCGCGCTACGACATCGCGGTGCCGGGCTACAAGGCAAACCTCAGCGACGTGCTCGCGACGATCGCGCTCGTGCAGCTCGACAAGGTCGGCGAGCACGCCGAGACGCGGCGTCGCCACGTGGCGCTGTACGACGAGGGGCTCGCCGACCTCGACGGCGTCGAGCCGGTCGCCCGCGACCCGCGCGACGTGCACGCGAACCACCTCTACGTCGTCCGGATCACGTTCGCCGACCGCGACGAGGTGCAGAGCGCGCTGGCAGACGAGAACATCGGCACCTCGATCCACTTCTTGCCCGTGCACCGGCTGAGCGCCTACCGCGACCGGCTCTCGCCCCGGCAGCCCGACCTGCCCGTCGCCCAGCGCGCTGGTGTGGAGGTGCTGTCGCTCCCGCTGTCGCCCGCGCATTCGGACGACGACGTCCGCGACGCGATCGCCGCGTTGCGTCGCGTGCACGAGCGACTCGCCGGATGAGACGTCGCAGCGTCCGCGTCGCGGCCACCCTCCTCGTGACGGGTGCCGCGGTCGGCTACATCCTCAGCAAGATCGACCTGCGCAAGACGTTCGACATCATCGGGAACGCGAGCGTCCCCTGGCTGATCCTCTCCGCCGCCCTCACGCTCGTCACCGTGCCGCCGATGGCCTGGCGGTGGCAGCAGCTCCTCGCGGTGCGCGGCGTCGACGAGGACGTCCCGTGGCTGACACGCGCGTACTTCGTCTCGTACGCGGTGGGGCAGGTCCTGCCGACGTCGGTGGGGGGCGACGCGTCGCGGATCTTCGAGACGTCGCGTCGCCACCCGGGCCGCATCACGCCGATCGCGGGCTCCGTGCTGCTCGAGCGCTCCCTCGGCGGCGCGGTCACCCTCGTGCTGGCGGGCGTGGGCTTCCTGCTCGCGATCGGCCGCTACTCGATCGGCGCCTATCTCTGGGTGGAGGCGGTATTCGTCGTCGCGACGGCGGCGGCCGGCTTCGTCTTCTTCTCGCGCCGCGTGCGGCGGCGCCTGGCGTTCCTGCTTCCGCACGCGCGCCGGTTCCGGCTGGAGACGCCGGCACGCGCGGTGTACGACGGCATCCACGGCTACCGGGACCATCCGGGCACGCTGCTCGTGGTCGCCGGCGTGACGGCGGGCGCGCAGCTGACGCGTGTGGTGGCGATCTACGCGTCGAGCCGCGCGGTCGGCATCCACCTCTCCGTGCTGCCGTACGTGGTGCTCGGGCCGCTGCTGTTCCTCGTCATGCTCGTGCCGTTCACCGTCAACGGGCTCGGCGTCCGCGAGGCGTTCTTCGTCAGCTTCCTCGGCAAGCTGAACGTCCCGCCGGATCAGGGCTTCGCGTGCGGCTTCCTGTTCTTCGTGATGACGATCCTGCTCGCCCTGCCGGGTGTGGCCGTGGTGATCTTCGAGACGGTCGTCGGCCGCCGGGCCGCGGTGCTGCCCGATGGCACAACCTGACGTCACCGTCGTCGTCGTCGCCTACAACGCGCTGCCGTGGATCGAGCGGTGCCTCGAGTCGGTGCGCGGCCGGCCCACGATCGTCGTCGACCACGGCTCGACCGACGGCACGCTCGAGCTGGTGCGCGAGCGCTTCCCCGAGGCGCGGCTGCTCGAGCGCGAGAACCGCGGCATGGGCGCCGGGAACAACGCCGGCATCCGAGAGGCGGACGGGCGCTACGTGTTCCTGCTCAACCCGGACGCCTGGGTGCTCGCGGACGGGATCGAGCGGCTCGTCGCGTTCGCCGACGAGCATCCCGAGGCGGCGGTCGTCGGCCCGCGCCTGCGCAACCCGGACGGGACGCTGCAGCGCTCGGTTCGCGGCGAGCCGAGCCTGTGGCGGCTGGCGACCGAGTACCTGTTCATCCGCAAGCTCGCGCCGCGCTCGAGGCTGCTGAACCCACTGTACGCGGGGGGCTTCGGCCACGATTCCGTGCGCGAGGCCGAGTGGCTGTCCGGCCCGGCGCTGCTCGTGCGCCGCCGGGCGATCGACGCGGTCGGGCTGTTCGACGAGGCGTTCTTCATGTTCGGCGAGGAGACCGACTGGCTGACGCGCTTCCGCCGCGCCGGCTGGAAGGTGCTGTTCTTCCCCGGCGCCGAGGTCGTGCACGTCGGCGGCGCCACGCATGGCGGGAGCCTGTACGTCGAGAACCTGCGCGGGCACCTGCGCTGGTTCGACAAGCACCGCGGGCCGCGCGAGGCGGAGCGCGTGCGGCGGCTCCTGCTCTGGTCGCTCCGCGTGCGCGCGGTTCTCTTCCGAGGCGCGCGCGGCCGGCACTATCGCGACGGCGCACGGTTCCTCGCCTCCGGCTCGGCCCGCGAGCTGCTGCGGTGATCGACTACCTGCGGCTCGCCTTCGGGACGCTCGTCGTCCTCCTGCCGGGGACGCTCGTGGCGCGGGCGCTGGGGCAGCGGCTGCTCTCGGCCGCGCTCGGCTGGTCGCTCGCGGCCGTCTTCGTCGCCTGGGCCGCGGTGTTCGCCTTCCACCGCTCGATCCACCTCGCGGTGGTCGTGCTGGCGGCGGTCGCGGCCGCCGCCGTTGCGGCAAGGGCGAAAAGCGGCGTCCTTAGTTCACGAAGTGAACTAAGGACGGGCGTTTGGGCGATCGCCACCGGCGGCGTCGCGCTCGGCGGCGCGCTGTGGTTCGTCGAGGGCGCGGTGACAGGCGACGGCCTGTTCCACGAGGCGCGGGTGCGGAAGCTGGTCGACCTGACGAGCCTGCACCTGCGCACCGTCGACGAGTTCAAGGACGGCGGCCTGCATCCGGGCTACGCGTTCCCGCTCTGGCACGGCTTCCTGGCCCTCGTCTCGTGGTTCTCGGGGCTCGACCCGGAGGTCGTCGTCCGGCACGAGTCGTCGCTGCTCGTCCCGATCGCCTGCGTCGTCGCGTGGGAGGCGGGCACGGCCGTCTTCGGCTCCCCGTGGGCGGGCGCCTCGGTCCTGCTCGCGCAGCTCGCGCTCTTCTGCTTTGCGCCCGGCCACGGCGGCTCGTACGCGACGCTCGACTTGCCGGGAACGACCGCGCGGCAGCTGATCGCGCCGGCGGCGATCGCGGCCTTCTTCGTGTTCGCGGCCCCGCCCCGCGCCGCCGACGCGGCGCTGCTCGCGACGCTCTTCGGCGCCCTGACGCTCACGCACCCGACCTACGCGCTGTTCCTGCTGCTGCCGCTCGTCGGCTACGCGGTCGTGCGGCTCGCCGAGTGGCGGCGCTCGGTCGTCGCGCTCGCCGCCGCGATCGTCCCGACCGGGCTCGCGCTCCTCTGGCTGAAGCCGATTGCCGACGAGACGCTGTCGCGGAACCCGCACGGCAGCGCGCTGAAGAACGGGCTGCAGCAGTACCACGAGCAGCTCGTGATCCAGAGCGAGCACCACTACCGTCTCGCCGCGCAGGTGCCGGGCCGGAGCGGGGCGGTGGCGGTCGCTGCGCTCCTGCTGCTGCCGGTGACCGCGCTCGGGCTGCGACGACGGTGGGCGGGCTTCGCGCTCGGCGGCAGCCTCCTCGTGCTGGCGCTGATGGAGGTGCCGTGGCTCTTCGTCCATCTCTCCGACGCCGTCTCGCTGTCGCAGTCGCGCCGCGCGGCCGGTTTCGCGCCGCTGCCGTTCGCGCTCGCCGGCGCCGCGGCCCTCGTCACGCGCCGCCTGGTTGTCCTGCCGCTCGCGCTGGCCGCCGGGATCGTGCTGCAGCGCCTCTGGCCGGGCGACTTCGCGTACGGGCTGCGCCACGGCGGCCCTGCGGCGGCGACGTGGATCGCGTTGATCGGCGGCGCGGTCGCGCTCGTCGCGTTCGCAGCGCTCCGCCCGCGTGCGCGCCGCGAGCGGCACACGCTCGCGGCGGCGGCGGCCGCGCTCTTCGTGCTGCCGATCGCCGTGCACGGGTTCTGGAACTGGAGCGCGCGCACGCCGACCGATCCGCAGGCGCTCTCGCCGACGCTCGTCCACGAGCTGCGCACTCGCGTGCCGAAGGGGTCGATCGTGCTGGCGCCCCTGCAGGTGAGCTACCGCGTCGTCGCGGTCGCGCCGCTGTACGTCGTCGCCCTGCCGATCTCGCACGTGGCGAACACGAAGGCGAACATGCCCTACGCGCGCGCCCGTGCGGTCCGGCGCTGGCTCCGCACGGGCGATCCCGCGGTCGCCCGGCGCTACGGGGCAACCTGGGCCATCCGGCGAGGCCGCCTGTACCGGCTCCACGAATGAGACACCCGAACTGCATGCGCAACACCCAACTTGGTAGCATCGGCGGGCGTGAAGACCATCCAGGTCCGGAACGTCCCCGACGACGTCCACCGCGCCCTCCGCTCCCGCGCGGCCGCGGCCGGTGTGTCGCTCTCCGATCTCGTCCTGGAAGAGCTCGAGCGGGTCGCCCGCCGTCCCCCCGTCGCCGACCTGCTCGCGCGTGCGCGCGAACGGTCGGGCGGCGCCGGCGAGGCGGCGATCGTCGCCGCCGTGCGCGAGGCGCGCGACCGTCGCTGAGCGATGCTGGTCGTCGACACCTCCGCGGTGCTCGACGCCGTCGTCGCCCGGAGACCGGCTGCCGGACTGGTCGAGCGACTGTCCGGCGACGGAGACCTGCACGCGCCGCATCTGATCGACGTGGAGCTGCTCCACGCCCTGCGACGTCTCGAGCGCGACGGCGCGATCGGCGTGGATCGTGCGGCCGACGCTCGCGTGGATCTGCGCGACCTCGCTCTGACGCGTTACCCGCACCACCCGCTCGCGGATCGCATCTGGGAGCTACGGCACGCCCTGAGCGCCTACGACGCGACGTTCGTCGCGCTCGCCGAGGTGCTGCAAGCGCCTCTCGTCACGTGCGACGCGCGGCTGGCGTCCGCGTCCGGGCATCATGCGCGCGTGGAGCTCTACCGTGGAGGCCCGTGAGGGCGGCCTGACCATCCGCGGCGGCCGTCTCTATCGTCTCTCCCGGTGAAGGTGCTCGTCGTGACGCTGTACTTCCCGCCCGCCGGCGGCGGCGGCGTGCAGCGGCCGCTGAAGCTCGCCACCCATCTGCCCGAGATCGGCATCGAGACGCACGTGCTCGCGCCGGACGATCCCAAGTGGATCCACCGGGACGACGAGCTCCAGCCGCCGACCCTCGCCTGGGTGCACCGCGCGCGCTACCTCGGCCCGAAGGGCCGGAAGCCCGCGGAGGAGCTTCACGGCAGCGCCGGCCTGACGCGGCTCGCCCGGCAGACGCAGCTCGCGGGTCGGCGGCTGCTCGTGCCGGACGAGAACGTGAGCTGGAACGTCACCGCGATCCCGGCGGCGATTCGCATCGTCAAGAGCGAGCACATCGACGTCGTGCTGACGACCTCGCCTCCGTCGTCCGTGCACCTGATCGGCGCTGCGGTGCAGAGGGCGACCGGCGTGCGGTGGGTGGCCGACCTCCGCGACTCGATGGTCGCGCACCCGCACCGGCACGCCGAGCGGCTGCTCGTGCGCGCGAAGGAGCAGGGCGAGCACGCGGTTGCACGGCTTGTTGCGAGCCGCGCCGACGCGATCGTCACGGTCTCCGACGCGATCGCCGAGGAGGTGCGCGCGCGCGGCCCGAAGGGCACGGTCGAGACGATCTCCAACGGCTCCGACTTCGACGACTTCGCCGGGCTCGAGCACCGCCCTTCGACGCGCTTCCGCATCACGCACGCCGGCTCGTTCTTCGGCAAGCGCGACCCGCGCCCGTTCCTCACCGCGCTCGCGCGCAGCGGCCTCGACGACGTCGTCGCCCGCTTCCTCGGCGACTTCCGCAGCGCCGACCGCGAATGGGCCGAGACGCTCGGGCTCGGCGAGCGCCTGGAGCTGATCCCCTACGCGCCCCGGCGCCGCTCGCTGGAGCTGCAGCGCGACTCCGAGGCGCTGCTGCTCCTGATCCCCGACGCGGGCGGCCGCGGCCGCGGCGTGCTGAGCGGCAAGGTGTTCGAGTACTTGGCGGCCGAGCGGCCGATCCTCGCCGCCGTCCCGCCCGACGGGGCGGCCGCCGAGCTGATCCGCGCGACGGGCGCCGGTGTCGTCGTCGCGCCGGACGACGTCGACGGGCTGACCGCCGTCCTGCGCGAGCTGCACGAGCGCTGGCGCGCGGGCACGCTCGACGGCGGCGGCCTGTCGGACGAATGGCGGCGCAAGCTGTCGCGGCGCGCGCGCGTCGAGGAGCTCGCGCGACTGCTGGAGCGCGTCGCATGAGGAAGATCACGAGCTTCTTCTTCCTCGCGAGCGTCTTCTGCGTGACGTTCGAGAAGGTGCACTGGAACGTCGCGGGCAACGTCGGCATCGCGGACGTGCTCGCGATCCTCTTCCTGGTCTTCTTCGTCCTGACCACGCGACGGCCGCGCGTGCCGCACACCACGGCGGTGGTGCTCGCGTTCTTCGCCGCGTTCCTGCTCGTCTACCTGCTCGGCTTCTTCGATCTCTCCGACGCGCAGGCGCTCGGCCAGTGGGCCAAGGGGCTGACGAAGTGGATCATCCATTTCCTCTTCCTCGCCGCCGCGGTCGCGTGGCTCGCGCGCCGCGGCCGCGACTACTTCTGGCGGACGCTCGTCTGGTTCAGCGCGGGCCTCGTCGTGAACGCGATCTACGGCGTGCTCCAGCTGCTCGACGCGCGCCGCGGCGGGAACCTCGACGCGAGCGTGCTGTCGCCGATCACCGGCGGGGCGAGCAACATCAACATCTACGGCGCGGTCAACGGCGCGAACGTCTACCGACCGAACGCGCTTACGGGCGACCCGAACCACCTCGGGATCATGCTGATCGTCCCGCTGCTCATCCTGACGCCGCTGTACCTGCGCCTCGAGCGCGGCCACCGCGCGCGCTGGCCGCTCGTCGCGACGCTGGCGTTCCTGCTGATCGTCGAGGCGGCGACGCTCTCGCGGAGCGGCTTGCTCGGCCTCGGCGTCGGCGCGTTGATCCTCTTGGTGCCGTATCGCGGCTACCTCCGCTCGTCGCGGCTGCTCGTCCCGATCGGCGCCGCCTTCGCCGTCCTGCTCGCGATCGTGCTGTCGCGCCGTCACTTCTTCAGCATCGTGCTCCGCTCACGCGTGCAGACGAGCGGCAACTCCGAGAACGCCCACTTCCAGGTCTACAGCTTCATCCCGCACGTCATGCACGTCGACCCGCTGTTCGGGCTCGGTCTCAACACCTTCTCGGTCTACTACCAGTTCGTCACCGGCAAGACGAACTGGGGGCCGCACTCCTACTACGTCGCGCTGCTCGTCGAGACCGGCGTCGTCGGGACGGCGATGTTCGCGGCGTTCCTGATCTGGGTGTTCGCGCGGCTCGCGCGGGCCCGCGCGCTCGGCCGCGCCCTGACGGCGGCGCACGACCCGCTCGCCGCGCGCGTCCGCCCGCTCGCCTGGGGCTGCACCGCCGCGCTCGCCGGCACGCTCGCCTCGAACGCGTTCTACCTGACGATGCAGTTCTACTACTTCTTCGCGTTCGTCGCCCTCGCGCTCGCCCTGCCCGTCGTGTTCGCCGAGTCGACGGTCGTGGAGCGGGTGCGCGAGCCGATCGTCGCGCGCTACCGGCTCGCCGACTGAGTGAAGGTCGTCGTCCTGACGACGTCGTACCCGCGCGACGAGGGGGACGTCGCCGGGCACTTCGTCGCCGACCTCGCCGAGGCGGCGCGCCGTGCCGGGGTGGCCGTGGAGGTCGTCTCGCCCGCGTCGTTCCCGCACCTCGGGGTCGCCTACGGCGGCGGCATCGCGCAGAACCTGCGCGCGCAGCCGTGGCGGCTCGCGCTCGTGCCGGCGTTCCTGGCCGCGTTCGCGCGCGCCGCCCGCCGTGCAGCGCGCGACGCCGAGCTCGTGCACGCGCACTGGATCCCCTCCGCGGTCGCCGCCCGCGCGGCAGGGAAGCCGTACGTGCTGCAGGTGTGGGGGACGGACGTGGAGCTCGCGCGGCGCGCGCCCGCGCTCGTGCGTCCGCTCGTCCGGCGGGCTCGGCTGGTGCTCGCGGCCTCGTCGTTCCTCGCCGACGCGGCGCACGAGCTGGGCGCGCGCGCGGTCGTGCGCGTGCCGTTCCCCGTCGACGCGCCGGCGGAGGTGGGCGAGCCGGAGGCGCCGCCCCACGTCCTCTTCGCCGGCCGGCTGAGCGAGGAGAAGGGGATCCTCGAGTTCATCGAGGCGACGCAGGGCGTGCCGCGGCGGATCGTCGGCGACGGGCCGCTGCGCGGGCGCGTTCCCGAGGCGGTCGGCTTCGTGCCGCCGGCCGAGGTCGGGGACTGGTACCGCCGCGCAGCGGTCGTGTGCACACCGTCGCGGCGCGAGGGGGTCGGCGGCGCGTGCCGGCAGGCGATGGCGTACGGCCGGGCGGTGGTCGTGACGGCGGTCGGCGGCCAGCTCGACGCCGTCGAGGACGGCGTCACCGGCGTGCTCGTCCCGCCGCGCGACCCGGCGGCGCTCCGCGCGGCGATCGAGCGGCTGCTCACCGACCCGGCCGAGCGCGCCCGGCTCGGAGCGGCCGCTCGCACAGTGGCGCTCGAGCGCTTCTCGCGTCAGGCGGCGGCCGCGGCGCTGCTCGAGGCGTACGCGCGCGCGTTGCGGCGATAGGCCGAACGGCCCAGTCCGATCGAGGGGATTGGCAGGTTTCGGCGCATTCCCTCTAGTAATCGGCACTTTCGGACAGTACTGTCGGAACACGATGCGAGTCGGCGGCAAGAGCCTGCGCCTGGGCCTGGCGGTCTCCGTGGGCGCGCTCGCGGTGGCAGCCCTCGCCCTGCACTCGGATGCACGGGCGGGAGGCGGGCAGCCCGTCGCGGCATCGCAGCCGGGCCTGCTCGGGATCACGCGTCCAAGCAGCGGGCCGCACGCGCTGCGGCGCGCGCACGGCGCGAGCCCGAGCGGGTTCACCGCGCCCATTCCCGGACAGCTCGTCAATCACGGCGGGCCCGTGATGTCCTCCAACACCGTCTATGCCATGTACTGGGAGCCGGGGGGAGGCGGCATCAGCTCCGGCTTCAGCTCGACCGTGGACGGCTTCTTCTCCTCGGTTGCCTCGGACAGCGGCAAGACCAGCAACGTCTTCGCCGACGCCGCGCAGTACGGCGCGGCGTACAACGCCCACTTCGGCGGCTCGGCGGTCGACACCGACGCGCTGCCGGGGAACGGCTGCTCGGACGCCCCGACCTGCATCACGACCCTGCAGATCCTCCAGGAGCTCGACGACTTCGAGGCGACGCCCGGCTGGACCGGCGACGCCGGGGCGCCGACGAACCACCCGACGAAGATCTTCTTCGTGTTCCTGCCCCAGGGCGTCTCGGTTTGCCAGGACACCGGTGCAGATGCCTGCGACGTCAACTCGGACAATCCGGTGTTCTGCGGCTACCACACCTACGGCTGGGACCCGAGCATCAACCAGACGTGGATCCTCGCCGTGATGCCGTACGACTGGACGAACCCGGGCTGCGACAGCATTCCCGGCTACCCGAGCGGGAACAGCGACGCCGACGCGGCGATCAACGTCACCAGCCACGAGTACATGGAGTCGATCACCGACCCGAAGCTGAACGCCTGGTACGACTCCGGCGGGAACGAGGTCGGCGACAAGTGCGCGTGGACGTTCGGCTCCCAGTTCGGCAACGTCGGCGGCCAGGACTTCAACCAGGAGATCTCGAGCGGCGACTACCAGCTCCAGCTCGAGTACAGCAACAAGCTGCAGGACTGCTTCCAGGTCGGTCCGCCGACCGTCACGGGGTTCAGCCCGTCCTCGGGCGCGGCCGGCGACTCGATCGACGTCAACGGCACGAACCTGTTCGGCAACGTGAACGTGTTGTTCAACGGCATCGCTTCGCCGAGCGTCACGGACGACTCGCCGACGCAGGTCACGGCGACCGTCCCGACCGGCAGCTTCCAGGGCCGTGTCACGGTCCAGACCGTGGGGGGGAACGCGACCAGCGCGCAGACCTTCGGCGCCAAGCCGGTCGTGAGCGGCCTCTCGGAGACCTCCGGGTACGCCGGCGACGTCGTCACCGTGACAGGCTCGGGCTTCGTCGGGGTGAAGAGCGTGAAGATCGGCGGTGTCTCGGCACCCTTCAACACGGTCGCGAAGGACGGGTCGTCGTTGAAGGTCGTGATCCCCTCCTCGGCGGTCTCCGGGCAGGTGACCGTCTCGACCGCCTATGCCACGAGCACCGATCCGGTGACCTTCACGGTGGATCCGAAGGTGACGTCGGTGTCGCCGGTGTCGGGTGTGGGGTTGGCGAATGTGACGGTGTCGGGGTCGGGGTTGGCTGGGGCGACGGCGGTTGATTTCAATGGTGATCCGTCGCCGCATGTGGTGTCGAACTCGGCGACGTCGGTGGTGGTGCAGGTGCCGGTGGATGCGACGAACGGGCATGTGACGGTGACGACGGCGGCGGGGACGTCGGCGCCGAGTGTGGCGTTGTTCAAGCCGTTGCCGCGGGTGTCGTCGTTGTCGGGGGATCCGGCGCAGGTGGGTGATGTGGTGACGGTGAATGGGTCGGAGTTCACGGCGTCGGGGTCGTTGACGGTGAAGCTGGGTTCGGCGGTGTTGTCGCCGGGGTCTGTGTCGGCGACGAGCTTCACGGTGACGGTGCCGGATGGGGTGGTGACGGGGTCGTTGCAGGTGTCGAACGGGAACGGGTCGACGTCTGCGGTGTTGCATGTGCGGCCGTCGGTGTCGTCTGGCCCGTCGCCGTCTGAGGGTGTGACGGGGTCGACGTTTACGTTGCAGGGGGCGGCGTTTACGGGGACGTCGCGGGTGACGGTCGGTGGGGTGGCGGCGTCGTTTGCGGTGCTCGACTATCACGATTTGCGGGTGACGGTGCCGGCGGCGGCGCTGTCGGGGCCGGTCTCGGTGACGAACGCGGGCGGCACGACTGTCACGGCCGGCTCGTTCACGGTGGATCCGAAGATCACCGGCCTGTCGCCCGCGAGCGGCCGGGTCGGCTCGACCGTGACGATCGTGGGCAGCGGCCTGGCCGGCGCGACCGCGGTCGACTTCGGCGGCGGCGTGTCCGCGACGCCGATCTCCTCGACCGCGACCAACGTCCGCGTCGTCGTCCCCGCCGGCGCGCTCAGCGGCCCGCTCACCGTCCACACCGCCTCCAGCCCCCAGACCGCCACCTCCACAGCCTCCTTCACCGTCACCTGACGACCGTCCGCGCCCGCGGACTCCGGAGGGCACGCACGCCGTACGGGGGCCTCCTCAGGGGTAGCCGAGGCCGTCGAGCGGGTCGTCGAGCAGCTCCGCCAGCCGCTCGTTGCTCGCGTGGTAGCGGGCCGCGAACGCCGTCGCACGCCGGAGGCTCGCCGCTCTGACCCTCGTCGGCACGAGATGCCGCAGTGCCGGGTCGACGACCTCCTGAAGCGTGTTGCGGACGCGGCGGCCGCCGGGCAACGCGCGTACGGCGGGCGACGGATTGAATGCGGAGGCTCGGAAGAGCCGGTTCCAGGCTCGTAGGGCCGCGAGGCCGGCGGGAGACAGCGAGACGTTGACGCGTCTTCGCGAGTCGACGGACGGTTCTGCACCGTAGAGCCTGCGGAGCTCGTCGTAGAACGTGCCGGGGTCCGCGCGCAGGCGCTCGTAGGGAAACACCCAGACGCGCGTCTTCCCGAAGAGCGAGCGGTACAGCTCGACGAGCACGTCGTACTCCAGGGACGCGGGCTCGAACTGCGGTCCGGCCCTGTCTCCCGCGAGGAACCGCTCGAACGAACGCGTTCCGCCTTCGTTCACGTATTGCGCGTAGACCGCGAGCAGCATCTCCGGCTGGTTGCGCGTGAGCAGGAGCACGCGGGCGTTCGGCATGGTCGACGCGAGGCGGCGGGCTGTGCGCTCGGCGCTGTCGCCCGTCGCCCACAGAGTCCCGGCGAGCGCCTCGTGCGAGAGCAGCAGACGTCTCCCGGCGGACTCGTAGCGATCGACCGCGACCGTGAGCGCGTCGCCGAGGAACCCGTCGTCATCCGCGTGGAGAAGGTTCCCGAGCAGCGCGCCGAGGACCGGATCGTGGTTGCCGAAGACGAACCCTCGAAGGTGTGGGAAGACGTGCTGCTGCAACCACGTCGAGCCCGTCTTGTGCAGGCCCACGTGCACGAGCGGATGGCACGAATCGCGCTGCTCCCCGACACTCACCGGTTGGCCCCCTCTGGTCGGCCGTCGTGAGCGTAGCGGCGTCACCGGCCCGCCGCAGCGAGCGCTCCGTGCTCAGCCGGCGAGACTCGCGGCCGAAAGCCGCACCCGCGCCTGGAGCCGGATGTCGCGCGACGAGCCGGCGACGACGATCCCGTAGGTGCCGGGGACGATCGTCCATCGTCGCGCGGCGGTCGACCAGCGCGCGAATGCCCGCGGCGGGAGGGTGAGCCTGACGCGCGTGCTGCGACCGGGCTTCAGGGGCACGCGCGCGTACCCCTTCAGCTGCCTTGGAGGCTCCCCGGCCGACTGTGGGTCGGCCACGTAGACCTGGGCGACCTCGGCGCCGGCTCTCGTGCCGGCGTTTCGGACCGTGAAGGACACCGTCACCGTCGATCTGCGGCGCGTCAAGGAGAGGTTGCCGTACCTGAATCGCGTGTACGAAAGCCCGAAGCCGAACGGGAAGAGCGGAGCCACGTGCTCCCGGTCGTACCAGCGGTAGCCGACTTCGAGCCCTTCGGAGAAGAACGCGTCCTGGGCGTCGTTCGCCCCGGGCCACTGGTCCGGAGACGACGTCGGCACGGCGTCGTCGGCCGCCGGGAAGGTCTGGGGCAGCCTGCCGCTCGGGTCGACGTCTCCGAAGAGAAGGGCGGCGACGGCGCTTCCGTCCTGCTGACCCGGATACCACGTCTCGAGCACCGCGGATACCTCGTCGAGCCACGGCATGAGCACCGGCCCGCCGGTGTCGAGCACGACCACGGTGTGGGAGTTCGCGCGCGCGACGGCGTCGATGAGCGCGTCCTGTTGGTCGGGGAGTGACAGGTTCGGCCGGTCGAGCCCCTCGCGTTCGACGTCGTAGGCGAAGACGATCGCGACGGACGCCTGTCCGGCGACAGCCGCCGCGGCGGCGGGATCGCTGCCGTCTGCGTAGACGATCGTGTCGCCGTTTCTCGCCGCACGCGCCTCGAGGCCCGCGAGTGGCGAGACCGAGGTGGCTGCCGCCACGTACGCGCTACCCCCGCCGCTGATGAACTGGGGCAGCGTCTCTGGCGCAGCAGGGACGCCGATGACCGCGATCTTCCCGCCTCGGGTCTCGAGGGGCAGCGCTGCGTCCTCGTTCTTGAGCAGCACGGATCCCTCCTCCGCCGTCCTCAGCGCGATGCGGCGATGGTCGGAGCTGGTCACCACGGCGGACACCGCCGCCGCTCGCGGCGGCGGCGGGCGGTCGAACACGCCGATCCGGAACATCGTCGTCAGGATCCGGCGCGCGCTGGTGTCGACGGCGGCCTCGGGAACGACACCGCTCGCCACATCCTGCGCGAGCTCGCCGCCGAAGTGAGTCGCGACCGGCATCTGCATGTCCAGGCCGGACAACATCGCCTCCGCGCTCGACATGGTGGCGCCCCAGTCCGAGACGACGAACCCGCCGAAGCCGAGCTCCCGGCGCAGCACGGTCGTGAGCAAGTCGGGAGCCTGGCACGAGAACGCGGAGTCGACGAGACCGTACGCGCACATGACCGCCCCCACGTGCGCCTGCCTCACCGCCGCCTCGAACGGCGGCAGATAGATCTCGTGCAACGTCCTGTCGTCGACGATCGACGCGACCCAGTAGCGGTTCGTCTCCTGGCTGTTGACGGGGTAGTGCTTCACGGTCGCGATGACCGGGTTCGACTGGATGCCCGCGATCTCCGCCACTGCGGTCTGCGCGCTGAGGAAGGGGTCCTCGCCGAAGGCCTCGAAGTTGCGCCCGTTTTCCGGCACACGCGCGATGTTCACGTCTGGCGCGAGCAGGACGTCGACGCCCTTGCCCCAGGCCTCGGCGCCCAGCGCCTCGCCGAGACGCTGCTGGAGGGCCGTATCCCATGTTGCCGCCTGTGCGATCGGAGCCGGAAAGGCGGTCGTGCCGGTCTGTCCGTCGGCGACACCGGCGCCGCCGTCGTTCAGCGCCAGGGGAGGGATGCAGAGACGCGGGTTCCCCGGGACGAACCCCGCATAGCCGGCACCCTCGGTGTCGTACGGAGGCGCAGACGCGTCCACGCCCCCGAGCAGGGCGAGCTTGTCCTGAAGCGTCATCGCGGAGAGCAACGCCGACGCCCTCTCGGCCGGGCGGAGGATAGGGTTCAACCACGGACAAGTGGCGGGTGAGCGCCCGGCGGCTCGAGCCGGCGCGGCGAGGAAGAACACCGAGCCGCAGACCGTGCCGGCGCAGAGGAGCGCGGCCGCTCTCCAGCGGCTCGGCACACCGCCTCTCATGGGCTCGACTGAATGTGCTCAGACCGACGACGGGAACGTGCGCGCGGCGTGCGCCGTCCGAGCGCCGCCACGACCAGTGTAGACCGCGACCGTGAAGGCGACCGTCGGCGGCTCTATGCTGGGGTGCCGATGAGCAGCGCGGACGCCACCGCCGAGGCGCCGGTTCCGGCCGTGGCGACGGCCGCGGCCGCGGCCGAGCCGGACGTGTCGGTCGTGATCCCCTGCCTGAACGAGGAGGAGGGGATCGCGCACGTGGTCGGACAGGCGTTCGCCGGTCTCGCGGCGGCGGGCCTGGCCGGCGAGGTCATCGTCGTCGACAACGCGTCGAGCGACCGCTCCGCCGAGCGAGCGCGCGCGGCGGGAGCGTCGGTCGTCTACGAGCCGCGGCGGGGGTACGGCAGCGCGTACCTGGCCGGTCTCGCGGCCGCCCGTGGTCGCTACGTCGTGATGGCGGACGGCGACGGGACATATCCGCTCGAGACGCTGGGCGAGTTCGTCGAGCGGCTCCGTGCCGGCGCCGAGATCGTGATCGGAAATCGTTTCGGCGGCACGATCCAGCCCGGTGCGATGCCGTGGCCGAACCGGTACATCGGCAATCCGGCGCTGACGGGGATGCTGAACCTCTTCTTCCGGAGCGGCGTCTCGGACGCCCACTGCGGCCTCCGGGCGATCAGGCGGGACGTCCTCCCGCAGCTGAAGCTGTCGGCCACCGGCATGGAGTTCGCCTCCGAGATGGTGATCAAGGCAGGCAAGCGTCGGCTCCGCGTGGACGAGGTCGCCGTCGACTACCGGCGACGGATCGGCAGCTCGAAGCTGGTCCGCGGCCGCGACGCCTGGCGCCACGTCAGGTTCATGCTCGTCTACAGCCCGACGTTCCTGTTCGCGGTGCCCGGCGCCCTCGCAACCCTGGGCGGGCTGGCCGGGGTCGTCACGCTCGCGATCTGGAACAGCCTCGGCGAGCCCTGGACAGGCGTCGCGATCGGATTCTCGATGCTGGCGATCGTCGGCCTCGGGACGATTCAGCTCGGCCTGTTCGCCCGAACCTACGCAGTCGTCTACCTCGGCGAGCACGATGCGCGGCTCGAGCGAGGGTGGCGCCGCTTCAGGCTCGAGCACGGCCTCGCGCTCGCGGGGGTGACGCTCGTCGTCGGGCTGGCCATCGCCGTCGTCTCCCTGGTCGACGGCGTCCCCGACCCGAGGCTCGGCCTCCTCGGCCTGACGCTCGCGGCGGTTGCGGTTCAGGGTGCGTTCGCCGCCTTCTTCCTGAGCATCCTGGGTTTGAGCGAGCACGCGATCCTGCGTCGGCACCGGAGCGAGGCGTGACGGCACCCGGCACCTCTGTCGTCGCCGCGCGGGCCGAGAGGCGCGCACGCGCCGCCGTGCGTCGGAGAGGAAGTCGTGGTGTGCTCGTGAGCGCGGCCGTCTGGATGCTCTGCGTCGTCAACTTCGACGCGCTCGGCTTTCCCGGAGGAGACGAGCAGGTGCAGTTCACGTTCGTCAGGCGGATGTTCGGGGATGCCCACCACGCCGTCGGCTACTACTTCGGGCTGGCCCTCGTCGAGGCGCCCTTCTACGCGCTCGGCAAGCTGTTCGACCACGCCGGTCTGCACACCGTCTCGGGGCATCCGGTCGAGCGCACGGTCGTCGCCCTCGGCCTCGGGCTCCTGACGCTCGTCGCGTGGCCGTCGCTCGCGGCGGTGGCGAGAGGCCTCTCGCTGCGTCATGTCGGCGTCGCCGTGCTGGCGGCTGCGCTCGGCACTCCATTCTTCTACTACGCGACGTTCGTGCCGGCCAAGAACCATGCGCTCGACGGCGTCCTCTTCGCCGGGGTGCTCTACCTCACGTACAGGTATTTCCGGCGCGACCCGCCCGAGCGGTGGGTCACGTATGGGCTTGGTGCGATCTTCGGCTTCGCGTACACGGTGCGCTACTTCAACGGCGCAGAGGCGATCGCGCTGGTTGCGGCACTCGTGCTCTGGCGGCGCATCCGTCATGCCGCCGAGATCGCCGTGACGTCTGCGGCGGTTTGCCTCCTGCTCTTCCTCATTCCGCGCGCCTTCGGGGTCGACGTGTTCGCGGGCGGCAGCTACAGCGCCGAAAACGTGCTCACGTTCGCGCCGCTCAACCCCCTGCGCATGCTGTTCACCGACCATCGCGGGTACGTCGTGTGGTCGCCGGTCGCGGGTCTGGCGGTTGTCGGGCTCGTCCACCTCTTCCGCAGCCGGCCCGCTCAGCGGCGGTTCCTGGTGGCGACGGTGGCCATGTCGCTCGCCGTGATCGCCTCGTACTCGCTCGTTGCGTTCTGGGACGGCACGCTCGCGTTCGGGCAGCGGTTCTACACGCCGCTGTTCCCCGTCGTCGCGATCGGGCTGGCCGGGCTGCTCGACCTCGCGCCGACGATCGCAGCAGTCACCATGTCGGCGGCCGTCGCGTGGTCGCTCTTCCTCTGCTTCAACTTCGTCACCATCGGCGGCCCGCAGTACCTCACCACCACGACGGGTGGTGCATCGGACCTTGCTCTCGTGCCCGTCCGCGATCACACGAGCGTCGGGGCGTACGGCTTCGGCATCTGGCACCGCTCGAACCTTCTCCGCCCGTTCTTCGCCTGGCCGTTCTCGTCGGGACAGCCGGCCGGCAGCGGGCGGTGAGGGGCGCACGGTAAGCCCACGCGGGCGGTCGTTACGATCGCCCCATGGGGGGCTACGTCGTCAGCAAGCCGCTGCGCGGAAGCAACGTCGGCTCCAACCTCGCCAGCCTCGCCGGTGCGATCTGGCTCGCCCGACGCCTCGGTCGAGCGGTCGTGGTGGACTGGCGCGAACGCCCCCAGCTCGCGGACCAGAACGCGAACTACTTCGCGGAGTTCTTCGAGACGCCGGCGAAGATCCTCGACGTTCCTCTCCTCTACGCGCCACTCGACGGGTTCCCGGAGAAGGTGCGCCGACTCGAGCTGCACGAGGCGTGGCAGCTCTCGAACGGCGAGGACCTGCCGCTGCCCGAGGTGGTCATGCTCACCAAGTACCACGGGCTGGATCGCCTTCATCCCGGCCCGGAGTCGAGCCGCTTTGCGGCCCTGCGCGCGTTCTACCGCTCGATCCATCCGGGCCCGGCCGTCCGAGCCGCTCTGGGCGAGTGGTTCGCGGAGAACCTCGACGGGACGTTCGTCGTCGGCCTCAACGTCCGCACCGGCAACGGGCACTACTTCGGCCGTGGCGGCTCGGACGCGGGTCGCGTCGACGTCTCCCTGTTCGACGATCGGTCCCGACTCCTGCGGGCCCTCGAGCGCCACATTCGCATGCGGCTGCGGCGCGTCCCCCGGTCGCTGCGGGACGGATACCGCGTCTTCTACGCCACCGACTCCGCGGACATGGCCGAGCTCCTCGGCAGGTTGCCGCGGGCGGTGACGCGCAGGAACGTGTTCCCGCCGCCGGGAGCCGGCGACACGTTTCGCTTCGACGGGGACACGTACACGGACCGCGATGCCGTCTGCGACACGCTGGTCGACATGTTCCTGCTCGCGCGCTGCGATGCTCTGATCTACAACAACTCGCTCTTCAACCAGTACGCACGAACGGTCACCGGCGCCTTCAGCGGCAACCAGGCGCATCTGGAGACGCTCTTCCTGCGCTACTGGCGGCGTCGTGTCGTCAACGGATTGAGCGGGCGCCTCAGATGAGCCTTCTCCAACGCGTGGGACGGCTCCCGAGGAAGTATCTGTCAGCCGGCCGGGTCGTCTTCGAGCTTCGCCTCCGGCGGCCCGGCGACGTTCGCCAAGCGCTGGCCTGGATGGAAGGCCGACGCTGGTATCGCGACTCTCTCGAGGTGTCCCAGGCGCCCGAGGAGATCCTGTGGCTGCTGGAGCTCGTCCGGGCCGAGAACCCGAGTCGAGTGGTGGAGATCGGCACCGACCAGGGAGGCACGCTCTTCCTCTGGCCGTACGTCGCCGCCGACGAGGCGCTGATCGTGGCGGTCGACACGCGACCGCTAGGCCCGCTCGGCCGCGTCTCTCCGTACGCTCTCGTTCGCCGGTCGTTCGCGAGGTCGCGTCAGCGGATCGAGCTGATGATGCCGGCGAACAGCCACGACCCTGCCACGGTCGACCGCGTGCGCAGAAGTCTCGGCGGCCGCCCGATCGACGTGCTCTTCATCGACGGCGACCATTCGTACCAAGGGGTCAAGTCGGACTACGAGCTGTACTCGCCGCTCGTCCGCCGCGGCGGCATCATCGCGCTGCACGACGTGGATGCCGTTGGAGCGCCGGACGTGCGGGCGTTCTGGCAAGAGCTGAAGGCGTCGTTGCCGACGGAGGAGCTGGTCGCCTCTCACGGCCGGAGGTACGGAGTCGGCGTTGTCAGAGTGGCCTGAGGCCGGGAACACGGGGTCAGAGGAGCTTCGACCCGACGCGAAGGCGCCGTTGACCGCACTCGTCTCGAGTCGCAACGAGGGCGCGTTGCTCGACCGGTGCCTCGACGCGATCGCATTCTGCGACGAGGTGATCGTGATCGACGTGGAGTCCAGCGACCGGACGGCGCAGGTCGCGGAGGCGCACGGTGCACGCGTGATCCGTCACGTCTACGTGCCGATCGCGGAGTGGGCGCGGGTCACCGTGGCGCCGCAGGCGCGGCACGACTGGCTGCTCGTCGTCGATCCAGACGAGGAGGTGCCGCCCGCGCTCGCACAGCAGTTGCCGCGCATGCTCCGGACGCTTCCCGACGACGTGGCCGCCGTCGACGCGCCGCGGCAGTACTACTTCCGGGGCCGCCCGCTGCGCGGGACGGTTTGGGGCGGACCGAACAAGCGGCGGCTTCTCGTCCGGCGCAGCGCCGTCGAGCTCACCCAGACGATCTGGGGCGGGATGCGGATCAAGCGTGGCTATCGCGTGGTGGCCATGCCTTTCACCCACGAGACCGCGATCGTCCACCGCTGGGCGGGCGGCTACCGGGAGCTGCTTACGCGCCATCGCCGGTACCTCGCGCTCGAGCCCGTCGACCGGGCCGCCGCCGGGGAGGTCACCGGCCTTCGGAAGATCGGCGCGACGCCGTGGCGGAGCTTCCACGACAGCTACGTCGTCAAGCGCGGGTATCTCGACGGCGTGGACGGCCTCCTTCTCTCGCTCTTCTGGTCGGTGTTCCGGACGAGCGCGGAGATCGCGCTCCTCCGCCGTCTCCGTCGCGCGACGTGAGCGGGCGCGCGCCGATAACCGCGCTCGTCGTGAGCCACAACGAGGCGCACCTGCTCCGCGACCGGCTTCCCGAGCTCTCATTCTGCGACGAGGTGATCGTGGTCGACGTCGCGTCCGGAGACGACACCGTGCGGATCGCGGAGGCGAACCGCGCGCGCGTGATCCGGCACGCTTTCGCTCCGATCGCGGAGATCGTCCATCCCGACGTGATCGGCGAGTCACGCAACGACCTCGTCGCGCTCCTCGATCCCGACGAGCGCGTACCGCATGGGCTCGCGGCGCAGCTTGCCGAGCTCACCCGCACGCTGCCCGGCGACGTCGGCATCGTCATCGTGCCGCGCGTCTACTACTTCGGGAGACAGCCGCTTCGCGGAACCATCTGGGGCGGCACGACCGGCAAGCGGTTCGTCGCACGTCGCAGCGGCACGCGCTTTACCGGTGCGGTGCACCAGGGCGTTCAGCTCCGACCTGGGTATCGATACGAGACGATCGAGTTCGACGGGACGAACGCGCTCGAGCACCTCTGGGTGACCGGCTACCGCGACTTCGTCCGCAAGCACGTTCGCTACGTGCGCATCGAGGGCGCGGCACGCGCGAGCATGGGTGAGATCACCGGCTTCCGCGCAGCCGCGAAGACGCCGGTCAGCAGCTTCGTCACGTGCTTCGTCCGACACAAGGGCTACCGCGACGGCCTCCGCGGGCTCGTTCTGAGCCTGCTCTACGCCGTCTACCGCACCGGCTCCGACCTGTCGCTCATCCGCGAGCTGCGGCGTGCGGGGAGCGCGCTATCGTCGTGACCGTGTCGAGGACGGACACGAGCCTTCCTCTGGTGTCGGTCGTGACGCCCTCGCTCGACCAGGGCCGGTACATCGAGCAGGCGATCGAGAGCGTGCTGGCCCAGGATTATCCGAGGATCGAGCACGTCGTCGTCGACGGAGGCTCGACCGACGGAACGGTCGACATCCTGCGGCGGTACTCGCATCTCGACTGGGTGTCGGAGCCCGACGCCGGCCAGGCGGCCGCACTCAACAAGGGCTTCCGGCGTGCACGCGGCGAGATCCTCGGCTGGCTCAACGCGGACGACTACTACCTGCCCGGCGCCGTGACGGCCGCTGTCGCGGTTCTGCGCGAGTCCGGATGCGCGCTCGTGCACGGGGGCTGGCGTCGCGTCGGCGAGAACGGCGAGCTCCTCGGAGACGTCAGCGCTGTTCCGTTCGACCTTCGCCGGCAGCTCGAGGTCGCGAACGCGGTCGCGCAGCCGGGATCGTTCTTCACGCGCGCCGCCTTCGAGGCGGTCGGCTGCATCGACGAAGGGCTCCACTACGCGATGGACTACGAGCTGTGGCTGAGGCTCGGCGAGCGCTTCGACGTGAGGCACGTCGACCGCGTGCTCGCGGCGTACCGGTACCACCCCCGGTCCAAGTCAGTCGCCGACTACCGCCGCTTCGCGGCCGAGACGTGGCGTGCGGGCCGGCGCCACGGCGCGCGTCGCCGGTCGCCGATCTTCCTCGACTTCTATCTGCGCTACGAGCATCCGCGCCTCCACCGGCTGGTCGTCGCCGGGCGCGCGGTTCGCCGCGGCGACGTCCGCGGGCTCGCGGCCGGCCTGCGGCGCCGCATCCGGCGTCGCCTCGGCGTCGCCTCGGCCTGAGCCGCTCCGGGGTCGACCGCCCGCAGCGGTCGCTACCCTCCGGCGCGGACACACGCCGGACGCAGCGAGGAGGGCTCGTGACCGCCGTCGCCATCGTGATGGCCGCGCACAACGAGGAGAAGTACGTCGAGCGGGCGCTCCGCTCGTGCCTGAGCCAGAGCGCGGCGTCGGACTCGTACGAGATCGTCCTGGTCGACGACGGCTCGACGGACGCGACCCGCCGGATCGCAGAGGCGTTCGACGGCGTTCGCATCCTCGCCAACGAGGTGCAGCTCGGCCTGCCCGCGTCGTTGAACCGGGGCCTCAAAGGCGCACCCGCCCGCTACGTCGTGCGCGTCGACGCGGACGACTACGTCCACCACGACTTCGTCCGCGTGCTGTCGCTGTTCCTCGAGCTCAACCCGTACATGGACGCCGTCGCGTGCGACTACTACACGGTCAACGAGCACGAGGAGCACCTGCAGCACGTCAACTGCCTCGAACGACCGATCGGATGCGGCGTGATGTTCCGGAAGGAGCGCCTGATCGAGCTCGGGCTGTACGACGAGTCGTTCTTGATGGCCGAGGATCTGGACCTGCGGCTTCGTTTCGAGAGGCGCTGGAAGATGCACCGGATCGAGCTTCCGCTGTACCGGTACCGCCTGCACGGCGAGAACATGACGAGCGACGTCGCGGCCTACGAGGCGCACCAGGCCCGGGCGCGGAGGAAGAACGGAGGCTGATGCTCGATCTCGGCGCATATCGGACGTGGGAGTCGCCGGCGCTCGTCGTCGCCGAGGCGGGCGTCAACCACGAGGGCGACCTCGACGTCGCCCTGCAGATGGTGCGGGAGGCGGGGGCCGCCGGCGCGGGCGCGATCAAGTTCCAGACGTACAGGGCCGAGCGGCTCGCGACGCGCTCGAGCAGGGCTTACTGGGATCGGTCGAAGGAGCCCACCGCGAGCCAGTTCGAGCTCTTCTCCCGCTACGACCGCTTCGGCGAGAGCGAGTACCGGCGGATCGCGGAGGAGTGCGCGAGCTCCGGGATCGCCTTCACGACATCCGTCTTCGACGTCGACGCCGTCGAATGGCTCGAAAGCCTCGTGGCCGCGTTCAAGGTCGCGTCGGGTGACATCACGAACCTGCCGCTGCTCGAGCGAGTCGCCCGCGCGGGCAAGCCGGTCCTCCTCTCGACCGGGGCGTCGACCCTGGCCGAGGTGGACGACGCGGTGAGGGCGCTGGAGCGCGAGGGGGCGGGGGACGTCGCGATCCTGCAATGCACGCTCGCCTATCCCACGCCCGCGAAGTACGCCGCCGTCGGAGGTCTGCGGCAGCTCTCCGAAGCGTTCCCAGGTCACGTGCTCGGCTACTCGGACCACACCGTTCCCCCGGAGACGTTCGCGGTCGTCGCCGCGGCCTTCGCGCTCGGGGCGCGCGTCGTCGAGACCCACTTCACCCTCGACCGGGCGTTGCCCGGGAACGACCACTACCACGCGCTCGACCCGCAAGGGCTGGCGCGCCTCGTCGACGAGCTCGCACGTCTCCGGGAGATCCTCGGTCCGCCGGTGAAGCAGGTGCTCGACGTCGAGGGGCCGGCGCGTGTCGGCGCGCGTCGGAGCGTCGTCGCGCGGGTCGACATCCCGCGGGGGACGCAGCTGTCTCCGGACCTGCTGGACGTGAAGCGTCCGGGCAGCGGCGTCCCGCCGTCGTTCCTCTCGGAGGCCGGGGCATGGCGGACGGTGGTGGACGTCGCCGAGGACACGACGCTCGAGTGGCAGATGCTCGTACGCGATGGCGGCTGAGCCGGTCGTCGCCGTCGTCCAGGCGCGAATGGGCTCGACGCGCTTCCCGGGAAAGACGCTCGCGCCGTTCGCCGGCACGACGGTGCTGCGGCACCTGCTCGACCGGCTGCGCGCCGTCGCCCATCCGCTCGATCTTTGCGTCGCCACGACCGACCTTCGGGAGGACGACGCCGTCGTCGCCGAGTGCGAGGCCGCCGGCGTTGCGGTCTACCGGGGGGCGGCCGACGACGTCCTTGCCCGGTTCGCGGGCTGTATCCGGTCGCTGGCGGAGACGCCATCGCTCGTCCTGCGCGTCTGCGCCGACCGGCCGCTCCTGTGTCCCGTCCTCGCCGACGAGCTGTTGGACGCGTACGACGAGCTCGGCAGGCCCGACTACCTCGCGAACAACCTTCCGCCCAGCTACCCGGCCGGCCTCGACCTCGAGCTCGTCCGCGTCGACTGCCTCGAGCAGGCGGCGCGCGAGAGCGAGGACGCGTACGAGCGCGAGCACGTGACGCCCTTCGTCTACCGCCGCCCGGAGCGCTTTCGGCTCGCCGGGCTCGTCTGTCCATTCGGCAACTTCTCGCACGTGAAGCTCGCGCTCGACACCCGCGACGACTACGAGCGTCTGACGGGGATCCACCAACGGCTGCCTGCCGGCTACGACTACCGAGACATCCTCACGGCAGTCGAACTCGCCGCGTGACCGAGGTTCTCGTCGTCCACTGCGTCGACACCGAGGGTCCCCTCGGCGGCGACGCGCGTCGGCGTCCCGACGGGAGTCGCGAGTTCTTCGACGACTGGGACGAGATCCTCGCCTCGCTCGCCGAGCTGACCGCCGACCGCTTCCGCGAGCAGCACTGCGACACCTTCGGGGAGCCCTACCGGTTCAACTGGTTCGTCATGGACTTCACCGGCTTCCGGACGAACCCCAAGAACCGCGTGGCGGAGTACCACGACACCTGGGACAGGATCGCGTCGCTGCCGGTGGAGCTCGACGGACGGTACTGGCACTACCACGTGCCGCCTGCGAGCGGCGTCGGCGACGAGTGGTCGGAGACCTGGCTCTCCAGCAACGAGTGCAACACCGTCCTCTCGCGGCGACTGCTCGAGCGAGGCGCGTTTCCCGCCGCCTTCCGGGCGGGTGGGACGATCGAGGACGAGGCCGCGTCCCGCTGGCTCGAGCAGACGATCCCGATCGACTTCTCCAACCGGGTCTCCGAGCGCTCGGCGCCCGGGGCCGACCTCTACCACTTCGACTGGTACGGCGCGCCCGAGATCTGGGGTAGCTACCACCCGGCGCTCTGCACGCCGCTGCGGGCGGGGTCGCTGAAGCGCTACGTCTACCGCTCGATCGACTTGCGCTCCCGCTACAACGAGCTGACACAGCGGGTCGTCGACGAATGCTTCCGCGAGGTTGCACGAACGCGCGAAAGACGCGTCCTCTCGTACTTCAGCCACGACAACAGGGACATGCGCCCGGAGACGTATGACGTCGTCGAGCTGCTGCGGCGAGCGGAGCGGACGACCCGCGTCCCGTGGCGGAGCTGCACCGCCGTCGAGGCCCATCGGCGCTATCAGGGGCTGGACGCAGACGAGCCCGAGCTCACGATCGAGCCGGGGCCGGGCCGGTATCGCCTCGTTGCCGGCGCGTCGCCGTTCCAGCGGGTCCCGTTTGCCGCCGTCGAGCTCGAGAACGGAAGCTTCGTTCGCGTCTACCCACGCCCGGAGGGCCCGAACGAGTGGCTGCTGACCGTCGGCGACGCACCCGTCGTCCGCCTCGGTGCGGCGATCACGTCGCGAAGCGGCGCCACGGCAGTCGCGTTCGCGCCATGAGCTACGACGAGGGGTACTTCGGCGCGCGCAGCGGCGACGAGGCGCGCCGCGACGCGATGCGCCGTCAGGAGGTCGAGCGGATTCGGTCACGCACGGGGCTCGAGACTGGGAGCGTCGTCGACGTCGGCTGCGGCCTGGGCGAGCTGCTCGAGCTCCTCCCTGCAGATCGCTGGCGGAGGTACGGCGTCGAGGTGGCGGAAGGCGCGCGTGAGGCGTGCCGGCGGAAGGGGATCTCGTTCGACCTGCCGGAAGGCGACGCCTGGTGCGACCTCGTCCTCCTGCGCGGCTCGCTCCAGCACCTCGACCGGCCGCTCGAGACGCTGGCGGCTGCCTTTCGATGGCTGCGACCCGGCGGCTGGCTCGTCGTGCTGGCGACACCGAACGCCGGCGGCCCCGTCTATCGGCTCTTCCAGGACCTGCCGGCGCTCGACCCGCCGCGCAACTTCGTGGTCTTCTCGGACCGGATCCTGCGGCAGTGCCTCGTCAACATCGGCTTTCGCGAGCCGGCGTTCGCGTACCCGTACCTCGAGACGCCGTACGCACGCCCGCTGAGCGACCACCTCTCGTTTCTGCTTCGCCTGTTCGGCGTGCGCCGCCCGTTCGCGTTCTGGCGGAACATGATGGAGTGCTATGCGCAGAAGTGAGCTGCTTGCAGACGACCTGCGAGCCGCTCGGTTGCGCGTGGCTCCCTGGATGCGGTCGCTGGTCGGTCGCCGCGTCTATCACATGCTCGACGAGGAAGAGCTGAGCGCGACCCGCCGCAGCGACACGTTGTTCGTGCTCGGATCAGGCGCGTCGCTGAACGACATCTCCGACCGCGAGTGGCGCCTGATGGAGCGCCACGACACGCTCGGCTTCAACTGGTTCGTGCACCAGGAGTTCGTCCGCTGCGACTACCACCTGATCCGCGGCATTCCGGACACCGACCGCGACCCGGCTGTCTGGCGTCCGCAGCTCGCGGAGTACTTCGAGCTCCTGCGCACCAACCCCCGCTTCGCCGGCACGGTGTATCTCGTCCACGGCGGCTTTCGCGCGATCAACGGCAACCGGGCGATCGGCTACCGCTACCTACCCGAAGGCAGCCGTGTCTTCCGCTGGCGCTCGAACAGGCTGCGGTCGCTTCCCTCCACCTCGTTCCGCCAGGGTCTCGTGCACGGCGAGTCGACGCTGCAGGAGTGCGTGAACTTCGGCTTCCTCCTGGGCTGGCGACACATCGTGCTCGTGGGCGTCGACCTCTACGACCGGCGCTATTTCTGGCTACGACCGGACGAGGTGCGGTCCGTCGACCGCGCCCGTGGCGCCGGCGCGGATCAAGCCCATGCGCGCGCCGCCTCCGGCATGGTCGAAGCCCTCGGCGTGTGGCGGGCATGGCTGGAGAGCCGGGGTGTGCAGCTCCTCGTCCACAACCCTCGCTCGCTGCTGGCAGGGACACTGCCCGTCTACGGCGAAGCCCGGTGAAGGTCACGCTCGCGACGGGCGCCGACGCGCGGTACGGCCCCTACCTCCTGAACCTACTCGGCTCCGTGCAGGCGAACGCCGGCATCTTCGATCGCGTCGTCGCGTTCGACCTCGGGCTGAGGCCGTTCGAGCGGCGGCTGCTCGAGAGGGTCCGCGGTGTCGAGGTCGGCGAGGTGCCGCCGTTCGTGCCGCACTGGCGCCAGGGACGGACGTGGAAGACGTGGATCTGGACGCACGTCGAGACCGACGTCCTCTTCTGGCTCGACGCCGGGTGCACCGTCCTCCGCTCGCTCGCCGACCCACTCGAGCAGGTCGTGACGCGAGGCTACTTCTGCGTCTCGCAGAGCCGACCGCTCGGCGACAGCGTTCCTCCGGACTACCGGCGCCGCTTCGGGCTCGGCGAGGAGCAGGTGTCGCGGGTCTCGATCGCGGCGGGCATCCTGGCGTTCCGCAGGGACAGCGCCTTCTACGCTCGCGTGATCGTGCCGACGTACCAGGGCGCCAGGGAGGGGCTCTCGCTGGGTTACTCGCCCGGCGAGATGGAGCGCCTGAACCTCGGCCTCGACCGGCAGGAGGCGCCGCCCGTCCGCGACTGCCCGATCTTCCGCCACGAGCAGACCTTGCTCGGCATCCACTTCTACACGCAGATCGACGATCCCGTCGTCAACGACGTCTACAAGTACGGCGGCTGGCTGAGCCCGAACGACCATCCCGAGCAGCTCGTCTGGAGCCATCGCCGGCGCGGCGACCTCCGCTACCTGCCGCGCGTCGGGTACAGGGGCGCGATGCAGCCGGTGGGCGCGGCCTGGGGGGCCGCGGTCTACGGTCTCTGGTGGCGCCGCCGCCACGGCTGGCTCTTTCGCCCGTCGACGTACCTGGGAAAGGCGCGGCGCGTCCTCGGCGTCAGACCATGAAGCGCAGGGCTCGCGGCGCGCCGAGCCGGAGCGCCCTCAGCGCCGCGTGTCGTGCCTTTCTCCGGTCGCCCAGGACGCGCCACGTGCGGGCGATCATCAGCTCGAAGTTCCGCCGTGCCCGTCTCGCGTCCGGGACCTCCCGGCCCGCGGCGAGCTGTGCCAGGTGCCGCTCGGCGGTCCGGATCTGCCCGAGGCCGAGGCGGCGCTCGTCGACCTGCCCCGGGTGGACCCGGTAGCGGGCGAGCGGGGCCCCGTCGAGGAAGAGGACGTCGTACGCCAGGAGCAGCCGCAGGTAGAAGTCGTAGTCCTCGATCGGCAACTCGGTGTCGTACGGCCCGACGGTGTCGAACACCTCACGGCGGACGAGAATCGTCGAGCTCAGGCACCGGCACTCGAGCGCATAGCCGGCGTACGCCGGGGGTCGGCGGTGTGCGGCCGAGAAGACGGCGCGGTGCCTCGAGGTGTGCTCGGGCAGGAGCCGCCCCTGCGCGTCGACGACGTCCACGTGGCCGTGGACGAGCCCCACCCCGGGCCGGTCGCGGAGCGCTTCGAGCTGCCGTTCGAGCCGGTCGGGGTACCAGACGTCGTCGGAGTCGCAGAAGGCGAGGTACGCGCCCGCCGCGAGGCTGACGGCGGTGTTGCGGGCCGCCGCCCGCCCCTGGTTCGCCTGGCGCACGTAGCGGACCCGGTCGAGGTAGGGCTCGACGGAGGCGGCCGTTCCGTCGGTGGAGCCGTCGTCCACCACGACCACCTCGAGGTCGTCGACGGTCTGCGCGAGGGCGCCCTCGATCGCCGCGGAGAGGTACCGGGCGCGGTTGTACGTCGTGATGGCGGCGGTGACGAGCGGCACGGCTCCGGCAGCATGCCAGGGCCTGGAGGCGGGGTACGATCACCCGCCGTGACCGCGATCCTCGGCCTGAACGCCTACCACGGCGACGCTGCTGCCGCCGTTGTCGTGGACGGCGAGCTCGTCGCGGCCGCGGAGGAGGAGCGCTTCAACCGCGTCAAGCACTGCGCCGGGTTCCCGGCCCTCGCGGCCCGCTGGTGCCTCGAGGACGCGGGCTTGAGTCCCGCCGATCTCGACCACGTCGCAGTCTCTCGTGACCCGCGCGCGAATCTCGGGCGCAAGCTCGCCCGCACGCTTCGTCACGGCGCCTCCGCCCGTTACCTGAGGCAGCGGCTCCAGAACGCAGCGCGCGTCCGCGACGTGGGGGCGGCGCTCGCGCAGGCGCTCGGCGTCGAGGGTCTGACCGCGCGGATCCACAACGTCGAGCACCACCAGGCGCACGTCGCGTCGGCCTTCTTCGTCTCGCCGTTCGACGACGCCGCGATCCTGTCCGTCGACGGGTTCGGGGACTTCGCGTCGACGATGCTCGCCGAGGGCCACGGATCGCGGTTCGAGGTGCTCGACCGGGTGACCTACCCGCACTCGCTCGGCATCCTCTACACCGCGGTCACGCAGTGGCTCGGATTCCCGAAGTACGGTGACGAAGGCAAGGTGATGGGGCTCGCGCCGTACGGCCGGCCGAGGTACGTCGAGGAGATCCGGCGTCTCGTCTCGTGCGCCGGGCCGCTGTTCGAGCTCGGCCTCGACTACTTCACCCACGACACGGAAGGCGTCGACATGACGTGGGACGAGGGATCGCCCACGATCGGCCGCATCTACTCCGACCGGCTGGTCGAGCTGCTCGGACCGCCGCGTGCGCCGGACGAGCCGATCACCGAGCTCTACGAGGACGTGGCCGCGTCGCTCCAGGCGGTGCTCGAGGAGGCGTATCTGCACCTCTGCCAGGCGCTCTACGAGCGGACGCACCTCACGAGCCTGTGCCTCGCCGGCGGCGTCGCGCTCAACGCCGTCGCGAACGGGAGGATCCTTCCGGAAACGCCTTTCACGGACCTCTACGTGCAGCCCGCGGCCGGCGACTCCGGAACCGCCGTCGGCGCGGCGTACTACGTCTGGAACCAGGTCCTCGGCCGGCCGCGCGGCTTCGTCATGGACCACGCGTACACGGGACCGGCGTTCGGCGACGACGAGATCAGAGCCGCCGTGCTCGAGGCAGGGCTCGAGGCCGAGCGCGTCGACGACGACGTGCTCTTCGCCACGGTCGCCGAGCGTGTCGCCGCCGGCGACGTCGTCGGGTGGTTCCAGGGCCGGATGGAGTTCGGGCCGCGCGCGCTCGGCCACCGCTCGATCGTCGCCGATCCGAGGAGCCACTCGATGAAGGACGTGCTCAACGCGCGGATCAAGCATCGTGAGCCGTTCCGTCCGTTCGCGCCGTCGATCCTCGCCGAGCGCACGCGCGACTGGTACGAGCAGGATTATCCCTCGCCGTTCATGGTCATCGTCTACAAGACGGCGGCGGACAAGCGCGAGACCGTCCCGGCGATCAACCACGTGGACGACACGGGACGCGTCCAGACGGTGGAGGCGCGCATCGAGCCGCGCTACCACCGCCTGATCAGCGAGTTCGAGCGTCGCACCGGTGTGCCGATCCTCCTGAACACGTCGTTCAACGAGAACGAGCCGATCGTCATGACGCCGCACCACGCGCTCGACACGTTCAAGAAGACGCGCATGGACATGCTCGTCCTCGGCAACTGGATCGTCCGGCGCAACGGCCGCGCACCCTAGGCGACGCAAGCGCGCCTCGCGGTGAGGATCCTCCTGCTCGTCCTCGGCGCCGCCCGAGGTCCCTATCCCATGCTCGAGCGCATGATCAAGCTCACCTGGGCATCACGGCGGGTGGACGACGTCTCGACCCTCTTCTATCGCGGCGGCGACGAGACGGTGGACGAAGGCCACGGCCTCCTCGTCGTGCGCGCGCGCGACGGGCTCGAGCACGTCGGTGAGAAGACGCTCGCCGCGTTCGAGCACGTGCTCGAGACGCGTCCATTCGACGTCGTCTTCCGCACGAACTGCAGCAGCTACGTGGACCTCGTCAACCTGCGCCGCTTCGTCTCGGAGCGCCCGGCCGGCAGCTTCTACGCGGGTGTCGTCGGAGAACACGGCGGCTCGACCTTCGCGAGTGGATCCGGATACTTCCTCAGCCGCGACCTCGTCGAGCTCGCGGTCGCACAACGAGACCGGTGGGACCACACGTTGCTCGACGACGTCGCGCTCGGGCTGCTCCTGGCCCGCAACGGCTTCACGCCCACGCCGGCTCCGCGTGTCGACTACCGCACCCCCTCGGAGGTCGTTCACGTCGATACGCAGCAGTTCCACTTCCGCTGCCGGACGAGGTCGCCGTGGCGGATCGACGACGCCAGGATCATGGTCCGGCTCGACGCGGCGTTTCGCGACGCTCGCGGCCTGCGCGTCGGCGTCCGCAACCGGGGCCTCCGCGTGGCGCTCGCGGCCGGCTCGGCGGTTGCACGCTCAGTCGGGCGGCAGAAGAGCGGCGGCTGACATCGTTCCGGCCCGTCCTTCCGCGGCCGCCTCGCTCGCGAGGTCGACCACGAGCTCGTTGAGCTCGCGAAAGTCGCGGTGCGGCGCGGCGCAGTGGAAGTCGGTGTAGACCCGGCGTGCGATGAGGCGCCGGTCGCGGTCGCTGAGCGCGCGATGCTTGCGGACGGCGGCGCGCTCGAGCCGCCGGAACCGCGTGTAGTGGTCGTCGAGGATCCATACGGTCCGCGTTCTGCGGCCGCGCTCGACCAGTGCGCGGTACAGAACCTCCTGATCGGTGCCCCAGCCCGTCCCGCCGTGGGTGCCGTCGTACGCGACCCGACTCCACCACTCCTCGAGGCGGGCACGCACGTCCTCGATCGAGCGCACGCCGAACGTCGCCGCCCACGTCGCGGGACGCGCGGCGTTGTAACAGATCGGCACCTCGCCGGCGTCCAAGAGGACGTCGCGGTACGCGAGGAAGTCGCCGCCGTCGACCCGGGAGGGAGGGCGCAGGAAGTAGTCGGCGCTCATCGGAACCATGTCGGCATCGGACGTGATCACTGCGCCCTCGGTCGGCAGGAGCGCCGGATACAGGAGCCTGATGCACTGCGCCTGGAACGCCGTGTGCAGCTCCGGCAGCGGCTCGAAGACGTGGACCTGTGGGTCGTCGCGAAGCTCCGCGGGAACGTCGCCGGCTGGAGCGACGAGCACCAGGAGCGGGTCGATGCCGACGATCGCGGGCCAGGCGCGGCGCACGAGCGGCCAGAACTCGAGGTAGTGGGGATTGAGATCGGTCGCGACCAGGGCTCGCGTGAGCAGCATCCGCGGACCGTGACTCGGCCTGCGCGGCTTCGGCACGACGCTCGCGCACGGCGGGTGCCGGCGGAGCCGGCCCCGGACGTCGCGGGAGAGCAGCCGCGTGCGCAGCCGGGCGGTTCCGAGGACATAGCGAAGCGTCGGCAAACGGCCGGAGGATAGCCTCGGCCTTCGGGGAGCCCCGGGGTGCCGAGGCTATCCTGTTGTCCGTGCAGCGCGCAGACACGCTCGTCGCAGTCGCGCCGGGCCGCGTCGTCCGCCGCATCCGTCCCTCCCGGGGCCTCGTCCCGGTGGACTTTCGCGAGCTGTGGGCCTACCGGTCGCTGCTCTACCTGTTCGCGTGGCGCGACATCAAGACGCGTTACCGGCAGTCGCTGCTGAGCGGCTTCTGGGCGGTGTTCAAGCCGCTCTCGTCGATGGTCCTGTTCTCGATCATCATCGGCGGCCTCGCCGGCATCAAGGCGCCGGACGGCCTCCCCTACCCGCTCTTCATCTACCCCGCGCTGCTTGCGTTCACGACCTACTTCGTGTCCGCTGCGGGAAGCGGCGTGTCGGCGGTCGTCTCGAACGGCGGGCTGATCACGAAGACGTACTTCCCGCGGCTCTACGCTCCGCTTGCGGTCGTCATCTCGCCGCTGATCGACCTCGTGCTGGCGTTCGTCGTGCTGTTCGGGCTGTTCGCCTGGTACCACCGCGCCCCGAGCTGGCACGTCGTCTTCCTGCCGCTGTTCGTGCTCCTCGTGCTCCTGCTCGCGCTCTCGCTGTCGCTGTGGCTCTCCGGAGCGACGATCAAGTACCGCGACCTGACGTTCGCGATGCCCTTCGTCTTGCAGCTCTGGATGTACCTCACGCCGGTCATCTATCCCGCGTCGAAGGTCCCGGCGCATCTGCGCTGGCTCCTCGCGCTGAACCCGATGACCGCGGTGGTCGACGGCTTCCGCTGGTCCTTGCTGGGAACGAGCTTCCCGTCGGGCCGGGTTCTCGGCATCTCGATCGGCGTCACGATCGTTCTGCTCGTGCCGGGGCTCTACCACTTTCGCCGCACCGAGCGGACGTTCGCCGACCTCATCTGATGGCCCCGTTCGCGATCAACGCCGTCGGGCTCGGCAAGCGGTACAGGCTGCGGCGAGTCGAGTCCGCCTACCGCCAGCTCGGTCACCTCGCGCGCCGGCGTTCTGCGGAGTCGCTGTGGGCGCTTCGCGACGTTTCGTTCGAGGTCGAGGAGGGCGTGTCGACGGCCATCGTCGGCCGTAACGGCGCCGGCAAGTCGACGCTGCTCAAGCTGCTGTCCCGGATCACGGAGCCGACGGAGGGCTACGCGGACATCGTCGGCCGCGTCGGCTCGTTGCTCGAGGTCGGGACAGGGTTCCATCCTGAGCTGACGGGTCGCGAGAACATCTACTTCAACGGCGCGATCCTCGGCATGAGGCGACAGGAGATCGACCGCAAGCTCGAGCAGATCGTCGAGTTCTCGGGTGTCGAGGACCACCTCGACAAGCCGATCAAGTGGTACTCGAGCGGCATGTACGTTCGGCTCGGATTCGCCGTGGCGGCGCACCTCGAGCCAGAGGTGCTGATCGTCGACGAGGTACTCGCCGTCGGTGACGCGGAGTTTCAGAAGCGTTGCCTGAAGCGGATGAACGACGTCGCGCACGAGGGCCGCACGGTGCTCTTCGTCAGCCACAACATGCAGGCGGTGCGGAGGCTCTGTGAACGGGCGATCCTGCTCGAGCGGGGAACGCTGGTCATGGAAGGCGACGTCGCGAGCGTCACCCAGCACTACCTGTCGACGATCGACTCGGCGGACGCCGGCGTGCGCCGCTGGGCGCCCGACGAGATGCCCGGCAACGAGATCGCGCGCGTCCGCGAGATCCGGATCACGGACGACGACGACGAGCCGGGCGGAACGTTCTTCAGCAGCCGGCCGATCCACGTCACTGTCGACTTCGATCTCTCGATCGTCGACCCGGCCTTCACCGTCGGGATCGACCTCCTGACCGCCGACGGGGTGATGATCTTCACGTCGTACCAGCGCGACATGCCGGACGATGCGCTCCCGCCCTTCGGCCCCGGGCGCAACGCGTTTCGCTGCACGATCCCTCCCGGCTTGCTCAACGGCGGCCGCTACATGCTGAACCTGCGTGTCTCCCTGCACAATCGACGTTTCATCGCGCTGGAGGAGTCGGTGCTCCAGTTCGACGTCGTCTTCGACCACGGCGAGTCGATCTTCCTCAACGCGCAGGCGCGCGCCGGCGTGATCCTGCCGCCGCTGCGGTGGGCGAGCGTCGTGCCGGAAGCGGACGAGGTGGCGCTCGACGTCTCGTCGTCCCGCACATCCGCCGCCGGATGACGCCAGGGGAGATGGGCCGGCGGCCGCACCCGGTCCGCCGCACGCTGCGTCCTGTTGCCCGTCCGCTCAAGCGGGCAGCCTGGCGTCTCGAGGTCGAGCGCGCCGCGTTCCACGCGAGGCGGCGGCCCGCCGACCTCTCGCTCTTCCACCAGTTCGCGCAGCCGCCCGCCGGCGGAGGTAACCAGTCGCTCAGGGCCTTGCTCCGCGAGCTGCGGCGACGAGGCGTGCAGGTCGAGCAGCAGACCATCTCGCCCCGCGCGAAGGCGGTGCTCTTCAATTCGTTCAACTTCGACTTCGACCGCCTGCGCCTGCTCGCGTCGCGTCGTGACGGCGTGCGCATGGTGCACCGCGTCGGTGCGGTCACGTCGCTCTACCGCGGCTTCGACGACGGCACGGACGCGCGCGTCGCGGCGATCAACCGAGAGCTCGCCGACGCGACGATCGCGATCTCGCACGCAACCGTCGAGATGTACCGGAGCATCGGGATCGACCTCGTCGAGCCGCACGTGGTCTACAACGCGTGTGACGACCGGATCTTCAATCCCGTCGGCAGACGGCCCTTCGGCCGGAAGCGAAAGACCAGGCTCATCGCCACCTCGTGGTCGGACAACCCGAACAAGGGCGGGCCCGTCTATCGCCGGGTCGAGGACTGGCTCGACTGGGGCCGGTACGAGTTCACGTTCGTCGGCAACACGCAGGAGCGATTCGAGCGGATCGTCCACGTCCCGCCGCTTCCGTCCGCGGAGCTCGCGCGACTCCTGCGCGAGCACGACGTCTTCGTCACCGCGACCAGCAACGACGCCTACTCGAACGCGCTCGTCGAAGCGCTCTCCTGCGGCCTTCCCGCCGTCTATCTCGACAGCGGTGGCAGCAGGGAAGCGGTGAAGGAGGCAGGCTTTGCGTTCACCGACGCGGAGCAGATCCCGGAGCTGCTCGACCGGCTCGTCGAGGAGTACGAGGAGCGCCAGGCCGCGATCTCGCTCCCGACCCTCGCAGAGGTCGCCGACGGCTACCTCGAGGTGCTCGGTCTCGACGAGTTCGTCGGTGTCCGCGCCTGAGGCCATCCGTCGCGGCGGCCGGAAGCTCGCTTCGGCCGTCACGCGCCGCTGGCCGCCCCGCTCGAGGCTCTTCCTCGTCGGCGAAGCCGTCGGCTGGTCGATCGACCACGATGTCCACGAGCTGGGCGCAATCGCAGGGCGCCTCGGTGTCGCCGTCGCGCCGCCGCGGCTGCTCAATGCCTCCCGCGACCAGGCCGCCTTCTACGGGAGCCAGTTCACGCTCCTGCGCGAGCCCTGGCGCCCGCCGCCGCACGCGCTCGCCACCGCGTACTTCCACGGCCGGCCCGGAACGCCCGGCTATCCCGAGTTCGACCACTGCTACCAGGCGCTCTGCGCGCACCACGAGGGGCTCGCACGCGTCCAGGTCTCGCACGAGGAGATGCGCGACGTCGTCCTGTCGAGCGGGATCGATCCCGCGAAGGTGCGGCTGATTCGCATCGGGGTGGACGCGCGGCTCTTCGAGCAGACGGCGGGACGCAAGGAGGAGGCGCGCTCGCGGCTCGACCTGCCGCAGGACGCCTTCGTCGTCGGATCGTTCCAGAAGGACGGCGTCGGCTTCGGCGAGGGCAGCGTCCCGAAGCTGATCAAGGGGCCGGACGTTCTCCTCGCGGCTCTCCAGCTCCTGTACGCGCAGGTACCGCAGCTGCACGTCGTGCTGTCCGGGCCCGCGCGGGGCTACGTCTGCGCCGGGCTCGAGCGGCTCGGCGTCCCGTACCGTCACCTCGTCGCGCGCCGTTACAGCGACCTCGGCGAGCTGTATGCGGCGCTCGACGGCTACGTCGTTCCGGCCCGGCAGGAGGGAGGGCCGAAGGGCGTGCTCGAGGCGATGGCGAGTGGCGTTCCCGTCGTCACCACGCGTGTGGGCCAGGCAGCGGAGCTCGTGGAAGACGGCGTCAACGGCTGGCTCGCCGACGTCGAGGACGCGGAGGGGCTCGCCCGCGCCCTGGTCTACGTCGCGCGCCGGCCGCCGGAGCTCACCGCGGTCGTCGCGGCCGGTCGCGAGACAGCGCGCGCCAACTCCTACGACGCGCAGGTTCCCCACTGGCGCGACTTCTTCGACGGGTTCGTCGAGCGCGCGTGAGGGCTCCTTGGGCGCTCCGCTCGCCGGTCCGCCGCGCGCGGAACGCGCTCTCCGTCGCGAAGCTCGTGGCGCGCCAGCGAGAACGCTGGCGGGCGATCGCGGCCACCGCGCCGCGCGCGGACGGGCCGGCCGTCTCGTACGGCGTGGAGGCCATGCCAGGCCCCGACGACATCGTCTTCGGCGGCGCCGTCAAGTTCTCGCTGCTGCACGAACGGCTGCCAAACGCGCCACGAGACTTCAACGTCCTCTACCTCGGCTCGACGAGCATTCCGCTCGAGGCGCGCATCCTCGTGCGGCTTGCGCGCCGTCGCGGCGCCCCCTTCGTCTGGAACCAGGACGGCGTCGCCTACCCCGGCTGGTACGGCGACGGCTGGCGGCTCGCAAACCAGCCGAGCGCGAAGCTGCTCCGCTCAGCGGACGCCGTGTTCTACCAGTCGAGCTTCTGCAAGCTGAGCGCCGACCGCTTTTACGGTGAGCCGACGGGCCGCTGGGAGATCTTGCCGAACCCGGTCGACACCCGCCGCTTCACGGACTCGCCGCGTCCGGACCGTCCGCTCACGCTCCTCCTCGGCGGCAACCAGTACCAGCGATACCGCCTCGAGACGGCGCTGGAGACGCTCGCGCTCGTTCGCCGAGAGGTGCCCGACGCGCGGCTGCTCGTGGCCGGCGTCCTCTCGTTCGCGGCGGACGGAGAGCGCATCGCGCGGGACCTCGTCCGGCGTCTCCGCCTGGGCGGAGCCGTCGACCTCGTCGGCGCCTACACGCAGCGGGAGGCGCCGTCGCTGATGCACCGTGCGGACATCCTGTTGCACACGAAGTACAACGATCCCTGCCCGACGATCGTGCTCGAGGCGATGGCGTGCGGGCTGCCCGTCGTCTACTCCGCGAGCGGCGGCGTTCCCGAGCTCGTCGGCGACGAGGCGGGGGTGGGCGTGCCGGCGCCGCTCGACTGGGAGCGCGACCATCCGCCCTCTCCGAAGGAGCTCGCGCGTGCGGTGCTCACCGCGGCGGAGCGACGGGATGAGCTCGCGTCGGCCGCGCGGCGGCGCGCCGTCGAGCGTTTCGACGCCGAGCGCTGGGTTGCGCGTCACCTGCAGGTGTTCCGGGAGCTGCTCGACAGATGAGCTGCAACGTCTGCGGGTCGACGCTGATCGACGCGTACTTCGAGAAGGACGGCTTCGAGCTCGTGCGGTGCCGAGCCTGCGGGCTCGTGTTCGTCGGAAACCCACCGCCGCGCGACGAGCTCGAGCGGTTCTACTCGTTCGCGTCCGGATACCACGTCCAGCTCCGGGACTCCGCTGCGGCCACAGCGAGCATCGAGCGCGTCGCGACCCGCCACCTGCGTCAGCTCCTCGCGCACGTCTCTCCCGCGCGGCGTCTACTCGACGTCGGCTGCGGCGACGGAGCGTTTCTCGCAGCCGCTCGCGCAGTCGGCTTCGAAGCCGAGGGAGTGGAGCTGAACGACAACATGGCACAGGTCGCGCGCGCGCGCCGCGGTCTGACGATCACCTCCGGAACGCTCGAGGACGCCGAGATCGCTCCCGGCGTCGATGTGTTGACCTTCTGGGACGTGCTCGAGCACCTGCCGGACCCGGCCTCGACGCTGCGGCGCGCGTGGCGGCTTCTGTCCCCGGGTGGGGTGCTCGCGGCCTCGACGCCGAACCTGGACGGGCTGTTCCCGCGGCTCTCGGGGGCCGTGGGTCGCAGGCTCGGATACTGGACGCATCCTCAGCCGCCCGCCCACCTCTACCAGTTCTCCCGGCAGACGCTCGCGGCCCTGCTCGGCTCCTGCGGCTTCCGTGTCCTCGCGGTGCATCACGATCGCTCGCCGCTCAAGTACTCGCTCGCACCGCACGGCTTCCGGCGGCTGCTCCACTCGCCCTGGCGGGCCGCGTACGCGGTGACCTTCGCCTTGCCGCTGGTCCTCGGTCCGCGCGTCGGCGCAGGGGACGAGCTCACCGTCGTCGCCCGCAAGGTCGACTCGGCAGACGGTGCCGAGGACGGCTGACCGCGGGGCTATCCTGGCCCGACCGTGACCGCAGCCGCCTCCGTCGACGACCGCTTCGACTCGGAGCGGCTCACCGTCATCCAGCCGCGGCGCGGCTGGACGCCGCTCGACCTGCGCGAGCTCTGGCAGTACCGCGAGCTCCTCTACTTCCTCGTGTGGCGCGACGTCAAGATCCGCTACAAGCAGACGGCGATCGGGGCGGCCTGGGTGATTCTCCAGCCGCTCCTGACGGCCGGCATCTTCACGGTCGTCCTCGGCCACTTCGCGCACCTGCAGACCAACGGCGTCCCCTACCTCGTGCTCACCTACTCGGCGCTGCTGCCGTGGTTCGTGTTCGCGAACGCGCTGAC
>Ga0070739_10000948_pt1 | contig 47708 bp, 50 predicted proteins | sample Coa_R1_7_FD_66445 | JGI IMG/M metagenome (GOLD analysis project Ga0070739, IMG submission 66445) | Surface soil microbial communities from Centralia Pennsylvania, which are recovering from an underground coalmine fire - Coalmine... | ecosystem: Environmental > Terrestrial > Soil > Unclassified ...
GAAATCTACTTCGAGCACTACAAGGCGTCGTTCGGAGACAAGTGGATGTGGACCCCCCTGCTGCTGACGCCGCCGCTGACGGCGGCCGGCCTCGCCGGCGCCGTCTCGGAGAAGGCCGCCCGCACGGCGCTGCCCGCCGTCTCCGCGCTCTACCTGCTCGACGGGCTCGTCGGCATCGTCACGCACATCCAGGGCGTGCGGAAGCGGCCGGGCGGCTTCCACGAAGCGCACTACAACCTTGTCATGGGCCCCCCGCTCCTGGCACCCGGCTCGCTGTGCCTCGTCGGCGCGCTCGGCGTGGCCGCCGCCATCGTGAAGCGAGAGCGCGCATGATGGCCCAAACCCGCGAGCCTGGTTCACGCAGTGAGCCAGGCTCGGGAGTCTCGGCGGGAGCACACGCATGAGCGTCGACCAGGCGCACGCGGATCCGCAGAACCTGCCGCGGCAGCGGCGCGGGACGACGCCGCAGATGGTGGGCCGCTACCCCGACTACGACGTGCTCGAGGAGGTCGACCACTGGGACGAGGTGACCCGCGACGTCGTCCTCGACCGCGTCGAGAACGTTCCCCGTATAGCCTTCTTCGCCGAGCCCGAGGCGCGGACGCTGCGCGCGTTCTGCGACATCGCGACGGCGCAGGACTCCGAGCCCCGAATCCCCGTGCTCGCGTACATCGACCAGAAGCTCGCGCAGGGCAAGCGGGACGGCTGGCAGTTCTACGACCTGCCCGACGACGACGAGACGTGGCGGCGGGTCGCGCGCGGCCTCGACGAAGAGGCGCAGCGCCGGACGTTCGCGTCGTTCGCCGACACACCCGTCGAGGCGCAGGTCGGCATCGTGCACGCGTTCTCGCAGGGCGACCTCCACGGCGGCATCTGGGACACGCTGAACGTGTCGCGCGCGTTCTCGGTGGTGATGCGCTACATCGCACAGTCGTTCTACGGGCACCCGTGGGCGTGGAACGAGATCGGCTTCGGCGGGCCGGCGTACCCGCGCGGCTATGCAGCCTTCGGCAGCCCCGACCTCGGGGAGCGCGAGCACTGGGAAGGCGAGGAGGCGATCCAGGTCGACCCGGTCCGCGACGTCAGCGAGCGCGGCCTCGACTGATGCTGAAGAACCGCCTCAAGGGCTCGCTCGCGATGCCGAGCGACAACGACTCGCCGTTCCTGCTCGACAAGCACCGGCGAGGCCTGCAGAACCTCGACCGGATGGCGCACTACCGCGACGAGGACGCCGTCGACCTCGTCGTGGTCGGCGCCGGCGCCGGCGGGGGCGTGCTGGCGCAGCGCCTCGCGCGCGCCGGCTGGCGGGTCGTCGTGCTCGAGAAAGGGCCGCTGTGGGATCCCGACCGCGACTGGGTCAGCGACGAGCGCGGTTCGAGCGGTCTCTACTGGACCGACAAGCGCATCGTCTCGGGCAACGACCCGATCGAGATGGGCAAGAACAACTCCGGTGTCGGCGTCGGCGGCTCGATGACCCACTTCGCCGGCTACGTGCCGCGCCTCCACCCCTCGGACTTCGACACGAAGACGCGCGACGGCGTCGGCGCCGACTGGCCGCTCACGTACTGGGACCTCAAGCCCTCGTTCGAGCGCGTCGAGCTCGAGCTGCCGGTCGCCGGCGAGTACTGGCCGTGGGGCGACCCGCACCCCTACCCGCACGCGCCGCATCCCGTCGCCGGCGCCGCCGTGGCGGCATGGCGCGGCGCACGCGAGTACGGGATCGAGATGCGCGTGGGCCCCGTCGCGATCACGAACGGCAGCTTCGGCAACCGGCCGCACTGCATCTACCGCGGCTTCTGCCTCGAGGGCTGCAAGGTCAACGCGAAGGCGTCGCCGCTGATCACGCACTTCCCGGACGCGATCGCGCACGGCTGCGAGATCCGCGCGAACTGCATGGTGACGCAGGTCGAGATCGACGACGCGAGCGGCAGGGCGACCGGCGTCGTCTACCTGCAGGACGGCGAGGAGCGGCGCCAGCGCGCGGAGGCCGTTGCGGTATGCGGCTACGCGATCGAGACGCCGCGGCTCCTCCTGCTCTCGACCTCGAAGCGCCACCCGCACGGGCTCGGCAACAACTCCGACCAGGTCGGGCGCTACGTGATGGTGCAGGGTGCGTCGCAGACGGCGGCGCGGTTCCCGGAGCTGCTGCGTATGTACAAGGCGCCGCCGCCGGAGATCTCCTCCGAGCAGTTCTACGAGACCGACGAGCGGCGCGGCTTCGCGCGCGGCTTCTCGATCCAGACGATCTCGCCGCTGCCGATCGGCTGGGCCGAGCACGTGCTCGCAGAGGGACACTGGGGGCAGTCGTTGCGCGAGTACATGCGCGACTACAACCACTGGACGGTGCTCGGACTGCTCGGCGAGCTGCTCCCTCAGCCCGAGAACCGCGTACAGCTCGCGGACGAGGTCGACGCGAACGGCATCCCGGTGGCGCACTTCAACTACAACATGTGCGAGAACGACAAGGCGCTGATGGCGTACGCGAAGAACGTGCTCGCGGAGATCTGGGACGGCGCCGGCGCGCAGGACACGCTCACGATCGACCGCTACGCGCACCTCGTCGGCGGTTGCCGGATGGGCTTCACGCCCGAGGACTCCGTCGTCGATTCGACGCACCGCATCTGGGACGTGCCGAACGCGTTCGTCGTCGACGGCTCGACGATGCCGACGCAGGGCGCCGCGAATCCGGCGCTCGCGATCATGGCCCTCGCCGACCGGGCGGCGAGCCTGCTCGCGGAGAAGAAGACGACCGCGACGACAGCGGCGGCCGCCTGACGATGCCGCCGAAGCTCTCCAACCCGCGCGACCTGCTGGTGCAGATCCTCGGCGAGCTGCTCTACGTGGAGCGGCGACTCGCCGGCGACGTCCTCGCCACGCTCATCTCCTCGGCGAAGGACCAGGATCTGCGCGAGGGCCTCGAGCACCATCTCGCGCAGACACGTGGGCATGTGGAACGGGTCGAGACCGCGTTCCGCCGCCTCGAGGTGGCGCCGTCGGCGAACCTCTGCCGCGCGTTCGAGGCGTCGGTCGCCGAGCACGAGGAGCTGTCGTCGAAGCTCGCCCAGCCGACACTCGCCGACGTCTTCCACGCGCAGGCCGCGCTGCGGACGGAGCATCTCGAGCTTGCGCTCTACACGACCGTGCTCGAGCTCGGCGCCGCCTTCGACCACGCGGACGCGGTCGAGCCGCTCCGCGAGTCTCAGAGCGAAGAGGACGACGCCCGCTCGACGCTCGAGTCGGCGATTAAGCGGCTGGCGCGAACGCGGTAACTCACCTTAGTTCACGAAGTGAACTAAGGTGAGCTCGCCCAGCAGCGGCGACATGTCGAGCGGGTCGAAGCCGAGCCGCGCCGCGATCTCCTCGCTCGACGGCTTCGTGCCCTCGCGGAACAGGTCGCGCAGCAGCTCGCCCGTCTCAGGGCTGCGCCACCAGTCGGCGCCGACGTCGGTACGCAGCCGCGCCTTCAACTGCGCGGAGCGAACCCACGCCCGCAGGTAGTCGGCGGAGTAGAACCCCGCATCCATGTCGGCGAGGAACGCGTCGCTGCGGTAGGCGATGCCGGTCGCGTCCGTGAGGTACTCGGCGTAGCCGTCCGGCGTCCCCCCGTCGTCGGCGAACCGCGACCAGAAGTCGAGCTCGAAGCGGAGCTTGGCCTCGTAGCGGCGGAAGAGCAGCGCCTCGAGGAAGATCGTCGCCTCCGCGTTCTCGACCGCCTCCTCGTCCGACAGACCGAAGTGGCGCTGGTGCCACTCGGGCTCGGTCGAGATCGCCTCGACGATGTACGAGTAGATCTCCGTCAGGGCGTGGTCGCGCGAGAGCCGCCTGAATGCGTACGGCAGCGCGGGATCGCAGCCGCCGTAGTGCAGCGCGTGCCCCGCCTCGTGCAGGAACGCCTGGTAGTCGTGGAGGCCACCCTGCGCGCGGGTGATCAGGTGCACGACCTGCGGTGGGTCGCTGGCGATCACGCAGGCGCGCGGGCTCTTCTGCGGCCGGTCCTCCAGGTCGAGCTTGATGTTCGGCTGCCGCTCGATGTCGAACCCGAGCTCGCGCAGGCTCGCGAGGCAGACGTCCGTCGCGCGCTCCCTCGTATACGTCGCTTCGAGCGGCGACAGCCGTCGCATGTAGGCGGTGTGCGAGCTGGAGGGAACGTCCGGATGCCCGTCGCCGAGCAGCTTCGCAAACCAGCGCGAGCGAAGGTCGCGGTAGGCGTCCGTGGCAGTCCGGCTCGCCTCAGCGAGCGTCCGTGAGAGCTCCCGCAGCGAGATCGCCTTCTCCTCCTCGTTGCGCTCGACGGCGTCCGCGATCCCCGAGTAGTCCGCGGAGAGCCGCTCCGCCTCCGCGATCAGCGCCAGGCGCTCGTCGTTGAAGCCGGCGCTCGCATCCGCCTGCAGCCGCCCCAGCTCCTCGCGCGCGTCGTACTCCGGCAGCACCGCAAGCCGAGCCTGCGCGGTGCGCAGCGGCAGCTCCTCGCCGCGGAATGCAACCCGCGCGGCCAGCAGCCGGTTCTCGAGCTCGTCCTCCTGCTCGGCCAGCTCGGCCGCCACGAGGCCGCCCTCGCACGTCTTGCGCAACCGGTAGAGCAGCTCGCGCTCGTCGCCCTCCGCCGCCTCCTCGCGTGCGCGCAGCGCGTCCAGCTGCTCGCGGCTGAACAGGTCGGCGTAGCGGCGGACGATCTCCGCCTGCTCGGAGACCTCCTTCTCCCCCACGCGCACCGCCCTGCCTTCCTCCGACCGCTCCAGCAGGTAGTGCCGGAGCTGCTCGGAGAACTCCGACGGGCTGAGGATCGAGGCGGTGCTCACGACGTCTCGACTCTACCCGCGAGCCTGCGCGCGAGGTCGACGAGGGCGGCCGGCTCGAACGGCTTGACCAGCGTCGCGTCCGCCCGGCCCGCGTAACCCGCGACGTCGGCGGTCCCGGTCACCGCTGCGACAGGGATGCCCTCCCGTCGCAGCCGCTCGAACAGCTCGTCGCTCGGAGCGCTGCCGAGATGCACGTCGAGCAGCACCACGGTCGGACGCTCCTCCGCCAGCGCCGCGTCCGCTTCCGCGAGCGACGCAGCCTCCCGCACCTTGAAGCCCTCCAGCTCGAGCAGCACCCGCGACAGGGTGCGCAGGCTCGCGTCGTCGTCGACGACGAGCGCAGACAGATCGGTTCCCGACATGCCTGGCCGAGGCTACTCGATAGGATCGCGGCGGTGGGGCCGTCGACCGGCACCGGGCAGCGGTACGCCCAGGCGCTGGGCGAGCTGTGGCCGGGCGTGCAGCGTGCGCTCCAGCGGCTCGACGCCGTCGCCGCGGAGCCCGAGGCGCTCGAGGAGCACGAGCTCGTCGAGACGCTGACCCACCTGCAGTACCACCTGCACGTCGGCAGCGAGCACGTCTACGGCCTGCAGCCGCCGCCCGGCTCGGCGAGCGCACATGCCGAGCTCGCGGACGCGCTCGCCTGCGCACGCGACGCGACCGCCGAGGTCGCGGAGGCGGTCGCGGCGGTGGGCAACGACGGGCTGCGGCCGCTTCTGCACGAGTGGCGCGGAGCGCTCTTCCGCGTTCGCCTCGCGCGACTCCGCCTCGCGGCGCCGACCCCGGGCAAGGAGCCCGCCGACGAGCGGCCGGCTGCGCGCGATGCCCGCGCCCTCGCCGCCTTCCTGCTCGCGCTCGCGGGGGCGGCCGCGTTCGCCGGCGGCGCCGCGCTCGCCCTCTGGCCGCTGTGGGTGGCCGGGCTGGTCGCCGTGTGCGGCGCCGTGACCGTCTACCGCCCGTAGGCGAACGGTTCTCGCGTACCCCGGCGGCCGCCGGGGGCGTTTCCTTCTCGTAAATGGGAAGGCGCGCTGCTCATGCCCCGGGGGCGCGGGATGCGAGCACGCCGTTCGACGTCGACGCGAACCTCCCCCGGCCGACACTCCGCTTCCGGCTCCGGGCCTGGCGGATCTTCCAGCGTGCGCTCGACCCGCTCGGCCCGGGAAAGCCGCTCAGGCCGCCCCGGCAGCGCTCGTGAGCCGCGCCAGCGACCGGTCGCGACCGAGCAGCTCGAGGCTCTCGAACAAGCCCGGCGACACCTTCGAGCCCGTCACCGCGAGACGGATCGGCTGGAAGGCCTGCCGCGGCTTCTGGCCCAGCTCCTCGGCGAGCTCTCGGAGCGCCTGCTCGATCGTCGCCGCGTCCCAGTGGTCGACCGCGGCGAGCTTGGCGTGTGCAGCCCGGACGATCTCCGCGTCTGCCCCGTCGGGCGACACCTCCTCGAAGAAGAAGCGGACGAAGTCCGGGTACTGCGAGAACTTCTCGATCTTCTCCTGCACGAGCGGAACCGTCGCGCGCACGGTCTCGCGCGGCCAGTCGATCTCGCGCTCGTCGAGCCACTTGCACAGGTCGTGCGCGTACTCGTCCGGCTGCAGGTTTCGCAGGTAGACGCCGTTCAGCCAGTCGAGCTTCTCGTAGTCGAAGACGGCGGGGCTCGGCACGACCCGCTCGAGCGAAAAGCGCTCGATCAGCTCGTGCCTCGACATGATCGTCGTCTTGTCGTCGTAGCTCCAGCCGAGCAGCGCGAGGAAGTTCATCAGCGCCGCGGGCAGGTAGCCCTCGTCGCGGAACCAGTCGACCGAGACGTCGTTGCGGCGCTTCGACAGCTTGCGTCCGTCGCTGCCGTTGATGTTGGGCACGTGCGCGTAGACCGGAAGGTCGGCGCCGAGCGCGCGCAGGATGTTGATCTGCGACGGCGTGTTCGAGACGTGGTCCTCGGCGCGGATGACGTGCGTGATCCTGTCCTCGATGTCGTCGACCGGCGAGACGAAGTTGTAGGTCGGTCGTCCGTCGGAGCGCACGATCACGAGGTCGGGCAGCAGCTCGTTCCTGAACTCGATGTGGCCGCGGACCGCGTCCTCCCACGAGACGACGCCTTCCTCCGGCTGCCGGAAGCGGATCGCGCCGTCGTCCTCGTACGCGTTGCCGTTCGACAGAAGCTCCTGCGCGAGCTCGCGCGCGCGGTCGGCGGTGTCGAGCTGGAACCTCACCGGGCCGTCCCAGTCGATCCCCACCCAGAGCAGGGACTGCTGGATCTGCTCCGTCGCCTCGGCGACCTCGCGGCTCGTGTCGGTGTTCTCGATGCGCAGCAGGATCTCGCCGCCCTGCTGCCGTGCGTAGAGCCAGTTGAACAGGAAGGTGCGCACGCCGCCGATGTGCAGGAAGCCGGTCGGGCTCGGAGCCATGCGGACGCGCACTGCCATCGGCTCACTATCGTAGGCGCCCCTTGCTCTTCGGCGCCCATGTCTCCTCCGCCGGCGGCATCCACACCGCGATCGACCGGATCGAGCAGATCGGCGGCGATTGCGTGCAGGTGTTCACGCAGTCGCCGCGGATGTGGCGGCCGACCAGCCACAAGCCGGAGAGCCTCGACCGGTTCAGGTCGCGCCGCACCGAGGCGGGCGTCGGCGGCGTCGTCTGTCACGCGCTCTACCTCTGCAACCTCGCAGCGCCGGACGACGAGATCTACGAGAAGTCGATCGTCACCCTGCAGGCGACGGTCGACGCCGCCTGCGCGATCGAGGCCGACGCGGTCGTCTTCCACGTCGGCTCGCACCTCGGTGCCGGCTTCGACGCGGGGCTCGCGCGAACCTGCGCCGCGCTCGAGCGCGTCCTCGAGCGCTGCGACGGCGACACCTGGCTGTGCATGGAGAACTCCGCCGGCGCCGGCGGCACGATCGGACGCTCGCTCGAGGAGCTGGCGACGCTGCTCGACCGGCTCGGCGGTCATCCCCGGCTCGGCGTCTGCCTCGACTCGTGTCACCTCTACGTCTCGGGCTACGACGTCACCCGGCCCGACGCCGTCGACGCGCTCGTGCGGCAGCTCGACGCGCAGGTCGGCCTCGATCGTCTGCGGGCGCTGCACGTCAACGACAGCGCAGCACCGCTCGGCTCCAACCGCGACCGGCACGCGAACATCGGCGAGGGTCTCATGGGCGAGGGGCTCGGCGCCTTTCTCGCGCACCCCGCGTTCCAGCAGCTCGGCACCTACCTCGAGACGCCGGGCCCGAACAAGCACGGCCCCGACGCGAACGAGGTGCGCAAGCTGCGGGAGCTGCACGCGCGCTGGACGGACTGACGAAACTATTTCGTGGACATGTCCACGAAACAGTTTCCGGGTTTTAGCCGTAGCCCTGAGACACCGTCGCCGCCGCGGTCGCAGTCCCGACGCGGCCGCCGCTGAAGGTCGCGCGGACGCTGACGGTCACGCGGCCGTGCGTGTACGCGAGCGCCGCGACGCGGCGGTCGCGGAGGAAGCCCTGCCAGAACCGCCCGGGCGCATACCGACCGCTGCCGTGCCGGCCGGTCGCGAGCACGACCCGGCGCCCGTCGAGAAGCACGACCACGTGCCGGGCGGGCCGGCGCAGCCAGACGGCGACGCCGACCCGGTCGCAGGGCCCGATGGTGCTGCCGCAGGCGAGCCCGAGCGACGGCGGGCTCGGCAGGTGCAGGGCCAGCAGGACGGCGGCGAGCAGCAGCACGCCCGATGTACGTCGCTCGAAGGTCCAGCGGTCCGCGAGCCGAGAATGTTCCTGTGACGGCGAAGGGCGCGGGCGGCGTATGGCGGACGTGACGACGTTCGCGCAGGCCGCCGAGGCCCACCTCGACGACGTCTACGGCTATCTCGCCTGGTTCACCGGCGACCGGGCGGCCGCGGAGGATCTCGCCGCGGAGACGTTCGAGCGGGCGCTTCGCCTGTGGCACCGCTTCGACCCCGCGCGCGGCTCCGCGCGCACGTGGCTCTGCCAGCTCGCCCGGACCGTGGCGCTCGACCACTTCCGCTCCGAGCGGAGGCGCACCCGCCGCGAGCAGCTCGCGGCCGTCGCGGAGCGGATCGACGTTCCGCTCGCCGAAGGGCTCTCGCCCGAGCTGGAGCGTGCGCTGCGCAGCCTCACCGCCGGCGAGCGCGAGGTCGTGGCACTGCGCGTGCTGCTCGAGCTCGACGCCGGCACGGCCGCCCGCGTGCTCGGCATCTCCGCCACGAACTGCACGACCCGCCTGAACCGCGCGCTTCGGAAGCTCGAGGAGGCGATGCATGTCGCCGCGTGACGTGACAGCCGAGCTCCGCGCCGCGCGCGTCGAGGCGCCGCCCGAGCTGCGCGAGCGCGTGCGGCTGATCGCCGCGGCCGCCCCGGCCGCGCCGCGCACGCCGATCCTGCGCCCCCGCCGGGCGTGGCTCGTCGCGGCCGTTCCCGTCGCAGCCGCGCTCGCCGCCGCCGGCGTGGTGCTGACACGGTCGGCGCCGCCCAACCGGGCGGTGCAGGGCGAGGCCCTTCGCGCGCAGGCTCCGCGCACGTTCGCGACGACGCCCCACGGCGCGCGCGCCGCGGCAGTGCCGCCGTCGCCGAGCCGCGTGCAGCGCTACGGCGCGACGCTCTCCCTGCGCCTGCCGAACGCCGCTCGCGTCTCGGACGCGGTCAAGAGCGCGCTGCGCATCGCCGCCTCCCTCAGCGGCTACGCCTCCTCGGTGCACGTCTCGAGCTCGGGCGCGAGAGGATCGGCGAGCGTCGTGCTGCGGATCCCGCGCGCGAACGTGCAGCAGGCCGTCGCGCGTCTCTCGGCGCTCGGCACCATCACGGGCGAGCACGTCGACGTGCAGGACCTCCAGTCCGGCCTCAACACGACGGACCGCACGATCGCGCGCCTCCAGCGCCAGCTTGCACGGCTGCGGGCGCAGCCGCAGACGGCTGCGGTGATACGACAGATCGCGGCGCTGACCGCGCGCGTCGTGGCGCTGCAGCGCGCGCGGGCGGCAACGGTCCGCTCGGCGCATTTCGCGACCGTTCGCCTGGCGCTGTCGACTCCCACGCCGAAGCATGCACGGACGCACGGCCACGGGCCGCTGCACGGCCTCGGCGTCGCGTTCCGCTGGATCGGGATCGGGCTCGTCTACGCGCTCGCGCTCGGCGTGCCCGCGCTGATCGTCGTGGCGCTGATCTGGCTCGCGGTCCGCGTGCTGCGGCGCCGGCGTGAGGACGCGTTGCTCGCCCGCTCCTGAGGCTGCTACGACGCGAGCCGCGCGAAGACGCGGAACGTCGGCTCGCCGACCGGCAGCTCGAAGAACTCCGGATTCACGCAGCCGAGCTCGTCGCCGCGCGACGCATACGTCGCCTCGACCTCGGCCCGGCACATCGGCAACGGGTGGCGCTGTGCGCGGATCGCGCCGAAGCCCGGCGCGCGTCGCTCGGCGGCGCGCAGCATGTCGAGGTCGATCTCCACCTCGTAGACCTTCTGCATGCAGCCGACATACGTGTGCCCCCACGCCTCGTACGAGTAGACGAACGGACACGCGTGCTCGAGGCAGGCGCCCGGGTAGACGACCTTGTCGCAGTGCACGTCGCAGCGCCTGCACTCCATCTCGTCCTGCGGACGCAGCGGCAGCGCGCGGGAGGCGGCCTGCTCGGGTGTCATGCCGACATTGTCGGAAGGCTTGCGGGCGCCCGCAAGACTTGACTTTTCCCTGCTAGCGCGGTAGTCCGCGCGCCGCGTCCGCTCGTCAAGACCATGCAGCTCCTCATGCCCGCCTGCGCCGTTCCTTGCACATAGGCTAGAGGCGTGGCGAGGCGGATCCTGTGGGCGTCGCTCGTGCTGACGCCCGTGACGCTCGCCGCCCGCTATGCCTTCCACGCCGACGCGACGACGCTGTTCGTGCTTTCGGCGCTCGCCCTCGTCCCGCTCGCGTGGCTGATCGGAGAAGCGACGGATCACGCCGCGCAGCACACGGGGCCCGGCGTCGGCGGCTTCCTGAACGCGAGCTTCGGCAACGCGCCGGAGCTCATCATCGCCCTCTTCGCAGTCTCGAACGGCCTGCCGAAGGTCGTCCGCGGCACGATCACGGGCTCGGTCGTCTCGAACATCCTGCTCGTCCTCGGCGCCGCGATGATCGCCGGCGGCGACGGCCAGATCGACCGGCGCTCGCTGCGCCTCCAGCTCGCCGCGGTGTTCGCCGCCGTGCTCGTGCTCCTGATCCCGTCGGTGCCGGGCTGGCACGGCAGCCACGAGCGGCATTCGCTCTACGTCGTGACGCTCCCGGTCGCGGCCGTGCTCCTCTGCGCCTACGTCGTCATCACCGTCTACAACCTGCGCCTGCACCGCGGCGCCGAGCGCGCCGCGCCGCACGAGAGCGCGTGGCCGCTGCGCACCGCGCTCGGCTGGCTCGCGGTCGCGACCGTCGCGACGGCGTTCGTCTCCGAGACGCTCGTCCATTCGCTCGAGGCGTTCGGACACGCCGTCGGTCTCGGCGAGTTCTTCATCGCGGTCGTGATCGTCGCGATCGTCGGCAATGCCGCCGAGCACGGCGGCGCGGTCGTCGTCGCCCGCAAGGGCAACCTGCAGCTCGCGACCGAGATCGCAATCACGTCGTCGATGCAGGTCGCGGTGTTCGTCGCGCCCGCGGTCGCGCTGCTCTCCTGGCTCGTCGGCCGCGGGCTGCCGCTCTCCTTCCGGGTGATCGAGGTGGTGACGATGGGCGCCGCGGCGCTGCTCGGCGCGCTCGTCGTCTGGGACGGCCGCTCCCGGCGCTGGGAAGGGTTCGCGCTGGTCGGCCTCTACGGGGTCGCCGTCGCGTGGTACGCAGTCGGCTGATCCCTCAGCTCGGAAACGGCTCCTGCGCGCGCGTGAAGACGTAGCCCGCCCAGACGAGCCGATCGCCGTCGACCCGCAGCCGTTCGCCCCGCTCGCGTCCCGAGACCGACCGCCAGCCGTCGCCGTCCCGCTCGAACACTGCCGGCGGACGCGCGCGCGGCGCGGCGGCGAGCCGCGCACGCAGCGAGCCCTGCTCCCACCAGAAGACGAACTCGTTGCCCTCCGACCACCAGCGTCCGAGCAGCGCGCGCACCTCCGCCGGCGGCTCCTGCTCCGGCCGCCACGGCTCGACGTCGTCGGGCCACAGCTCGAGCGTCTTCGCGGCGAGCGCGACCGCCAGCCCGTCCATGTCGCCGCGGGTACCGGAGTTCGTCAGCGCTGCCGCACCGACGCCGCTCTTCCGCTCCACGTAGACGCCCGCGAGATGGCCGGGCATCGCGCCGCCGTGACCGCCGTAGATCCGGCCGTCGCGGGCGAAGAGCATCAGCCCGAGCCCCCACGCGAGCGTCCAGTCGTCGGGGTCGAACATCACCTGCGGGAACCACATCTGCTCGACGGTCTCGCGCGCGAGGACGCCGGGCTCGCCCTCGGCGAGGAACGTGGCCCAGCGCGCGAGATCGCCGACCGTCGACCACAGCTGGCCGGCGGGAGCGACCGCGCCGAGGTCGGTCGCCGGCTCCTTCCAAACGGTGCCGGCATGCTCGTCGACGAGGTAGCCCTGCGCGTGCGGCGGCTGCGGCATCCACGTCGTGCGGCCGAGGTCGAGCAGATGCAGGATGCGTTCCTCGACGTAGCGCGGGTACGGCATGTCGCTCAGCTGCGCGACCACCCGGCCGAGCAGCGCGAAGGCGAGGTTCGAATAGTGGTGCGCCTCGCCGGGACGCAGCACGAGCTCCGCGTCCCGCATCACCCCGACCAGCTCGTCCTCGGTCGGCGACGTTCCCTCGACGAACATCTCGCCCGCCTCGCGCTGCAACCCGGAGAGATGGCAGAGCAGGCGACGGATCGTCGGCGAGCCGTTTGCGATCCCGTCGAGGTGCTGCTCGAGCCGGTCGTCGAGGTCGAGCGCGCCTGCGTCGCGAAGCTGCATGATCGCGGTGGCGGTGAACGTCTTGGTGATCGAGCCGATCCGGTACTGCGTCTCCGGCGTCGCGGCGGCGTCGGTGTCGTAGTCGGCGGTCCCGACCGCGCCCGTCCAGACGACCTCGCCCTTGCGCACGACGGCGGCCGCGACCGACGGCAGCCGCTCCTTCTGGCGCTCGGTGACCAGCCGCGCGAGCGCGCGGTCGAGCTCCTCAGGCGCGGACACCGGCTACGGCGAGGGCGCGGGGCGCGATCTCGATCGCCTGCTCGATCGCCTCGTCGTCGACGTCGAGGTGCGTCACGGCGCGCACGATGCCCGGCCGGATCGTCGCGGAGACCCCGAGTCCCGCCTCGCGCAGGAGGACGACCGCGTCACGGCGCTCGAGGCCGAGCCGGCCGACGTCCAGCTGGACGAAGTTCGTCTCCGTGAGCTCCGGGTCGACCGGCAGCCCCGCCGCGTGCCAGCCGTCGGCGAGACGGCGCGCGCGCCGGTGGTCCTCGGCGAGGCGGTCGACGTTGTGGTCGAGCGCGTAGAGGCCGGTCGCGGCGACGATGCCGGCCTGCCGCATCGCGCCGCCGAAGCGATGCTTCTCGACGCGCGCGAGCGCCATCAGCTCGTGCGAGCCGGCGATCAGCGCGCCGAGCGGGCAGCCGAGCCCCTTCGACAGACACAGTGTGACGGTGTCGAAGAGACCGCCGATCGTCGCCGCGTCGACGCCGCCCGCGACGGCCGCGTTCAGCAGCCGGGCGCCGTCGAGGTGCACGCGCACGCCGAGCTCGCGTGCCGTCGCGACCGTCGCACGCAGGTCTTCGAGCGGCCAGACGGCGCCGCCTGCGCTGTTGTGCGTGTTCTCGAGCGCGACGACCGAGGTGCGCGAGACGTGGAAGGTCGGGCCGGTGGTGACGACGCGGCGGAGCTGCTCGGGCGTGATTCGGCCGCGGTAGCCCTGCACCATGCGCGTCTGCAGGCCGGAGTGGTAGGCGGCGCCGCCAAGCTCGGCGATGACGATGTGCGCCGTCTCCTCGACGACGAGCTCCGTGCCGCGCCGGCCGAGGATCGCGAGCGCGATCTCGTTCGCCATCGTCGCCGTCGGGAGGTAGACGGCCTCGTCTTGCCCGAGCAGCGCCGCCACGCGCTCCTCGAGCGCGTTGACGGTCGGGTCCTCGCGCTCCTGCTCGTCCCCCACCTCGGCGGCGGCCATCGCCGCGCGCATGCCTGCGCTCGGTCGCGTCTGCGTGTCGGAGCGGAGGTCGATCATGCGAGCTGAACGGAGCCGTCGTCGGTGATCGTCCAGCCCGGGTTGTGCGCGACCTCCCAGACGTGCCCGTCGGGGTCCGAGAACGCGCCCGAGTAGCCGCCCCAGAACGTCTCGGCAGGCTCGCGCCGGATCGTCCCGCCCGCCGCGCGCACCTCGTCGATCACCTCGTCGACCTCGGCTTGCGAGCGCGCGTTGTAGGCGAGCGTGATGCCACCCCAGCCGCCGCCGTCCTCGGCGACGCTGTCCTCGGCGAGCGCCGCGCGGCTCCACAGCCCGACGATCATGCACCCCGTTTGGAAGAAGACGACGTCGTCGGCCGGCGCCGTGTCCGTCCGCCAGCCGAGCGCCTCGTAGAACGCCCGCGCACGGCCGAGCTCGGAGACGCCGAGCGTGATGAGGCTCAGCCGTTGCTCCACGCGGCCAAGGCTACCGTGTCGCCTGTGAACCTCGACCTCGTCTCCGACGCGCTCGCGGATGAGCCGCGCTACCGCGTCGACCAAATCTGGCAGTGGGCCGCGCGCGGCGCGAGCTGCTTCGCCGAGATGACGAACATCCCGGCGCGCACGCGCGCGCTGCTCGCCGAGCAGGTGCCGTTCTCGTCGCTCGAAGCCGAGCACGAGGCGAGGTCGCGCGACGGCACGCTGAAGGTGCTCTTCCGGACCCACGACGGTCATCCGGTGGAGGCGGTGCTGATGCGCTACCGCGACGGGCGGCGCTCCGTCTGTCTCTCCTCGCAGTCCGGCTGCCCTCTCACCTGCACGTTCTGCGCCACCGGGCAGATGCGGTTCCGCCGGAACCTGAGCGCGTGGGAGATCCTCGACCAGGCGCTGCACTTCCGGCGGCTCGAGCCGATCGACCACGTCGTGTTCATGGGCATGGGCGAGCCGATGCTGAACCTCGACGCCGTGCTCGCGGCCGCGCGCAGGCTGCCCGACCTCGGCGTGACCCATCGGCGGACGACCGTCTCGACCGTCGGCTGGCTGCCGGGGCTGCGCCGCTTCGTCGACGAGGTCGCGGAGCCGATCCGCCTCGCGCTGTCGCTGCACGCGCCGACGGACGCGCTGCGCAGCGAGCTGATGCCGGTCAACGATCGCTATCCGCTCGAGGAGGTGCTCGCGGAGTGCCGCCGCTACGTGCAGCTGCGCAGACGCAAGGTGTTCGTCGAGTACGTGCTGCTCGCCGGCGTCAACGACTCACGCGAGCATGCGCGGACGCTCGCGGCGCTCCTCGACCCGCACGCCTTCAAGGTCAACCTGATCCCGTACAACCCGACCGGCCGCTACGACGGGTCGGACCGCGCGACGATCGCGCGCTTCAAGGAGATCCTCGACGCCGCACGGGTGCCCGCGACGGTGCGGCTGACGCGTGGGCGCGACATCGCAGCGGCGTGCGGGCAGCTCGCCGCGGCAGCGTAGTCAGGCCGGGACGGTCGCGCGTGGCGCCTGCAGCCGCTCGAGCCACGCGCTCGCATCGAGCCGCTCGAAGGTCTCGCGCGCCTCGGCGAGCAGCGGCTCGGCCTCGGCCGCCCGGTCTTGCGACGCGAGCCACTCGCCGTGGTCGGTCAGCGTGGCGGCGAGCCAGAACGCGAGTCCGAGCTCGCGGAACGTGGACTCGGCCACCGCGAACAGTTCCTCGGCACGGCGGGTGTCGCCGTCGTCCGAGGCGAGGCGGGCGCGGAAGCGGGCGGCGTGGGCGCGCAGGCTGGGCGCGAGGCGGCCGGCGGGAAGGCCCTCGACCAGCACGAGCAGCCGCTCCGCCCGCTCGCGCTCGCCGAGCGCCAGCGCCGCCTCGAGCGCCTGCGGGAACGCGACCTTGACGACCTGATCGGTCGGCCGGATCGCCACGGCTTCTTCGAGCACCTCCTCGGCCGCGTCGAGTGCCTGCCGCCCCTTCCCCTCCGCGCGCAGCACGACCACCTCCGCGCCGCGGTAGGCCGTGCGCTCCTGGAAGTCGACCGACGCCTCGAAGCGCGCGTGCAGTGAGAGCAGACGGCGCGCCTCCTCGGGATTGCCCAGGGCGACCAGCGGCTCCGGGAGAGCGATCAGGAAGGTGGGAGTCGTCTCCGCCAGGCGCTCCTCGGGCACCTGCTCGAAGGCGGCCAGGGCTTCCTGCCAGCACCCGGTGATGATGAGGATCCAGACGAGCTCGCCGAGCAGCCGCCACTCCCAGTCACGATTGCCGACCCGGCGGGCATAGGCGATGCCCTGTTCGAGCTGCTCGGCGGCCTCCTGACAGCGGTCGCGCCGGTGGAGTACGTCGCCGTAGTTGTTGTACACGCGCAGCGCGGCCGCGGGCAGCTCGTGCTCCAGCGCGAGCTTGAGCGCCCGCTCGTACAGCGCCTGCGCCTGCTCGAGCCGGGAGCGGAACGCGGCGATGACGCCGCTCGAGTTCATCGCCTCGGCGAGCACCTCGGGCAGCCAGAGCTTCTCGGCGAGGTCGAGCGCCGCCTCCAGCCGCGCGGCCGCCGGGTCGAGCGCGCCCGTGAACAGGTGCAGGCGGCCGAGCTGCGCGGTGAGCGCGGCCACGTCGGCGTCCGGCGGCTCGTCCGCGAGCTCGCCGAGGGCGCGCTCCATCCGCTCCACCGCCTCGGTGAGCCTGCCCCGCCGCCACTCGATCTCGCCCAGGCGGGCGGTGACGCGGGCGGCCTGGTGCCGCTCGCCGGCACCTTCGAAGAGGTCGAGCGCCCGCTCCAGATGCGCCTGTGCCTGCTCGGTCCGGCCCGCCCGGCCTGCCATCTCGCCGGCGCGCTCGAGCATGCGCGCGCGCTGCGACGGCTGCTCGGCGAGGGCCGCGGCCTGCTCGAAGTAGCGTTCCGCCTCCTCGCTCGCGGCGAGTGACGCTGCCCGCTCGCCCGCGCGGGCGAGCAGCTCGCCGGCGCGCTGCCTGATCCCGGCAGCGTCGGGCTCGTCCGGCGCCGTCTCGTAGGCGGCGAGGTAGTGCGAAGCGAGCACCTCGACCACCTCCTGCTCCGAGCCGAACGCCTGCTCGAGCTGCGCGGCGGCAGCGAGATGGCGGGCCTTCCGCTCGCGCCGGGAGAGGGTCTCGTAGGCGACGCGGCGGACGAGGTCCTGGAGGAAGCCGTACTGGCCGTGCTCGGGCGAGCGAGGGTCGGCCTGGATCGACAGCACCTCCTTACGAACCAGCCCGGCCAGGAGTGCCGCCAGCTCCTCGTCGCCGACGCCGGCGAGGCCGGCGAGCGAATCCCGCGTGAACGTCTTGCCGAGCACGGCCGCGTCCTGCAGCAGGCGGCGCTCGTCGATCGTGAGGCCGTCGAGGCGCGCCGCGATCAGCGCCTGCAGCGTCTCAGGCACCTCGAGCGTCTCGATCGGCCCGACCGGCCGGTAGACGCTGCCTTCCTGCACGAGCAGCCCGCGGTCGAGCAGCATCCGCACCGTCTCGACGGCGTAGAGCGGCACGCCCTCGGCGCGCGCCAGGATCCGCGCGCGCAGCTCCGCGGGGAGGCCGGGCACGAGACCCGCCAGCAGCTCCTGCATCGCCTGCTCTCCGAGCGGCTCGAGGTAGAGGGAGCTGAACGTCCGCCTCCCCGCGCCCCAGGTCGGCCGACGCTCGGCGAGCTCCGGCCGCGCGAGCGTGATCACGTACAGCGGATGGTCGCGCGCCCAGTCGAGCAGGAATTCGACGAAGTCGAGCAGGCTCGCGTCCGCCCACTGCATGTCCTCGAAGACCATCACCACGGGATCGACGTCGGCCAGGCGTTCGAAGAAGAGCCGCCAGGCGCCGAACAGCTCCTCCTTCTCGCGCGCCGCGCGCTCCTCGAGGCCGAGCAGGTGCGCGAGCCTCGGCTCGACGAACCGCCGCTCCTCGTCGTCCATCAGGTACTCGCTCAGCGTCGCCTGCAGCTTGCGCAGCGCCGAGGCAGGCTCCTCCTCCTCGGCGATCCGGCAGCGCATCCGCACCATGTCCGCGAGCGCCCAGTAGGTGACGCCCTCGCCGTAGGCGAGGCAACGGCCGCGATGCCAGAGCGCCGTCTGCGGCAGCCCGTCGACGTACTTGAAGAACTCCCAGGCCAGCCGCGACTTGCCGATCCCGCCGATTCCGGTGACGGAGACCAGATGCGCGCGCCGCTCCTCCGCGCTCGCGTGGAACAGCTCCTTCAGCAGCCGCAGCTCGCGGTCGCGCCCGACGAACGGCGCCTCGAGCCCCTCCGCCTTCAACGCCCCTCGCGCGCCGGAGACGACCCGCAGCGCGCGCCAGAGCGGCATCAGCCCCGACTTGCCGCGCACCTCGTGGCTGCCGGCGGACTCGTACACCACGGCCTGGTCGGTCGCCCGCCGCGTCCCCTCGCCGACCAGCACCTCACCCGGGGGTGCCAGCGACTGCACCCTCGACGCCGTGTTGACGAGATCTCCGGCCACCATTCCCTCGCCGACCGCGCCCAGCGTCACGGCTGCCTCGCCGGTCAGCACACCCGCGCGGGCGCGGAGCTCGGGCACGCCGACCTCCTCGCCGAGCGCCCGCACCGCGTCGACCAGGTCGAGCGCCGCGCGTACCGCGCGCTCGGCGTCGTCCTCCGTGGTCGCCGGCGCGCCCCAGACCGCCATCACCGCGTCGCCGATGAACTTCTCGACCGTGCCGCCGTAGAGGACGATCAGCCGCCGACAGCTCTCGAAGTAGCGCGAGAGCAGCTCCCGCACCTCCTCCGCGTCACGCGACTCGGACAGGCTCGTGAAGCCGACGAGATCCGCGAACAGCACGGACACCAGGCGCCGCTCGGCGACGGGCGCCTCGGCCGCGGGCCCGTCCTGGGACGGAACCGCGGCGAGCGGCGTCCCGCAGGCGCCGCAGAAGCGCTCGCCCGGAAGGGCGGCGCTGCCGCACGAGGGACAGACGGCCGTCAGGGCGGCGCCGCACCGGCCGCAGAACCGATGCCCGTCGGGATTCTCGGCGCCGCAGGCGGCGCAGACGGTCATGGCGAGAGACTAGAGCAGCGCCCTGGGAAAGTCTCGCGCGCGATTCCTACCCGGTGTCAGACACCTCATGGTGTCTGACACCCTCTCCCGGCGGTCAGATCGTCGGCGGGTTGGGGTCGGGCGGCAGCGGCGACGGCTCCGGCGTGGGCGCCGGCGGCTCCGGCGTAGGCGACGGCAGCGGCGACGGCGACGGATCGGGCGTCGGTGTGGGCGGCGGCGGCGTCGACATCGCTCTACCCCACCCCGGCGAGCCGTGCGGTGCAGCTCGCGAGGCCGCGCTTCTCGAGGTAGCGCTGGTGGTAGTCCTCCGCCTCCCAGAACGGCGGCGCGTCCTCGATCTCCGTCACCACCGGTCGCGTCAGCCGCTCCTGGACCCGCGCGCGCGACGCCTCCGCCGCGCGGCGCTGCTCGTCGTCGTGGACGAAGATCGACGAGCGGTACTGCGTGCCCACGTCGGGCCCCTGCCGGTTGAGCTGCGTCGGGTCGTGCTCGGCCCAGAAGACGGCGAGCAGCTGCTCGTACGAAACGACGTCGTCGTCGTAGGTGACCTCGACCACCTCGGCGTGGCCTGTGCGGTCGGTGCACACCTGCTCGTACGTCGGATTCGGCACGTCGCCGCCTGCGTAGCCGACGCGGGTTCCGAGGACGCCGTCGAGCCGACGGAACGCGGCCTCGACGCCCCAGAAGCAGCCGGCACCGAAGGTCGCCTTGCGTTCCATCAGCGTTCCTCCAGGTCGAGCGCCGCGGAGTTGATGCAGTACCGGAGTCCGGTAGGACCCGGCCCGTCGGGGAAGACGTGGCCGAGGTGGCCGGCGCACGACGCGCACAGGACCTCGGTCCGCACCATGCCGTGGCTCGTGTCCGTCTCCTCCTCGAGCGCCTCAGCCGTGGCGGGCGCCGAGAAGGCGGGCCAGCCGCAGCCCGAGTCGTACTTCGCGTCCGAGTCGAAGAGCTCGGCGCCGCAGCCGGCGCAGCGGTAGGTGCCCGGCTCGAACACGTGGTCGTACTTGCCGCTGAACGGCCGCTCGGTGCCCTTCTGCCGCAGCACGCGGTACTGCTCCGGCGTCAGCTCGGCGCGCCACTCCTCGTCGGTCTTCACGACCCTCTCCTCGCCTACCCTCTGCTTCTCCATGCCCGTACCGTGCCAGACGAAGGAGGGGTCGCGTGGCCGACTACACGCATCTCAACCTGAAGGACGACGTGGAGAACATGTCGGAGCGCTTCGGCCTCGCGCCGAACCTGGAGGCGCGCTTCGGCCGCAATCCGCTCGGCCTGCAGGGCGGCGGCTTCAGCTACCAGCGGTTCGCGCCGAGCTTCCGCTCGCCGACCGCCCACCGGCATGCCGGCCAGGAAGAGGTGTACGTCGTGGTCGGCGGCGGCGGACGCGTGAAGATCGAGGACGAGGTGCGCGAGCTGCGGCAATGGGACGCACTGCGCGTCGCCCCGCAGACCGCCCGCGCGTTCGAGGCAGGGCCGGACGGGCTCGAGCTGCTCGCGATCGGCTTCGGCGAGGGCGGCGACACCGAGATGCTCGACGACTTCTGGGTCGACTGAGGCTCACGCGCCGCGCTGCAGCTCGAGCTGGCGGTCGCCGCTCCCGCGCGGCTGCGGGTGGTCCTCGAAGCGGTAGCGGAGCACGGGCTGCTTGACCGCGCGCACCTCGTCGAGCCGGCGCACCGGCCGGTCGTGCGGCGCCTCCTTGAGCAGCTCCGGCTGCTCGGCCGCCTCGCGCGCGATCGCCAGCATCGCGTCGGCGAACGCGTCGAGCGTCTCCTTCGCCTCGCTCTCGGTCGGCTCGACCATCAGCGCCTCCGGCACGACGAGCGGGAAGTACACGGTCGGCGGGTGGAAGCCGTAGTCCATCAGCCGCTTGGCGACGTCGAGCGCCGTGATGCCGTGCTCGCGCTTCAGCGCGCGGGCGCTCAGGACGAACTCGTGCATGCAGAGGCGGTCGAACGGCAGCTCGTACGCGTCCTTCAGCCGGGCGAGCAGGTAGTTCGCGTTCAGCACGGCGACCTCGCTCATCTCCCGCAGCGCCGGGCCGTACGCGCGCATGAACGCGTACGAGCGGACGAAGACGCCGAACGGCCCCGTGAACGCGCGCACCTTGCCGATCGAGCGCGGCCGGTCGTAGTCCAGCCGGTACGCGTCGCCCTCGCGCACCACGACGGGCACGGGGAGGTACGGCGCGAGCGACTCGCGAACCGCGATCGGGCCGCCGCCCGGGCCGCCGCCGCCGTGGGGCTGCGAGAACGTCTTGTGCAGGTTGATGTGCACGACGTCGAAGCCCATGTCGCCCGGCCTCGAGATCCCGCAGACGGCGTTCAGGTTGGCGCCGTCGTAGTACATGAGCGCACCGGCGCCGTGGAAGATGTCGCGGATCTCCTCGATGTTCTCGTCGAACAGCCCGAGCGTCGACGGGTTCGTCAGCATCAGCCCCGCCGTGCGCTCGTCGACGTGTGCACGGAGGTCGTCGAGGTCGACGTTCCCGCGCGCGTCGGTCCGTACCGGCGTCAGCTCGTAGCCGGCCATCGTCACGCTGGCGGGATTCGTGCCGTGCGCCGTGTCGGGGATGACGATCTTCCGGCGCCGCTCGTCCTCGCCCCGCTCCGCGAAGTACGCGTGGAACAGCATCAGGCCGGTCAGCTCGCCCTGGCTGCCGGCGGCGGGCTGCAAGGAGACGGCGTCGAGACCGGTGATCTCGCAGAGGATCTGCTGCAGCCGCCACTCGAGCTCGAGCGCCCCCTGCGCCGCGTCGTCGTCGACCAGCGGATGCAGCCGCGCGAACCCCGCCAGCGCGGCGAGCCGCTCGTTGATCCGCGGGTTGTACTTCATCGTGCAGCTGCCGAGCGGATAGAAGCCGGTGTCGATGCCGAAGTTGCGCGTCGAGAGCTCCGTGAAGTGGCGCAGCACCTCCGGCTCCGCCACCTCGGGCAGACGCGGCGGCCGTCTCCGCGCGAGCTCCGGCGGCACCTCCGGCACGGGCAGGGTCGGCTTCGGCACGCGGATCCCGCGCCGGCCCGGCTGCGACCGCTCGTAGATCAGCCTCACGGCCGAAGCGCCTCCGCGAGCCGGTCGATCTCCTCGACCGTGCGCCGCTCGGTCACCGCCACGAGCAGCGCGTCGTCGAGGCCCGGATAGTCGCGCCCCAGCGGATAACCGGGCTGGATGCCGAGCGCACGCGCGGCCGCGACCGCCTCGCGCGCGTTCCCTCCGGTGCGGACGGCGAACTCCTTGAACGTCGCCTTCTCGGGGAACAGCAGCTCGAGCCCCGCCTCCTGCAGCCGCCGTTTCGCATACGCGGCGAGCGCCATGCACGTCTCGCCGAGCTCGCGGAGCCCCTGCGGACCGAGCAGGCTCAGGTAGACGAGCCCGCCCAGCGCGAGCAGCGTCTGGTTGGTGGTGATGTTGGAGGTCGCCTTCTCGCGGCGGATGTGCTGCTCGCGGGTCTGCAGGGTCAGGACATAGCCGCGTTGTCCCGCGGCGTCGACCGTCTCGCCGACGATGCGCCCCGGCAGCCTGCGGACGTAGTCAGAACGCGCGGCGAGGAAGCCGAAGTGCGGGCCGCCGTAGCTCATCGCGTTCCCGGCGGGCTGGCCTTCGCCGACGGCGAGCGCGCAGCCGTACGCTCCCGGCGCCTCGAGCACGCCGAGCGAGGTGAGGTCGACGTGGGCGACGGGCAGCGCCTCCGCGTCGTTCGCGGCCGCGGCGAGTGCGGGCGCGGGCTCGAGGCAGCCGAAGAAGTTCGGTTGCTGGAAGATCACGGCCGCCGCGCCCGTCGCCGCCTCGCGCAGCCGGTCCGGATCGGTGGTGCCACCGTCGTGCGGGACGTCGACCACCTCCAGCCCGAAGCCGGGCGCGTACGTCTTCACGACCTGGCGCACCTGCGGGTTCGTGGCCTCCGTGACGACGACCTTGGAGCGGCCGGTCACGTGCCTGGCGACGAGGCAGGCGTCGGCGGCGACGGTCGCGCCGTCGTAGCCCGACGCGTTCGAGACGTCCATCCCGGTGAGCTCGCAGATCGCCGTCTGGTACTCGAAGATGGCCTGCAGCACGCCCTGGCTCATCTCCGGCTGGTAGGGGGTGTACGCGGTCAGCAGCTCGCCACGCTGCAGCACGGCGTCGACGACCGCGGGCACGTGATGGTCGTAGATCCCGGCGCCGAGAAAGCAGACCTCGTCGACCGCGTTGCGGGCGGCGAGCTCCTCGAGGTGCCGCTGGAGCTCGACCTCGGTGAGCGCGGGCGGGACGTCCAGCTCGCCTTCGAAGCGCACACCCTCGGGCACGTCGCGGAAGAACTCGTCGACCGACGAGACGCCGACGGTCGCGAGCATGGCGTCGCGGTCGGCGTCGGTCAGCGAGAGGTAGCTCAAGCGTCCGCCAGCACGCGGCGGTAGCCGGCGGCGTCCAGCAGCTCGTCGCGCTCGCCCGGCTGCGTCAGCCTGATCCGGATCAGCCAGCCGTCGCCGTACGGATCCTCGTTGACCGTCTCGGGTGCGTCGACGACGAGCTGGTTCACCTCGAGCACCTCGCCGGAGAGCGGGGCGATCAGCTCCGAGACGGCTTTCACCGACTCCACCTCGCCGTAGGAGGCGCCCATCGTGACCGTGTCGCCCACGTCGGGCGGCTCGAAGTGCACGAGCTCCCCGAGCGCGTCCTGCGCGTACCACGTCACGCCGACGACGGCCTCGTCGTCGCCGGCGGCGCGGGCCCAGTCGTGCTCGGGGTGGTAGAGGAGGTCGTCGGGATACGACTCGTCGGCCGCCACGTCAGGAGCTCTCCTTCCGGTAGATGGGCTTCTTCACGACCTCGGCGCGGCGCGCCCGCCCGCGGACGTCGATCTCGAGCTCCGTGCCGGTTGCGGCGGCGGAGGACGGGACGTAGCCGAGGCCGATGCCGACGTCGAGCATCGGCGAGTGCGAGCCTGAGGTGACGACGCCCTCCTCGCCGTCCGCGGTCTTGATCGTCATCCCCTGCCGGGGCACCGCTTTCTCGCGCATGAGGAACGGGACGAGCTTGCGCTCCGGTCCCCGCGCCTTGATCTCGCGCAGCCGCTCGGCCCCGGTGAAGCCGGTGTCGAGCGCGCACGCCCAGCCGAGCCCGGACGAGATCGCGTCCCATTCGGGCCCGATGTCGTTGCCGTGCAGCGGGTAGCAGACCTCGAGGCGCAGCGTGTCGCGCGCACCGAGCCCGCACGGCGTCACGCCCCGCGCGAGCACCGCGTCCCACAGGCGAACCGCGTCGTCCTCCATGCAGGCGAGCTCGACGCCCTCCTCGCCCGTGTAGCCGGTCCGGTTCACCATCACCTCGACGCCGTCGAGCTCCGCCATCGCCCAGGTGAAGGCCGGCGCGGGCGGCAAGCCGAGTCGCTCGAGCGCCCGCGGCCCCTGCACCGCGAGCAGCGCGTACTCGTCGGAGACGTCGCGGACATCCGAGCCGCGCAGCTCGTGCTCCTTCAACCAGCGGAACGCAGGCTCGCGGTTCGCCGCGTTCACGACGAGCAGGTAGCGGTGATCCTCGAGGCGGTAGACGATGAGGTCGTCGACGATGCCTCCCGACTCCGTGGTGAGCAGCGTGTACTGCGCGTCGCCGGGGGCGAGGCGGTCGACGTCGTTCGACAGCGTCGCCTGGAGCAGCTCGCGTGCCGTCGGCCCCTCCACCTCGAGCTCGCCCATGTGCGACACGTCGAACACGCCGGCGTCAGTACGCACCGCGCGGTGCTCGGGGATGACGCCCTCGTACTGGACCGGCATCTCCCAGCCCGCGAACGGGACGAGCCGCGCGCCGAGGTCGACGTGGCGGTCGTGCAGCGGCGTGCGGCGCAGGGTCTGCATTCGCCGCGATGCTAACCCTCGTCGCGCCGCCGGCCCGCTGGTTCACCTTCCTGAAAGGGCGAAGCCCCGGCACATGCCGGGGCTTCGGACCGGGTCGTGTGGGACTGCTTCAGTCCCGAGAGGGCAAGGCGGTCATTGCCGCCGCCTCGACTCCCTAAACCTCATTCCTCGCGCAGGAAGGACGGGACGTCGAGCGCGTCCGGCGCCACCTCGAACTCCGGGCCGCGACCGCCGAGCGGAGCGCCCTCCGCCGCGCCGCGCGCCCGGCGGCGCCGGCGGTCGCCGAAGCCGGTCGCGATCACCGTCACGCGCACCTCGTCCCGCGTCTGCTCGTCGATCACCGCGCCGAAGATGACGTTCGCGTTCTGGTCGGCCGCGCCGGTGACCACCTCCGCGGCCTCGTTGACCTCGAACAGCCCCAGGTCGGGCGGGCCGGTGATGTTGAGCAGGATCCCGGTCGCGCCCTCGATCGACGACTCGAGCAGCGGCGAGCTGACGGCGGTCCGCGCCGCGTCGGAAGCACGGTTCTCCCCCTGGCCGACGCCGATGCCCATCAGCGCCGAACCGGCCTCGCGCATGATCGTCCGCACGTCGGCGAAGTCGAGGTTGACGATCCCGGGCACGGTGATCAGGTCGGTGATGCCCTGCACGCCCTGGCGCAGGATGTCGTCGGCCATCCGGAACGCGTCCGACAGCGGCGTCCGCTTCTCCACCACCTGCAGCAGCCGGTCGTTCTCGATCACGATCAGCGTGTCGACGCGTTCGGCGAGCTCGCCGATTCCGGTCTCGGCCTGCTGCGCGCGCCGCCGACCCTCGAACGAGAACGGCCGCGTAACGACGCCGACCGTCAGCGCTTCGAGCTCGCGGGCGATCTCGGCCACGATCGGCGCGCCGCCCGTGCCCGTCCCGCCGCCCTCGCCCGCCGTGACGAAGATCATGTCCGCGCCCTTCAGCGCCTCCTTGAGCTCGTCGCGCGACTCGGTGGCCGCCTCGCGCCCCACCGTCGGGTCCGCACCGGCGCCGAGGCCGCGTGTCGCCTTCGCGCCGATGTGGATCTTCACGTCGGCGTCGCACATCAGCAGCGCCTGCGCGTCGGTGTTCACCGCCACGAACTCGACGCCGGTCAGCCCGGCGTCGACCATCCGGTTCACCGCGTTCGTACCGCCGCCGCCGACGCCGACGACCTTGATCACCGCCAGGTAGTTGCCGGACCGATCCCTCATCGCCGTGTCCTCACAGTTCGATGTCGCTCGACCTCAACCTCGAGTGCAGGGTAGGGCTCATCCCTTGCCTCCTGCAGCCGCAGGGTACGGCCGGTTTGCCACGCTGTCAACAGGAATCCTCTCACGCTCGACCTCCCTAACTCTCGACCTCAACCTGCGACTTGAGAGTTCGTCGAGAGCACGGGCCGCTCCGGCACGCTCACGTCGAGGTAGCCGGGGGCCGCGGCCGCGCCTGTCAGGCGCAGGATCCGTCGCGCGATCGCGAGCTTCAGCCGGATGTCGCCGGCGTCGCCGAGGCGCACCTCGAAGCCGTTCCGCGCGCGCAGCGCGAGCGTTCCCGGGCCGCTCTGGACGAGCGCGACGCGGAGCGGCAGCCCGGCGTCCTCCAGCGGAGCCGCCGCGGCCGCCGCACGGGCGGGCGCGACGGGCAGGCCGGCGCCGACCGTCACCTGGACGGCGCGTGTCACCCAGAGCCGCGGCAGGCGCGACAGCTGTGGATGCGGCAGCGTGCGCAGGACCCGGCCCGTACCGGAGACGAGGTAGGCGTCCTTCCCCTGGCGCAGGACGAGCACCGGGCGCTCGGCCTTGACGACCACCTCGAGCGTGTGGGGGAAGCGCCGGTCGTACGCGAACGAGCGCACCTCGGGGACCGAGGCGATCGCGGCGGCGAGGGATCCGTTGCCGAGACGCAGGAGGCTCCGTCCCTCCTCGTCGCGCAGCGCCCGCCGCACCTGCGCCCGGATGCGCGGCGTGCCGCCCCGCACCTCGATGGTACGGACCGCGAACAGCGAGGTGTCGCGCGCGAACAGGTACAGGCCGCCCGCGCCCGCGATGAGCGCCGCCGCGATCAGCAGCGACCGCCACGTCGGCAGCAGAGCGCGAAGCTCCGGTACCGGCCGCCCGTGGCGCACGGGCGTGCGCGCGGGCAGTGCCGCGGCACGGGCCGTCGGGCTGCGACGTGCGGCCACGCGCCCCTCTTCGGCGCGCGCGCGTGTTCCCCTACAGCGGCGGCAGCTCGAGCGGTCCGAGGAAGCGCACCTCGTGCTCGAGCTCGATCCCGGTCGCGGCATGGACGCGCCGCCGCGCTTCCGCCATCAGCGCGAGCGCGTCCGTCGCGGTGGCGCCGCCGACGTTCTCGATGAAGTTCGCGTGGCGCGGCGAGATCACCGCGCCGCCGATGCGGTACCCCTTCAGCCCGCAGCTCTCGATCAGCGCGCCGGCCCCCGGCGATCCGTCCGGGTTCTTGAAGACGGAGCCGAACGTGCGCTTGTTCGTCGGCTGCGTCGCCTTGCGCCGCGCGAGCAGCTCGGCCACCGTCGCCTTGATCTCCGCCGGCGCTCGCGGCTCGAGTCGGAACCGCACCTCCGCCACGACCTCCTCGGCGCGGATGCCCGAGCGGCGGTAGTCGAGGTTGAGTTCGCCGACCGCGAGCGTGCGCGGGCCGTCCGCGTCGACGACCACGGCGTCGAGCACGACGTCGCGCCAGTCGCGGCCGTACGCACCGGCGTTCATCTTCACGCCGCCGCCGGCGGTGCCGGGGATGGCAGACGCGAACTCGAGCCCGCCGAGCCCGGCGGCGCGGGCGCGGTGCAGGCAGACCGCGTTCGGTGCGCCGGCGCCGGCGACGAGCACGTCCTCCTCGACGCGCACCGCGGCGAGCTCGCCCGCCAGCCGCAGCACGAGCGCGCCGACGCCGTCGTCGTGGACGAGCAGGTTCGAGCCGAGGCCGATCGTCTCGACCGCGACGTCGCGCTCGCGGGCCCAGATGAGCAGCCCGTGCAGCTCCCCCAGCGACTCCGGACGCGCGAACCAGCGCGCGGGACCGCCGCAGCCGATCGTCGTGTGCCGCGCGAGCGGGACGTGCTCCTCCATCTCCACGACGCTAGCCAGCGAGCAGGTCGACGGCCCGGTCGACGTCGCCGGCGCCGAGCACGAGCAGCACGTCTCCCCCGCGAGCCCGCGCCCCCAGCCGCGCGGCGCCCTGCTCGACGGACGGCGTCCATGCCGGCAGCGAGCCGAGGTCGCTGAGCGCGTCGACGACGAGCTTGCCGGTCACGCCGGGCACCGAGCGCTCGCGTGCCGGGTAGACGTCCGTCACCGCGACGTCGTCCGCGGCGGCGAGCGCGGACGCGAGCTCGCGCGCGAGGAGCCGTGTGCGCGAGAAGAGGTGCGGCTGGAAGAGCACGCGCAGCGTCGCACCGGGGAACACCTCGCGGGCGGTAGCGATGGTCGCCGCGATCTCGCTCGGGTGGTGCGCGTAGTCGTCGATCATCGTCACCTCCCCCACACCAGCCAGGCGGACGGCGTGCCTCTCGAAGCGCCGGCCGGTGCCGGCGAAGCGCGCGAGCGCCTCCTCCGCCTCTCCGCGCGGGACGCCCGCGGTCTCCAGCGCGGCGAGGGCGGCGCCCGCGTTGCGGCGGTTGTGCGCGCCCGGCAGCGCCAGTGCACCTTCGTACGCGGGTGCGTCTCTGACCACCGTCGGAACGCTTGCGAGCCAGCGCTCGAACGCGGCCTCGAGGTCGGCGAGCGAGGCGACGTCGTGCTCGGAGTGGCGGTCGAGCTCGAGGTTCGTGACGACGGCGACCTGCGCCGGCAGCGTGAACACCGTGCCGTCCGACTCGTCGCCTTCCACGACGAGCAGGCCGCTGCCGAAGCCCGCATTGGAGCCGAGCTGGGGCACGGGCGCGCCGATCGACCAGGCGGGGTCGCGGCCGGTCTCGCGCAGGGCGAACGCGATCATCGCCGCCGTGGTTCCCTTGCCGTGCGTGCCCGCGACGACGATCGACGGCCGCGCGGCGACGAGCTCCCGCAGGAAGTCGCGCCGCGGCATGCCGGCGACGTCCGGATACGCCGACGACACGACCGCCTCCCATCCTTCGGGCACCACCGGCTCGGGTGCCAGCTCGATCCGCGCGTCCTCGAGCGGCTCGAGGTACGGCGTGCGCACGCGGTCCCAGCCGCCGATCTCGGCGCCCCACGCACGCGCGAGCTGCGCGTATGCGCTCATCCCCGCACCGCCGATCCCGACGAACCACAGCCGCCGGCCCGCGAACGCGCTCATCCGTTCGCGAGCGCGACGAGCTCGTCGGCGATCTCGACCGCGGCGTCGGGCCGCGCTGCGCGCAGCATCGCCTCGCCCATGCGGCGCAACCGCGGCGGGTCGTCGAGCAGCGACCGCACGAGCTCGGGGACGTCGTCCAGGTCGAGCTCGCGCACCATGATCGCGCCGCCCGAGTGGACGAAGTGTTGCGCGTTCAGCGCCTGGTGGTCCGCGGTCGCGAACGGATACGGGACGAGCACCGCCGGCCTTCCGGCGGCCGCGAACTCCCAGACCGTCGAGCCTGACCGCCCCAGCACGAGGTCGACCGCGGACAGCGCCGCGCCGAACCGCTCCGTCTCGGCGACGACCCGGTAGTCGGGCCGGCGCGCCCGCCGCTTCACGAGCTCGTAGTCGCGCCGGCCGGTGACGTGCAGGATCGGCGGGCCGGCCTTGCCCCAGGTGTCGACGACGAACTCGTTCAGCGACCGCGCGCCCGCGAGCGCGCCGAAGACGCCGAGGATGCGTCCCTCCGCCGGCAGCTCGAAGATCTCGCGCGCGTCGGCCTGCGCCGTCGGGCGCGAGCGTGCCGGGATCGGCCGGCCGACGACGCGTGCCTTCGCCGCGTGGCGCGTGTCGAGCGGATAGGCGAGGAAGAGGCGACGGACGAGGGGCGCCGCGAGGCGGTTGGCGAGCCCGAGATGGGCGTCGGCCTCGCTGAGCGCCGTCGGGATGCGCTCGGCCGCCGCGGCGGCGAGCATCGGGCCGGAGACGAAGCCGCCGCCGCCGAAGACCACGTCCGGCTTCCGCCGGCGGAGGATCCTGCGACAGGCGATCGGTGCGACGGCGGCCAGCGTGAGCGCGCGCGCCAACGCCGGCGAGGGCGTGCGGCTGAAGCCCGCGATCCGAAACGTGTCGAGCTCGTAGCCGGCTTCAGGAACCAGCCGCGCTTCGACGCGATCCGGCGACCCGGCGAACGTCACGTGGACGCCGCGCTCCGTCAGGGCGTCGGCGACCGCGAGCGCCGGCAGCACGTGCCCGGCCGTCCCGCCGGCTGCGATCAGGCACCGAAGCTGCCGCTCGACCACCACGCTGCGCGATGTTAAGGAGGATTCCCACCCCGGCGAGCAGAACCACGAGGCTCGAGCCGCCGTAGGAGATGAACGGGAGCGGGATGCCGGTCAGCGGCGCGACCCCCATCACGGCCGCGATGTTGATCGCCGCCTGCGAGCAGACGAGCGCGGTCAGCGCTGTCGCGAGGCGCTTGCCGAACGGCTCGGGGCAGCGCAGCGCGATCGTCAGGCCCGCGTAGGCGAAGAGCGCATACGCGCCGATAACTGCGGTGACGCCGACGAGACCGAGCTCCTCGCCGATGTTCGCGAGGATCATGTCGGTGTGCGCCTCGGGCAGGTAGAAGATCTTCTGCACGCCCTGGCCGAGACCGACCCCGAAGAAGTGCCCGGATCCCATGCCGATCATCGCCTGGGCGATCTGGTAGCCGGTCCCCTGCGCGTCGCGCCACGGGTGCAGGAAGGCGAAGAAGCGGGCGCGACGGTACGGCTCGAGGTAGATCGCCACCGTCCCGAGCACCGCCGCGATGCCGAGCGCCGCGCCGAGCGTGCGCGCCGGCGTGCCCGCCACGAGCAGGACGGCGGTCAGCATCAACATGAGCGCGATTGCCGTCCCCATGTCAGGCTCGAGCAGGAGGAGGCCCGAGAACACCGCCGCGAGCGCACCGGTCGGCCGCCACAGCTCGCGCAGGTCGCGCGGCGCCCGGCGGCGGGCGAAGTACGAGGCGGCCCAGACCGCGACCGCGAGCTTCGCCAGCTCCGACGGCTGGAAGACGGCCGGGCCGAACGAGATCCAGCGGCGCGCGCCGTTCACCGCCGGGCCGATCACGAGCACCGCGCAGAGCAGGACGAGCGAGCCGACGACGAGCGCCGGAGCCAGCGACCGCAGCCGCCGGTAGTCCCAGCGCTGCGCGACGATCATCAGCACGATCCCGAGGAACGCGTAGATCCCCTGCCGCTTGAGGTAGTAGCTGGGGTCCTTGCCGCCGAGCGCCGCCGACGCCGAAGTCGCGCTGTAGACCATCACGAGGCCGAACGCGACCAGGCCGAGCGTGAGCAAGATCAGCAGCCTCGACTCGACCTCCCCGCGCCTCATCCCGCGTGAGAGTTCGCGGGCGGGGCCGTGTTTCCTAGCGCAGCGTCTCCAACCGTTCGATCGGAAACTCCACATCGAGAAGGTGTCTGACACCCTCGGTGTCAGACACCCTTTTTACGACTGAGCGCGCTCGCGCGCCACGAGACGGCGGAAGGTCTCGCCCCGGTGCTCGAAGCTCTCGAACTGGTCGAAGCTCGCGCAGGCCGGGCTGAGGAGCACGACGTCGCCCGGGCGGGCAAGCGCCGAGGCGTGGGCAAGCGCCTGTTCGAGCGTCCCGTCGTCGTGGCCGTCGACCGCCCGGGCGAGCGCGGCCGCGGCCTCGCCGATCAGGTGGACCGAGCGGACGTTGCTTGCGATCGCGTCTGCGAGCGGCGCGAAGTCCTCCCCCTTCAGCGAGCCGCCGAGGATGAGATGCACCGGCTCGTCCGCATAGGCGGCCAGGGCGCGGCGCGCGGCGGCGACGTTGGTCGCCTTGGAGTCGTTGACGTAGGTGACGCCGTCGCGCTCGGCGACGATCTCCAGCCGGTGCGGAACGCCGGCGAACGTCCGCAGCGCTTCGGCGATCGCCTCCTCGCCGATTCCGGCGGCGCGTGCCGCGGCCGTCGCGGCAGCCGCGTTCTCCCGGTTGTGGGCGCCGCGGAGCAGCGGCTCGGCCGGCAGCGGATCCGTGGCCGCGAACTCGATAACTGTGTCCGTTAGATAACTGTTATCGAATGGCAACAGTTGCGGAACGATCGCCACTCGTGCTCGCTCGAAGATGCGCAGCTTGGCCGCGCGGTAGGCCTCGAAGCTGCCGTGCCGGTCGAGGTGGTCGGGCTCGAGGTTGAGCAGCACGGCGACGGCGCAGGCCAGCTCGTGCACGTCCTCGAGCTGGAACGACGACAGCTCGCAGACCACCCACTCCGCCGCGCGCACGGACGTCAGCGGCGTGCCGACGTTGCCCGCCACGGCGACGTCGCGTCCGCCCGCGCGGAAGATCGCGCCGAGCAGCTCGGCCGTCGTCGTCTTGCCGTTCGTCCCGGTGACGCCGACGAAGCGCGTGCCGGCCGGCGCGAGCAGCCGGTAGCCCAGCTCCACCTCCGACCAGACGGCAACACCTCGCTCGCGCGCAGCCCGCACGAGCGGCCGCTCGCCCGGCACGCCGGGGCTCTTCACCACCAGCTCGACGCCGTCGAGAAGCGCGAGGTCGTTCTCGTTGCCGAGTGAGCGGTCGACGAGAACGACCCCGTCGCCGCGTTCCTCGAGACGCTCCCTCACGGCGCGGCCCGAGCGCGCCGTGCCGTAGACGAGCACCTTCACGTGTGGGAGCGGAAGCCGAGAAAGTACTTGTAGAAGAGCGCGAAGCCGGCCGCGCAGAAGATCGCGGAGACGATCCAGAAGCGCACCATGATCTTCGTCTCGGACCACGCCTTCATCTCGAAGTGGTGCTGGAGCGGGGCCATCAGGAAGATCCGTCGACCCCACCACTTGAAGCTCAGCACCTGCAGCATCACCGAGATCGCGTTGATCGCGAAGATCCCGCCGACGAAGAGCAGCAGCAGCTCGACCTTCAGCATGATCGCCATCGCCGCGACGGCGCCGCCGATCGCCATCGCGCCGGTGTCGCCCATGAACACCTCGGCGGGGAAGGCGTTGAACCAGAGAAAACCGATCGTGGCGCCGATCAGCGCCGCGCCGATGAAGGCGAGGTCGAGCCGGTTGCCGATGCGACCGTGAGTCGCGGTGCCCGACCGGATGTAGATCGTCACCGCCATCGCGGTGAGCGTCGTCAGCGCGATGATCCCCGTCCCGGCAGCGAGGCCGTCGAGGCCGTCCGTGAGATTCACGCCGTTGACCGCCCCGGCGATGATCAGGAAGAGCAGGACATACCAGCCCCAGCCGAGCGGGATCGCCGTCCTCACGACCGGCACGTACACCTCGTGACTGAGGCCCTGGTGGTGCGCGGCGTAGCCGACGGCGACCGTCACCGCGAGCAGCATCAGCATCTTCCAGCGCCCCGGCAGACCGAGCGAGCGGCGGTGCCGCAGCTTGATGAAGTCGTCGAGGAAGCCGATCAGGCCGCACGCGAGCGCGGTGCCGAAGATCGTCAGCGCCGGTGCGGTGTAGTCCGACAGGGGCAGGAACGCGATCGTGGCCGCGGCCATGATCAGCAGCCCGCCCATCGTCGGCGTCCCCTGCTTCTCGAGATGCCGCTGCGGCCCCTCCTCGCGAATGTGCTGCCCGAACTCGTTGCGCCGCAGGAAGGCGATGAAGGTCGGGCCGCTGAGGATCGCGATGATCATCGCGACGAGCGCGGCGACGAGAACCCTGGCCACTAGGCGGTCAGATTCTCCGCGACGACGTCGAGTCCCACCGCGAGCGAGCCCTTCACGAGCACCGCGTCGCCGGGCCGCAGCGTCTCACGCAGCCGCACCGCGGCGTCGTCCGCCGTCGCGACCCAGTCGCCGCCGTAGGCGCGGGCGAGCTCCCCGACCGCGATCACGCGCTCGATGCCGAGCTCGCGCACGAGCGTGCCGATCTCCTCGTGGTAGGCCGGGCCTTCCGGTCCGAGCTCGCGCATCTCGCCCAGCACCGCGACGCGGCGGCGTCTGCCGGCCCGCTCGACGAGATGCTCGAGGGCCGCGCGCATCGAGAGCGGGTTTGCGTTGTAGCAGTCGTTCAGCAAAAAGCCGCCGTCCGCGAGCGGGACGACCTCCTCGCGGCGCTTCGAGAACTCGACGCGCAGCTCCCCTTCCGGGAGCGGCACCCCGAGCGCCTGCGCGGCCGCGACGGCGAGTCGCGTGTTCGCGAGTTGATGCGCCGCCGAGTAGCTCGTCGCGAACGGCAGCGGCGCGGCGAGGTCGACCCGTCGGACGTCGATTTCCTCGCGCGTCAGGTACGGCTCGAGCAGCGGCTCCGGTGGCACGACCGCGACGCCGCCCGCCGGCAGCGCGTCGATCAGCTCCGCCTTCGCGCGCGCGATGTTCTCCAGCGAGCCGAGGAACTCGACGTGGGCGGGCCCGATGTTGGTGATCACCGCGACGTGCGGCCGCACGAACGACGCGAGCCACGCGATCTGACCCGGACCCCGCATCGCAAGCTCGCAGATCGCGACCTCGGTATCGGGCTCGACGCGGCAGACGGTGAGCGGGACACCGATCTCGGTGTTGTAGTTGCCCTCGTTGGCGATCGTCCGCCGGTGCGGCGCACACAGCGCGAACAGGATGTCCTTGGTCGACGTCTTGCCGGCCGAACCGGTGATCGCGACGAACCGCGCAGACGAGCGGTCGCGGACCGCGCCCGCGATCGCGCCGAGCGCGGCGAACGCATCCTCCGGGACGAGCGCCGCCGCCGCGCCGCGGGCGAGCGCGTGCTCGACGAAATCGACGCCGCCGCCGACGGCGACGAAGAGATCGCCCTCCGCGATCCGCCGCGAGTCGACCTGCATGCCGGTCACCGCGTCGGCCCACGGCCTCGCCACGAGCCGGCCGAGCGGCTCCAGCACGTCCAGCTCGAGCGGGATCACGCGGGAACCGGTCGCCGCCGCAGCGACTCGCGCGCGACGACGCGGTCGTCGAACGGAACGGCGCCGTGCGCGAGCTCCTGCTCCGTGTCCGCGCCCTTGCCGGCGATGACGACGACGTCGCCCGGCCGCGCGTCGCCGATCGCCGCCTCGATCGCTGCTCGACGGTCGAGCACGATCTCGAGCCGCCCCTCGGCGACCTCGGCCGCGATCGCCGCCGGATCCTCCGAACGCGGATTGTCGGTCGTGACGATCGCCCGGTCGGCGAGTGAGCGCGCCGCCCGGCCCATCAGCGGCCGCTTATTGCGGTCGCGGTCGCCGCCGGCGCCGAAGACGACGATCAGACGGCCGTCGCCGAGCTCGCGTGCCGCGCGCAGCACGTTCTCCAGCGAATCAGGGGTGTGGGCGAAGTCGACGACGACGGCGAAGGGCTGGCCCTCGTCGACCTCCTCGAACCGGCCGGGGACGCCGGCGAGCGACGCCACGCCCGCGCGGATCGCGTCCTCGTCGACGCCGAGCTCGCGCGCCGCGAGCACGGCCGCCAGTGTGTTGGCGCGGTTGAACCGCCCGCGCAGCCGCGGCTCGATGCCGCCGAGGTCGTCCTCCGGTGTGAACGTCACCGCGTGCGGCAGCTCGGCGGCGAGCCGCCGCCCCCACTCGTCGCCGACGTTGACGACCGCACGCTCGGCCTGCGCGAACAGGCGGCGCTTCGCGTCGAAGTACTCCTCCATCGTGCCGTGGAAGTCGAGGTGGTCCTGCGTCAGGTTGGTGAAGACGAGCACCGCGAACCGCGTCTCGGCGAGCCTTCCCTGTGCAGAGGCGATCGAGGTCGCCTCCATCACGCACGAACGGTCACCCGCATCGAGCATGCGGCGGAAGAGCCGCTGCAGGTCGATCGCCTCCGGCGTGTTCAGCCCGAGCGGCTGCCGCTCCCCGCCGACACGCCGCTCGATGTTCGTGAGCAGCGCGGCTTGCCGACCAGCCGCCTCGAGGATCGCGTGCAGCAGGAACGCGGTGGTGGTCTTGCCGTTGGTGCCGGTGATCGCGGCGATCTCGAGCGCGTGCGAGGGTTGCCCGAAGAACAACGACGCGGCCGCGGGCATCGCGGCCCGGACGCTTTCGACACGGAGCTGCGGCACCGGGAGGTCGAGCGCGCGCTCGCCGACGAGCGCCGCCGCGCCCGCCTCGACCGCCGCCGGGGCCAGGTCGTGCCCGTCTACGCGGCTGCCACGGATGCAGAAGAACAGCGCCCCGAGGCGGACGCGTGCGGGTTCGTAGGCGAGGTCGGAGATCTCGACGTCCGCCCGGTTGACGATCTCGACCGGGGCCAGGGCGTCGACCAGACGCGCGAGCCTCATCGGCATTGAGCCTACTGGTCTACTTCGACAGCGTCTTCGGGTCGTCCGGCGGGACGGCGAGGTACTGCAGGTCGAACTTCGCGATCTGCGCGAACGCCGGCGCCGCGACGACGCCGCCGAAGATCGCCTGCTGCGGCCGGTTGACGACCACCAGGATCAGCAGCCGCGGATGCGAGACGGGCACCATCCCGACGAACGACGCCATGTAGCCGTTCGAGGCGGAGTAGCCGTGCGGGCCGGGAATCTGCCCGGTGCCGGTCTTGCCGGCGACGGTGTAGCCGGGGATCTGCGCCTCGGTGCCGGTCGCGAGATGCTCGTCGACCACGCCCGTGAGCATCGACTTCAGCTCTGCGTCGATCCGCGGCGAGACGATCCGGCGCCGCTCGACGTGCCGGACGACACGGCCGCCGACGCGCGAGACGAGGTGCGGCTGCACCCAGACCCCGCCGTTCGCGATCGCCGCGTACGCCGAGGCGAGCTGGATGGGCGTCACCGCGATGCCCTGGCCGATCGGCACGTTGCCGATCGTGGAACCCGACCACTGCGAGAGCGGCAGGACGAGGCCGGGGCTCTCGCCGGGGAAGTCGATGCCGGTGTCGCGACCGAAGCCGAAGCGGCGGATCCACTCCATCAGCCGCCGCGGACCGACGAGCTTCTCGGCGATCGTGACCGCGCCGATGTTGGAGGAGCGCGCGAGGATCTGCGCCACGGTCAGCGTCTCCGTACCGTGCGGCTCGGCGTCGTGGATGACGCGGTCGGCGACGCGCAGCTCGGGCGGGATCGTGAAGGTCGTGGACGGCGTGACGAGGCCGAGCGAGAGCGCCGCGCTGATCGTGACGAGCTTGAACGTCGAGCCCGGCTCGTACACGTCGGTGACCGCGCGGTTCCGCTGCTCGGCGAGCGGCACCTTGTTCGCATCGTTCGCGTTGTATCCGGGCGCCTGTGCCAGCGCGAGCACGTCGCCGTTGGAAGGGTCGAGCACGATCGCCGTGGCCGAGCGCGCGTGGAACTGCGCCACCGTGCTCCGCAGCACCTGCTCCGCATTCGTCTGGATCGCGTGGTCGATCGTCGTGAAGACGTCCTGCCCCTCGTGCACCGGCGTCGCGCTGAGCACGTCGATCGCGCGGCCGAACGGGTCGCGCACGATCGTCTGCTTCCCCGGCCGGCCCGCGAGCTGCTTGTTGTACTGGAGCTCGAGCCCGCCGAGCCCGGTGTCGTCGGTGCCCGCGTAGCCGACGACCTGCGCCGCGACGCTGCCCTGCGGGTAGCTGCGCTTCTCCTCGGGGTACGAGCTGACGCCGGCGAAGCCCTTCTTGAGGAAGGCGGCCGCGAGCTTGGGATCGCCGAAGCGGTCGACGTAGACGAAGCGGCTCTTCCGGTCGAGGAGCGCCTGGTAGAGCGGGTTCGCCGGGACGTGCAGGATCTGGTGGGCGGCCAGCGCGACCGCGCGCGGCTGGCGCACCTCGCTCGGGTCGGCGTACACAGTGGTCGTCTGCTCGCCGATCGCGAGCTGGATGCCGGTGCGGTCGTAGATCGCGCCGCGCCCGGCCGGAATCGCGATCGTCTCGCGGTGCTGTCGCTCGGCCATCTTGCCGAGCCGCGCCGCGCTCACACCCTGCAGCCAGACGGCTCGCAGGAAGGTGCCGGCGAACGCCAGCAGGAGGAGCGCGAGGAGCAGGCGGATCCGGCGGTTCGCCAGCCGGTCCTTGCGCACTTACTTCGCGAGGTCGACGTAGCCGATCGTCGACGGGTCCGCCGGGACGAGTCCGAAGGTGCGGCGGGCGCGCTGCTGGATTCGCGGCGAGGCGAGCTCGCTCGAGAGCTGCGACTGCAGCGCCGCGTTCTCCGCGCGCAGCTTTGCGCGTTGCGAGTTCGCCGAGTCGAGCGAGATGTTCAGACGCAGCACGGCCACGTTCACGAATACGACGCCGGTGAGCAGAATCCCGCTCACGGTGATCCAGAGGATCCCGCCGCGCGCGCGGGCGCGCGCCCGGGCGCGCCGCCGCGGATGCGGCCGTGGAGCCGAGAGCGGCTCGGCGACCGCCTGGGCGTGCGTCCAGCTCGTCATTCGGCCACCTTCGTCCCCACCCGCAGGCGCGCCGACTGCGCCCTCGGGTTCCGTGCGACCTCGGTCGCCGACGGCCTGATCGCGCGTCGCGGCGTCGCCCGCAGCGTCGGCCGTGCGCCGCAGGCGCAGACGGGAAGGTCGGGCGGGCAGGTGCAGCCGTGCTCCGCGTTGCGGAGGAACCGCTTGACGATCCGGTCCTCGAGCGAGTGGAACGAGATCACCGCGAGGCGACCGCCGGGCCTGAGCATGCGCTCCGCCGCGGGCAGCGCGCGCTCGAGCGAGCCGAGCTCGTCGTTGACCTGGATCCGCAGTGCCTGGAACACGCGCTTGGCCGGATGCCCGTCGCCGAAGCGCGCGGGCGCCGGGATCGCCGAACGGATCACGTCGACCAGCTCGCCTGTCGTCTCGAGCGGCTTCTGCCGCCGTCGGCGCGCGATCGCCCGCGCGATCTGGCGCGCGTAGCGCTCCTCGCCGTAGCGCTGGAAGATGTCGGCGAGCTCGCGCTCGTCCGCCTCGTCCACCAGGTCGCGCGCGCTCGGCTCGGCGTCGGGATCCATGCGCATGTCGAGCGGCGCGTCGACCGCATACGAGAAGCCGCGCTCGGGACGGTCGAGCTGCATCGACGAGACGCCGAGGTCGAGCAGGATCGCGTCGGCGCGCACGCCGTTGTCGGCGAGCTGCCGCAGGACCGCCGAGAACTCGCCGTGCAGGAGCCGCGTCTTCACCGCCGTCGCGCGACGGAGCCGCTCGAAGTACGGCGCGACGGTCGGGTCACGGTCGATTGCGATCAGCTTCCCCTCGCCGCGCAGCCGAGCCGCGAGCAGCGCCGCGTGGCCGCCGGAGCCGAAGGTGCAGTCCACGAGGGTCTCGCCTGGCCGCGGCGCGAGCGAGGAAACGACCTCCTCCGCGAGAACGGGGACGTGGTCGGTCTCAGTTGGCAAGACGCTCGGCAACATCTTCCGCACTCCCTTCGACCTCGTGCATGTGCGCCTGCCAGCGGGCGCGATCCCAGATCTCGAGGTGGTCGTCGACGCCGGCGATGGTCACCTCGCGGGCGATGCCGGCCCGTTCGAGCAGCGCCGCCGGCAGCACCATCCGCCCCTGCTTGTCGAGCTCGCCGCGGACGGCGCCGGAGAAGAAATGCCGCTGCATCATCCGGCCCTCGCGGCTGAGCGGGTCGAGCGAGCGGATCCGCTGGACGAGCCGGTCCCATTCCAGGGCCGGATACGCGTACAGGCAGCCGTCCATCCCCCGGGTCACGACGACGCCCTCGTGCAGCCCGTCGCGAAGCTTCGCCGGCAGGGTGAGCCGGTTCTTGTCGTCCAGCGAGTGGTCGTGTTCGCCCAGCAGCATGAATCCACTGCGCCCCACTTTACCCCACTTTCTCCCACCTGTAAACCCCTCGGAGGGGTGGCCGCGGCTCGTCGCGCGTATGCGGTCGAGATCGGCGACGACCCACTGCTGTTCGACCCCGCTCGCGGTTCCCGACCGCCTGCGCGAGCGCGCGACCGCCGTCCCGGAGCGGGGTCGTTCGGCATCCACGCCTACGCGGGCCGCGAGGACAACGACCTGGTCCTCTGGCTGCCCGCGGTCGGCGCGATCGTCACCGGCGACACGTTCTCCGACTTCGGCCAGGGCTCGAGATCCAGCTCGGCGGCCGCACACACATGACGCGCACGGCGAGCCGTCGGATCGCGCCGCACTCGAGCGCCTCCTGGCCTAGGACCAGTCGAAGTCGTAGACCACGTCGTCGTTCGACTCGCGCGTCGCGCCCAGCGCCGCGTAGAAGGCTGTCGCGGCCACGTTGCGCTCGTTCGTGATCACGAAGGCACGCGCGATCCCGCGCTGGCGACAGATCGAGCGGAGCGCGTCGAAGAGCATCCGGCCGATTCCCTGACGACGATGGTCGTCGCGGACCCCGATCTCGTAGACCAACATCAGCTTGCCGTCGCCGTGCCGACGCGCGAGCTCGTATGCGAGTAGCTGACCCACCGGCTCGGCGTCTGCGAACGCGGCGAGCTGAACGGTTGTCTCCTCGGAAAGGAAGGCGCGCGCGCTCTCGACGGAATGCGGCGTGCGCGCTGCCGGTTCCACGCCGGGCTCGTCGAAGCGGGCGTCCTGGAGCGACCGCAGTCGCAGCACTTCCTCGTCGCCGACACGCAGCCGTCTCACCTCGATCGCGACGCTCACCGGATCAACCTCCCTCCCGTGCCCAGGAAGCTCCCGACCCGACGAGCGTCGGCGGCGAGCGCCGCCTGGTCGCGCTCCTCGAGCCGCTCGAGCGGCTCGAGCCGAATTCCGTCAGTCGTCGTCCGCCACACTGCGACGGCGCGCCCGCGGACGAGCGCGACCGGACGAAACAAGCCGCCCGAGACGACCGAGGCGTCGTGCAGGCCGAGCACGAACTCACGCGACGCCCAGCCGAGCAGCAGCGGCTCGTACGCACCCAGGAGGCGCGGCGACGGTAGCCGCGCCGGCGCGTCCCGATTCCGGAGCGCGACGAGCCCGTGGTCGAGCTGCTCGAGCTTCCCGGCGATCGCCTTCAGCCCCGCGCGGGCATCGCGCAGCGGCAGGCCGGCCCAGCGCGCGAGATCGCGGTCCGTCGCCGGTGCGTGCCCCGCGAGGTAGCGGCGCGCCAGCTCGGCGAGCGAACGGCCGCGATCGACCGGCCGCGAGGGGCCGAGCCAGTCCCGGACGAGGGCGTACGCCTGCCGACGTCCCTGCATCGGCCCGCGAATCGCGATCCCGCGAGCGCACGCGAGAAACAGCACGTGCACGAGCGCCTGGCCCTCGACGCGAACGCCCGCTGCGGCGACGCGGTCGCGCAACGCCTCCCGCGTGAGCGGGCCCTCGCGGGTGAGCGAGCGCTCGATCACGCGGATCGCCCGCTCCGCAGCGGTCGGCGTGACGCCTTCCTGGGCGAGCCTGCGCGCGTTCCCCGTCTGCAGCGGCGGGGTCGTGAGCGCATGGACCCACGCGTAGTCCTCGCTGCGAACGAGATGCAGCGTGCCCCGGTTCAGCCAGGTGACGACGAGCGAGCGCGTCTCGGTGAGGGCGCGGTCGACGTCGGCCGCCGTCAGGCCTTCCGTTCGAGCGCGGATCGCGAGACGCGCACCGCGCGGGTCCTGCGCCTGGACCGCGAGCAGCCGCTCCGCCACGGCTTCCGCGGTCGCCGCCGGCGGGCCCGCCAGCAGCTGCGCCGTCAGTCGTGCGGCGAGCAGACGCCGATCAGACGACCTCGACGGCATCGCCGACGCGCACCACGCCGGGCTCCGCGACCGCCGCGTACACGCCGAAGGGCAACGGTTCCGTCGTTTGCACGTCGCCGCGATAGCGTGCGAGCGCCTTCAGCGTGTCGAGGTCGGGACGACCGGTCTCGGGGTTCTGCGTCGTCACCGCGCACCGGCCGACGTTCCCGCGAGGCACGAGGACGGCCTCGCCGACGCGGACACGGCGTCCGAGCCAGCCGTCCTCCGCGTGCGGGGGCACGCCGTCGACGTAGAGGTGCATGCGGAACCGCCGACGGTCGACGCTCTCGACGGCGAGCTCGTCGGCGAGCGCAGCGAGCGACGCCGTCGAGACGAGCGTGGCCGCGGCATCGGCACCGCGGTCGACGGCGGCGCCGTCCACGGACGTGACGAGCTGCAGCCGTCGGCCGGCGAGCTCCGACAGCGCATCGCTCCACGGACCGTTCACGCGCTGCGCCGGCCGCTGCGAGCCCCAGAAGCTCGTCTCGACGACGCCGTCGAAGGCGACCTCGCCGCCGACGACCTCGCCGTCGGGAAGCACGAGCTCCAGCGTCCGTGTCTCTGCGCCGTAACGCGCTCGCGCCTGCTGGAGGACGCCGAGCCCCTTGTTGTTGACGAGCCGCCCGTTCTCGTCGACGAGGAAGAACTGCCGGTCGCCGCGCGGCCCGGACGCGGTCAGCTCGAGCTCGTCGACCAGCTCGAGCCGCAGCCCCTTCACCGGCGCGTACGCGAGGGTCGCAACGGTTCCTTTCACGACGGCAACGCTAGCTGCGCCTCGTAGGGACCGCGGCCCGTGATGACCGCGGCCCCGGCTCGTGCGGCCAACGACAGCGCGTCGTCGAGCGCATCGCCGCGCGCGAGCGCGAAGCAGAGGGCGGCGCCGAACGAGTCGCCCGCGCCGTACGCATCGACGACCGGCGCGGCGAGCGGCGCTGCCGACCAGTGTCGGCCGTTCGCCGTTCCGCCGCCGGCACCGTCCGTGATCGCGACCGTGGTCGCCACCACCGAGCCGTCGTAGAGCTCGCCGGGATCGTTCGCGCTCCCCACGAGCAGGTCGAGCGGTACCCCCGCCTCGCGCAACGTGGGCAGCTCGCGCGTCGCCCCCGCCAGGAAGCGTGCGGCGCGGGCCGAGCGCAGCGCCTCGGCGTCGCCGGCGACGAAGAACACCGCGTCGTACCCCTCCAGGGGCAGGGGCCCGCGCGCGAGCAGCTTCGGCCCGATCACCGTGATCGTCCGCTCCCCCGCCGAGTCGACGTGCACCCAGCCGCGCCGGGTGCTTCCCGTCCGCTGCGCGTGCACGTCGAGCCCGAGCTCGGCGAGCCGACGCTCCGCGCGATCCCCCAGCTCGTCCGCGCCCAGCGCGGTGAAGAACTCGCAGCGGCCGTTGAGGCGTGCGATCTGGCGCGCGACGACGGCGCCGCCACCCGCAGGCTCCGAGAGGACGGGCTCGCCTTGCACGATCTGGCCTGCGGCCGGAACGTACGGGACGAGCGCGAACTCGACCCATTCGACGTGCCCGACGACCGCGAACCGCATCGCGGCATCATCCCCGGCGAGACGGACGTCTCACAGATCCGGCTGCTCCGCCGTTCCAACGATGATGGAGGACGTGGCAGCGATCCCGCCGTTCGAGCGCTTCTATCTCGAGCATCGCGACGAGGTGCTCGGCTACCTGCGCCGGCTGCTCGGCGGCCGAGCCGAGGACGCGTGGCAGGAGACGTTCCTGCGGGCGCTCCGGTCGTACGGCCGCCTGAGACATGCACAGCACCTGCGGGCGTGGGTCTTCACGATCGCGACGAACGTGGCCATGGACGAGCTCCGGGCGGAGTCGCGCGACGGGCACGGCGAGCCGGCGGAGCCGGCAGTCGAGCTGCGACGCGACGCCTTCCGTGAGCTGGAGCACCTGACCCACGAGCTGCCGCCGACAGAGCGGGCAGCGGTGGTGCTGCGCTACGGCTACGACCTGTCGTACGACGCGATCGGCAGCGCTCTCGGCTCGAACGAGCAGGCGGCACGCGCGGCTGCGTCCTCCGGAGTCCGCCGTCTGAGGAGGAACCATGAACGTCTCGCCTGAGCTGGATGCCCGTTTCCGCGCGGCCGCCCTCGCCGAGGGCCTCGCGGAGGTGCGGTACGACCTGGTCGACTCGCCCGTCGGGGAGCTGTTCGTCGCCGCGACCGACCGCGGCCTCTGCCGCGTCTCCTACTTCGTCGACCGCGCCGAGGACGAGGTGGTGCGCCTGTTTGGTCCGCGGCTGCTGCGCGTGCCGCTCGACGACGTGCGGCGCGAGCTCGACGAGTACTTCGAGGGCAGACGCCGCACGTTCGACCTGCCGCTCGACCTGCGCGTCGCCGCGTTCCACGAGGAGGTGCTGCACGAGCTCGCCCGCGTCCCCTACGGGTCGACGACGACCTACGGCGCACTCGCCGCGAAGGTCGGCCATCCGCGGGCCGCCCGCGCGATCGGCACGGTGATGAACCGCAACCCGATCCCGATCGTCCTGCCCTGCCACCGCGTGATCGGCTCGAACGGGTCGCTGACCGGCTACGGCGGCGGGCTCGAGGCGAAGCGGCGGCTGCTGGAGCTGGAGGGCGTGCTGCTCGCCTGACGCCGTCAGGCCACGAGCGCCTCGGCCGCGACGCGCGCAGCCTCTGCGTACGCGATGCTCGCGAGACCGGAGCCGAAGGTGACGCGGGCGACGCCGAGCTGCTCCAGCTCCGCCGGCGAGGGCATGCCCGGAGCGAGCATCACGTTCACCGGCCCGGCGATCGCCTCGACGAGCGGCGCGACAGCCTCGGGCGGGCACAGGATCGGGTAGGTGCAGTCGGCACCCGCCGCGAGGTAGGCGTTCGCCCGCTCCGCCGCCTCCTCCACCCCGCCCGCGCGGCGGATGAACACGTCGACCCGCGCGTTCAGGACCAGGCGAGGCAGCACGCTCTTCACGGCGCGGATCGCCTCGACCTGCGCGTCGAGCGGGACCAGCGCTCCGCCGCTCGAGTCCTCGAGGTTCATCCCGACGATCCCGGCCTCCCACGCCGCGCGCGCCGTCCCGACGGGATCGCCGTAGCCCCGTTCGAGGTCGGCCGTCACCGGCACGTCGACGGCGTCCGCGATGCGCCCGGCCGCCCGCAGCATCTCCTCCGCCGGCGTCTGCTCGCCGTCCTCGAAGCCAAGCGCCCGTGCCATGCCGCCGCTGGTCGTCGCGAGCGCGCGGCAGCCGGGCAGCGCGGCCAGCTCGCGCGCGCTCGCCACGTCCCAGGCGTTCGGCAGCACGAGGATCGGCGGCGCCCGGTGGTAGCCGCGCAGCACCTCGACCCGTTCGTCCCGCGTCATCGTCGTCAGGCTACTGCTCCGGCAACACCCCCAGCAGTCGGTAGCCGACGCCCCAGACGTTCTCGACGAGCGCAACCGGCGCGCCCGCCTCGCGCAGCTTCCGCCGCAGCCGGGAGGCGTGCGAGTCGAGCGTCCGGGTCCGCCCGGGCGAGCGGTAGCTCCAGACGTCGTGCAGCAGCTCCGCCTTCGTGAACACCCGTCGTGGTTCGCGGGCGAGGCACACGAGCAGCTGGAACTCCTTCTGCGCCAGCTCCACGCGACGGCCCGAGACGCGTACGTCCCGCGTTACGAGGTCGATCCGCACCGGCGGGGCGTCGAGCACCTCCTCGGCCGGCGGCCTCGCCCGTCTCAGCACCGCGCGGATCCGCTCGACCAGCTCCTGGTAGTCGAACGGCCGCGCGACGTAGTCGTCGCAGCCGCGCCGGAACGCGTGCACGCGGTCGACCACGTCGGCCTGCTCGCGCCCGAGCACGATCACGGGCGCGCGGGCGACCCAGCGCTCGACGGCGTCGCCGTCGCCCGCCAGCACGAGGTCGGGCCTCCCCTGCGCCCCGACCAGCTCGAAGCCGTCCCGCGGCAGCCTGCGCTCGAGGAGGCCCCGGGTCTCCGGCTCGGCGTCGGCGAGGAGAAGCGCTGCCGCGGATGCCATGCAACCGACGGTAGCGACCTCCCCTCGCCGCGCCTAGTCGTCCTTTCGCACGATTCTGCGCCGATCGCTCCTCAGCCGGCCGGAACGGTCACGGGTGCCGGAGCCTGCACCGTCGCGGGCTCCTCCTGCCGCAGCCGATAGGTCAGCCAGCAGTACATCGCGAGGATCAGCAGCGCGTTGACCGGATGCAGGCCGCCGCCCCAGCGGCCGGCACCGGCGAGCAGCATCTGGACGAACGTCAGGATCGCGACGACGATCGACACGACGCGGACGCGCGTGCTCGGATGCCACGCGAGCAGCGCCACGATCAGGAAGAGCAGCGCCCCCGGCATCGTCAGGAAGAACCCGAGCGCGCGATGCGGATCGAGGTCCTTCGAGTTCGCGATGCACTGCACGCCGCTCTTGTTGCAGTGATCGGAGTCGGAGATGTTCTTCATCCCGAAGATGCCTTCGCCGGCGAGGAACACCTGCACGACGATGAGGACCACGTACAGCGGCGCGAACCATTTGAGCACGCTGCGCGCGCCGCGCCGAACCCCTGCCATCGAACTACCCCCTCGGTCGAGATACGTGTTCGAGATCGACCGTACTACAGGCGGCCGGACTTCACAACGCCCCAGAGGAGCCAGAGCCCGAGCACGGCGGAGAGGCAGAAGCCGAGGATCGAGACCACGTGCAGACCGAGCACGTGCGGGCCGCTCTTCGCGAAGATGCCGATCAGGCTGGAGCCGATCAGGCCGCCCGTGACGACGAGCGCGATCACGAGCCGGTTGAACAGCGTGTCGAGCTTCGCGAGCAGGTCGTCGAGGCCCTTGTGCACGAACCCGACCTCGATCTGCCCGTCGCGCACCTGCTCGAGCGTCTCGTGGATCTGGTACGGGAGCTCGGACGCCATCGCGGCGAGGCGGATGCCCTCGCGCCTCGCGCGCGACGCCACCCGGCGTGGGGTGAACCGCTCGACCATCAGGTCGCGAGCGTAGGGACGCGCGACCTCGAAGACGTTGAAGTCGGGATAGAGCTCGACGCCGACCGAGCCGAGCGTCGCGATCGCCTTGTCCAGCATCACGAAGCGCGTCGGCAGGCGCAGGTTCATCGAGTAGATGAGCGCGAACGCCTCGCGGATCAGCTGGATCGGGTCGATCTCGTTGAGCCGCGCGCCGTAGTAGCGGTAGTACAGCTGGCGCAGCTCGACCCCGAACTCCTCCTCACGCTCCTTCGGGTAGCGGACGCCGAGGTCGGCCAGCCGCTTCGGCAGCGCGTCCACGTTCTCCGACGCGGCGTCGATGAACAGCCGCGTCAGCTTCGACATGTCGTCGTCCGTGAGCTTGCCGGTCAGGCCGAAGTCGACGAGCCCGATGCGCTCCGGCGAGAGCACGAGGATGTTCGCCGGGTGCGGGTCGCCGTGGAAGAACCCGTGGCGGAAGATCATCGTCATCCACGCCTCGGTGGTCAGATACGCGAGGCGGCGCCGCCGTTCGAGCGGCCACTCCTCGACGTCGAGGTCGGCCAGCTGCGGCCCCTCCAGCAGCTCGAGCGTCAGCACGCGCGGCCGCGTGTAGGTCCAGTAGACCTTCGGGATCGTCACGTGCGGATGGCCGGCGAAGTTGTGGTGGAAGGTTTCCGCGTTGCGCGCCTCGAGGCGGTAGTCGAGCTCCTGGCGGATCGAGCGCGCGAACTCGTCCACGAGCTCCTTCGTGTCGAGGAAGTCGAGCGCGTGGATGCGCTCCTTCGCGAGGCGCGCGGCCTGGTAGAGCAGCGACAGGTCGGACTCGATCTGGCGCGGCGCGTTCGGCCGCTGCACCTTCACGACGACCTGCCGGTTGTTGGGCAGCGTTGCGCGATGTACCTGACCGATCGACGCCGCGGCCAGCGGGCGTTCGTCGAACTCCAGGAACAGCCGCTCGATCGGCTGCCCGAGCTCCTCCCGGATCGTCCGCTCGACCTCCGCGAACGGGAAGGGGCGAACGTCGTCCTGGAGGCCCCGCAGCTCGGAGATGATGTCGGGCGGGACGACGTCGGGGCGCGTCGAGAGCAGCTGCCCGAACTTGACGAACGTCGGGCCCAGCTCGTCGAGCAGCTCGCGCAGGTGCCGTCCGCGCGCGGTCCCGGTGGAGTCGTCGTGCCGCCGCCGCCCGTCGACGACGTAGCCGAAGCCGTGCCTGACCGCGACCTGGGCGATCTCGCTCAGCCGGCCGAGGTTGCGCTGCTTCGTGCGCGTGGCCACGGGCTCAGTGTGACACGCCCGGAACTCGAGAACCTGGTTCGCCGGGCGAAACCAGGTTCCAGGAGCGCACGGAGTGCTAGATGAGTGATTCCACGGCAGCGGCCGTGTCCGAGGGGTTTTTGGCAGAGAGGCCGAAGTCGGCGGTGCTGAAGACACCGTCGACCTGGAGGCCACGATGGACGCCGACCTCGACCT
>Ga0070739_10000952_pt1 | contig 47648 bp, 37 predicted proteins | sample Coa_R1_7_FD_66445 | JGI IMG/M metagenome (GOLD analysis project Ga0070739, IMG submission 66445) | Surface soil microbial communities from Centralia Pennsylvania, which are recovering from an underground coalmine fire - Coalmine... | ecosystem: Environmental > Terrestrial > Soil > Unclassified ...
TATAGTATGCCTCAAACTATGTTCTCTTGCAATCCTCAAGAAAGTGTCGGATCGCCAGCGTCATCGCGCGCTCGCGCCTGCGGCGCTCGCCGGATGACAGGGATGGTGTGGGCACATGCGCGCAGCGCATGTGCCCACACCATCCCTGTCATCCCTGGCGCGGCGGAGCCGCGCCAGCGCCCGGCGAGAGCACTGAGCCTCGGACACTTCAAGAGGATATCTGGTTCTCAGCACCTTCTCTCACAGCCGTTCGCGCGGCGAAGCCGCGAAGGGATATGTATTATTGTGTGGGCAGGCGCTTCGCGCCTGCCCACACAATAATACACATAAGGCGAGCGCCGCAGGCGCGAGGTGTGCGGTAAGGGCAGCTTGTACCCCCGCGATTTGAGCGAGGAAAATATTTATATAATTATTTATACCATCACCCTATGCGTTTACGTGATTTTTACGGAGCAGCAGATATAATCAATACTGGTACCCAGCGCATTCAGGGAATACGCACGGAGGATCAACGATGACCGTCGAGATCAGTACCACGGAGGATACCACAACCCGCGAGAGTATGTTCCCCGTCATCAGTGCCAGCACGCTTGGCACTGCTATCGAGTGGTTCGATTTCTTCCTCTACGGTTTCCTGGCCGTCACGGTCTTCCCCACGGTCTTCTTCCCCCAGCTGGATCCGTTCGCTGGCATCATCGCATCATTCACCACGAATTTTGTTGGCTTCGCCGCGCGCCCGCTCGGTGGCGCATTCTTCGGCTGGTTCGGTGATCGCATCGGGCGCCAATCGACGCTCGTCGCCACACTGCTGCTGATTGGCACGACGACGATCATGATGGGCACTCTCCCGGGTTATGTAACGATTGGCATTGCGGCGCCGATCCTGCTTTTTGTGCTGCGCTTCCTGCAAGGACTGGGCGTCGGCGGCGAGTGGGGAGGGGCCGTGCTGCTGGCAATGGAGTACGGCGATGACCGGCATCGTGGCTTCTGGACCAGTTGGCCGCAAACGGGCGTGCCGCTTGGTCTCGCACTCTCAGCCCTCTCGGTCCTGCTATTCAGAAGCCTCTACCCCAGCGTGGCCTTTCAGAGCATCGGGTGGCGCATCCCCTTCCTGTTGAGCGCCATGCTGGTGATCGTCGGCCTCTATATCCGCCTGCGCATTCTGGAGACGCCGCGTTTCGCGCGCGTGAAAGCCGAGAAAAGGGAGTCGCAGGCGCCTTTGATCGATGCGTTTCGCTACCACTGGCGCGAGGTTGTATTATCGGCTCTGGCCCGTTCCGGCGAGCAGGCCCCATTCTACATCTTCACCACCTTCGTGCTCTCCTATGCAGTAGAGACGCTGAAATTGGAGACGCTTCTGCTTTATACCGGCTTCATCGTTGCCGCGCTGATCGCCATTCTCACGATACCCGCGTTCAGCGCGCTCTCTGATCGCATCGGGCGGCGGCGCTGGTCGCTCATCGGCGCTGTAATGGTGGGAGCCTTCGCCTTCCCATATTTTCTGCTGCTCAATACCAGGAATCCGCTGCTGGTGGTTATCGCTATCGCGCTCTCGCTTGGCCTCTGCCACGCCTGGCTCTATGGGCCGCAGGCGGCCTTGATCGCGGAACGTTTCAGCACAAAACTACGCTATACCGGAACTTCGCTCGGCTATCAACTGGCATCGATCATCGCCGGAGGACCGGCGCCGATCATCGCGACCTACCTGCTGGCAAATCGCGAGGCGCTGGCCCCGGGCTACCCGGGCTTTGTACTTATCGCGGCCTACATCATCATCATGGCCGGGATCTCGCTCATCGCGATCCTGCTGCTCAAGGAGTACGCGGGCGGCGCTCCGGCTGAGGATGTGAATTAATCAGGGTTGTATTCGTAGTGCGTCATTGTAGTGCGTCATACTGAGCCTCGTCTGGCACTTATAGTTATTATTCCGCAGGAGGTTCTATGTCCACCATTCGTGAACAGCTTTCAAGACGGGACATGACCCGGGTTCTTGCCGCCAGCACGCTTGGCACCACCATCGAATGGTATGATTATTTCCTGTATGGCACCGTTGCGGCACTGGTTTTCCCGAAACTGTTCTTCCCCACGTTCGATCCCTTCGTCGGAACGATCTTATCATTGACAACATTCCTGGTCGGCTTTATCGCACGACCCATCGGTGGCGTCATTTTCGGACACCTGGGAGACCGCATCGGGCGTAAATCGACGCTCATCGCTACGCTGCTGCTCATGGGCATCGGTACGTTGATTATCGGCTTCATTCCCGGATACGCTGTTATCGGCGCCGCCGCGCCGCTGCTGGTCTCGCTGATGCGCTTCTGCCAGGGACTCGGCGTCGGAGGCGAGTGGGGCGGCTCGGTGCTGCTGGCGATGGAATACGGCCATGAGCGCAATCGCGGTTTCTGGGCCAGCTGGCCGCAGATGGGCGTGCCGCTCGGCCTGCTGCTCTCCTCCGCGCTCGTCGCTATCTTCGCCGGCATTTCCGGCGCCCAGTTCGGCAACTGGGGCTGGCGCATTCCTTTCTACCTGAGCGCTATCCTGATTATCGTCGGCCTCTACATCCGCCTGCGTATCCTGGAAACGCCGCTGTTCGCGAAAATCCAGGAGGAGAAGCGCGTGGCAAAGGCGCCGGTGGTCGATGTCATTGCGCGCAACTGGAAGGAGATTATCCTGAGCGCCGGTGCACGCTTCGTCGAGCAGGCCCCCTTCTATCTCTTCACGACCTTTGTGCTGGTCTATGGCGTTGCTCACCTGGGTATGAACAGGCAGTTGCTCCTTGCCGGAACCTACATTGCGGCTATCGTCGAGATCTTCACCATACCCCTGTTCAGCTATCTCTCTGATCGCTATGGTCGGAGGCGCTGGTACCTGACCGGCTGCGTGATTATGCTGCTCTTTGCCTTCCCCTACTTCCTGCTGATGAACACTCTGAACCCGGCGCTGGTGATTATCAGTATCGTACTCTCGCTGGCCCTGTGCCATGCCTTCGTGTATGGACCACAGGCGGCGCTGATCGCGGAGAACTTCGGGACGCGGCTGCGCTACAGCGGCGCATCGATTGGCTATCAACTGGCGGCACCTTTCGCCGGCGGCCTCGCACCGCTCATCGCGGAATCGCTGCTGAACAGCTATAAGTCTTTCGTTCCCATCTCGATCTACATTATTATCCTGGCGGTGATCTCGTTCGCTGCGGTGCTCGGCATGAGAGAGCTTTCGCAGGCCGATATCACCGGTGAGGACGAAGTTGTGGTCCCCGCGCTGACGGCCACCGACTGATCGATAGGCAACTCTGTAAAGCGAGGCGGCACGGCTGCGATGCAGTAACCGTGCCGCCCTGGCATGAAGCATGTATTTTAAAGAGGGAGGGAGTCTGCAATGCTCTCCACAGAAAATCGGAGCCGCGTGGCTCAATTGAGACAACAGATCGACCTGGAATACCAGGCGGCCAGGCTTGCGCTAGAGGGTCCAGCTATTGTGGCCCGCCATGACTTTATCCAGGCGCGCATGGCAGCCGTGCAGAGCTATCACGAACAGCTTATCGCCCTGGTAGGAGAAGAGGAAGCAATCCGCATCGTTGCCGAGGCTTCACAACAATACGGTTAAGACAACATCCACTATAACAAGACACTGTTTTCCTCTAGATTATCGACCTGCCTGCCCGCTCAAAGAGATGTAGAGCAACTAACCTGCCCTCCGCTTTCCTTAAGATTTAACGCGCTCTTAACAATACTATTACTTTCATTAACACTCCCATAACACCGATGAGGTATTCTGTAATCGTGGAGCAAAGCATTTTTAACACGTATCCTTGTAGCAAGGAGCTTTAACCTTTTATGTTAGTAGAAGACAGTAGCACGGCAGGTATTCAGCCTCTCGACGCCCATACGAAATCTGTCAGATCGATACTGGAAGAACTTGATAACAGCAAAATTACCGGCATCCACTGGAAAGCCATGATAACCTCTGGCATGGGGTTCTTCACTGACGCGTATGATCTCTTTATTATTGGCGCGGCGCTCTCACTACTCATCCCTCTCTGGAAGCTGAACGCGCTGGAAATTTCCCTCATCGGCAGCACTTCGCTGCTTGCGGCGGCGCTCGGTTCGTTTCTCTTCGGACGCCTGGCAGACCGCGTTGGTCGCCACACGATCTACGTTTCAACGCTGATTGTGCTGGCTGTCGGCGCTGTTCTCTCGTCACTTTCGCCGAACATTTACTGGCTGCTGGCATTCCGCTTCATTATGGGCCTCGGCATTGGCGGTGATTATCCGCTGTGCGCGACGCTGATGAGCGAATACGCAAACCGTAAGGATCGCGGCAAGCTGATTACGATGGTCTTTTCGATGCAGGGATTGGGATTGATCCTCGGCCCGCTGGTTGCTATCACGCTGATGCTCTCGGGTATCAACCATGACCTGACCTGGCGCATTATGCTGGCGCTCGGCGCTGTTCCCGCGCTGGCGACCTTCTACCTGCGGCGGCAGATTAAAGAGACGCCGCGTTTCGCCCTGATGATGCAGCAGAACAACCTCGCTGCCGGGCATGAGAACGGCAATGGAGTAATAAAGAGGCTGCCCGATGGCGCGGCCAGCAATCATAAAGTGCAGGCACTGCGTCAGCCGCGTAAGTCGTGGTTCCACCTGCTGTTCACGCGGCGCTACCTCGGCTGGATCATCGGCACAGCGGGAGCCTGGTTCCTGCTCGATATCGCGTATTATGGCACGACTATCTCCAGCCCGCTCGTGTTGAAGTCGCTGAATTCGCATGCCGACGCGGTGACGAATATGCTCTATACGCTGCTAATCTTTGTGATCGCGGCTCTGCCGGGCTACATTGTGGCGGCCCTGACGATTGATAAGTTGGGGCGCAAAGCTATCCAGTGCATGGGTTTTGCCATGATGGCGATTGCGTATGGCCTGCTGGCGCTGGTGCCGAGCTTCACAAAGATTACGCTGCCATTCCTGACCATCTATGCCCTGAGCTACTTCTTTACCGAATTCGGCCCGAATGTGACGACCTTCGTCTATCCTGCTGAAATCTTCCCGGTGATGGTACGCAGCTCGGCGCACGGCGTCTCGGCGGCGCTGGGAAAAATCGGAGCCTTCATTGGCGCGTTCGTCTTCCCTTACCTGCTCTCGAACTTCCACCTGCCGGGGGCGATGGCCTTTGCCGCCGTCGTCTCGCTGATCGGCCTGGTGCTCACGCTGGTGACGCTGCCCGAACCGAACCAGCGCTCGCTGGAAGACATTTCGGACGAGCACAGGGTGTTCTCCGCACATCGCGAGGAGCGCGTCACAGCGTAAAGAGCGCTGGCGCTGCGAAGGGTGCTAGCCACCGAAGAAATCGAGCGTGAGTTGAGCGGGCTTCTGCCTATTACTATATAGAGCAGAATGGTCCGCTAACGCCATTTCAGTATCAAGCGTTTGAGAAGACGCATTGCATGCTGGGGCTTTAACACTATCATCATAGGAAGCACCTGAGGTTAATTGCGAAGGCGCTGAGTTGAGTGCGGCCCTGGGCCTGGGATCCGTGCTCTGGATTACACCTATGGGCTTGTCAATCAAGAGGAAATTGGGAAGGGTGGGGGGGAGCACTATTCGCAGCTTATCAACATCCTGCCCTTGAAGTTGATCGCGTAACTCCGTGAGTAGTTGTCTCAGCATGTTTGTGCCAACAAGCGTTTCCGGGGTAGTTGGCCTTGCCCCCCAGAATGGATCACGATATGATTCCTCGACAATCGGCATATGCCCGGTAGATAATAAGAGCGCGCTAAACTTTTCCCAATGCTGAGCTAACTTGACGCGCAGGCACCAGCGCATAATCTCTACTCTCACCTCATCCCAATCAGGACGCGATTCATTACGATATGGCTTACTCTTCATCTTTGCCGTCATCGGGCTTGCCTGCCCGATGATGATTTTTTGAATCTCCGACTTGTGAGGAAAACGACATGCTTGATAGAGCGCTTCTGTAGTCAGAATGCGAATCCCATTAAATGGAAAGCCATCCTGTAGTTCCTAATCCATCTGTCAGATCATAACGAAGCCTGTTACCCGTGTAAATCCCATCATCCACATATATGTATTCTTGTATCTCTCCAATACCGCTCATAGCAAGGGGAAAGCCATACTCTTCGCATAGAACTTCGTCTACAAGGTCCAGCATGGCTCCCTGGCTGCTCCCACCTTTTTGGGTACGTAAGAAGCTCACATGAGGCAAAACATCCGTGACATCTCTAAATCCTACAAGGCTATATTTCAGAAAAGTACGCAGGCACTCCTTAACGCGGCTTCTGGAAAAATAGAACCGTTTCATCCTATAGGCGCAGGAGACCCCTGCCAAGAGGCGTGGGGAGGAATGCGCCCTCTCCTTTCTCGTGCTGACAATATCCTGGTATATATGATATACTCTCTGTATGGATAGAACAATAATTGTCCAACTGAAGCCCTCGCCAGAGCAGGCGTACAGCCTCAAGGCAACGCTTGAGCAGTATACTGCCTGCTTTAATACCGTCTGTCGTGAAGGATTTACGACAGGTTGTAGCAACGGCGTAGAGTTGCACAAACGGACGTACTATCCCCTTCGGGCTGAGTACCCTGACCTTCCTGCTCAGTTGGTTTGTTCGGCTCGTGTCAAAGCGACGGAAGCCGTGAAATCCGCTCTGACATGGAAGATCAAGAAGGAAAAGGCATACCCTCAACGGGTTGAAAAAGCCAGGAAGCAAGGCAAACCTCTCCCTGTTTTCAAGCCCGTTCGTTGTCCTCACAGTAAGCTGGTCTGTATCCGCTATGACCAGCGTTCGTACTGGGTGAAGTGGGAGACGCTCACCTGTAGCGTTGCTACCGTGAATGGGCGTGTGGAGTTGCCTTTCACGGTTCCCGCTCACCTGAGGCAGTATGTTGGTTACAAGGTGTGTAGCGCGGATTTGTGCTACCGGAAGGGCCGTTTCACCCTTCATATCGTGGTTTCCCTTCCTGAACCGGCTATCGTTCCTACGCAAGAAATGATCGGAGTAGACCTCGGACTTAACCGCCCGGCTGTGACTTCCAACCGTCACTTCTTGGGTGAGAAGCGATGGAAAGAGCAGGAACGTCGCATCTTCCGCCTCAAGAGGAAACTGCAAGCTAAAGGCACTCGCTCGGCTAAGCGTCACCTCAAAAAGCTGAGCAAGAAACAGTTTCGGCTGCACCGCGATCACGATCACGTCCTCTCGAAGCGCATTGTTCAGTATGCCACCCCTGGAAGTACTCTCGTCCTTGAGAATCTGACTCATATCAGAGAGACTTCTCAGATGGGAAGAGGCAAACAAAAGAAGAATGTTGAGAACAAGCGTCGGTTGCATAGTTGGAGTTTTGCTCAACTGTACTCGTTTATCGAGTACAAGGCGCAGGCACGAGGCATTGCCGTGGTCAGAATTGATCCTCGGCATACTTCGCAAACCTGTTCGCGCTGTGGCTATCACCATCGTGCGAATCGACGGTCTCAAGCTCTCTTTCACTGCCGCTCCTGTGGCTATCAACTCAATGCCGACCTCAATGCGGCTTACAATATTCGAGAGAAGTATCTGGCTTCTCTTGCTCAGGATGGTACACCTATCCTGAGTGGCCCGACCTGTCAGGCGGGCTCTCGTGTCCGTCCTTCGGGACGAGATGCAAGCCCCCGCCTTTAGGCGTGGGGTTCACCTGACTAGAGAATCCATTTCGGCAAGAATAACAGGCTGATCAGCAGGATCAAACTGGTTCAGCCATCTTTCCACATGAGCAGGCGTTATAGGAGCAATTTCGCCTCGACGATAATCAGAGATCGTGGCTGCCAGGGATCGAAGTAGTACATTGCGGTCATCCATGCAAACTTTCACCTCAAAATAGTCGTTCCATGACAGAAAAATTGATGAGGCAATTATAGATGAATACAGCAAAATAAACAATAGAATTATGGCATTAAATTTTCTATTAAGATATCTTCAATGGGTTCTTGTGTAGCTTATAAGAGAATGAGAATATATTTGAGATAGGGATCAGAAATAATGTTCTTGCATTAAGAACATTGGAGGTGGTGAATAGTACTGCCTGCCGGGCGCGCAAGCTCCTACTCTACAGCCTGACAACGTGTTGCAGCCACTTGAACGGTGGTAGCACCTGCTCCAGGACCAATAAGTGGTCGTAGTAGCCGCGCTGGCGATGGATCAGGCCGTCGCGCAGCGTAAAAATGCTGACGCCATCGACCTGAAAGGAACGTGAGAGCCATGCCTGGCCGAGCAGGCGCGGAGAGCGCCCGCTGGTCGTCCAGGTGACAGCGGCACGGTCCTGCTCCATCAACGCGGGAGCCGTGGGGGTATAGGTGATGGAGGGCACGCTGGCGAAGCGATGGCTAAACCAGCGCTCGATCTCGTCACGGCCACGTCTCGGATACCGCATACCTGCGTCAAACAGTTCGGCATCATGTGTGTAGAGCGCGACGATGGCCGCCACGTCGTGCGCATTGAATGCTTCGACCCAACTGCTGACCGGCGGCTGCAATGCCGCGCGCAGTTCCTCGTTTATGCTCATAAATTGCCTCCCTCTTACCAGCAATCATTATATAATGTTTAGAGAGCATCTGATGGTTAGCGTTCTCGCCTTTTCTTGCCGGCCACTCGCGCGGCTCCGCCGCGCAATGCGGAAGGAAGGTATGGTGAGGCAAATGCGCTTAGCGCATTTGCCTCACCATACCTTCCTTCCGACAAGCGCCGCAGGCGCGAGCACGCGTGGATGTTGGACAACAGACACATTTGTAAGCATTATGCGGGTTTTTAGGAGATAAAGCAGACACATTTGTAAGCATTAAGCAGGTTTTCAGGAGATGTGGAATCTTTGATCGATGATGCTACCTTCCATGATGATGTCCGGTATCTCGAAGCGCTCTGGCAGCGCAGGCCAGTCGGCAGGCTGGATCTGCCACTGATCGATATTGGTGCCGGAGAACCACTGGTCTTCGTGCCCATTCTCGAACATCTTGAGTTCGTCTACGCTCGCCAGATCCGCGCTTTGAGCGAGTCGCGGCGCGTCATCCTGTATCGTCGCAGAGAGACGCGCACCGTCCCCATCGACCTTGCGGAGCGCGCGGAAGAACTGCGCCAGGTGCTCGACAGCCTGGAATTGCAGTGCGTCGATCTGCTCGGGCATGGCGACGCCGCGATGACGCTCTGCGAATTCGCTCTGCGCTATCCTCGGCGCTGCCGCTCGCTCATCATCATCGCCCAGGCCGCCGACTACCGTATTGCGCCGCATCCTCTCATCTGGCTCCTGCACGAGCTTCTGCTGCGCCTGCCCGCCGAACACATTCTACCCCCCACCTTGCTGCGCGGCATGGTCGTCAACTACATCACGGCGCATGATAAGCATAACGCGGTCCCTCATCACCTGCCCGCGCTCCCGCGCCATCTTATCGAGGAGCAGTTTGCTAAAATTCAGCAGTGGCCGCGCGTATACAAATTCTCGGTGCTGCCCATCATCCACAATTTTGATATCCGGGAGCGCGTCGGCGAACTGACCATGCCCATCCTGCTCATCAATCGCGCGGACGATACGCTCTCCCCCGAGAGCAAAACGCGCTGGCTGGCGGAGCATTTGCCCAACTGTGCAGGCTATCACGTCGTCGCGGGCCGGGAACGCTTCTTTATGTACGCGCTGGATAAGATCGTGACGCCGCTGATCGAAGCGTTTCTCGCGGCGGGCGAACCGCGCCGGGACCCGGTGTAGCCATCGACAGGAGGAAGGCATGAGCGAAGCACAGCTCGACGCGGAGCACAGGGAGATCCATGCCAGCGTCGCGATTATCGGAGCGGGGCCGACGGGCCTCATGGCTGCTAACCTGCTCGGCGGGGCCGGCATCGATACCATTCTGCTTGAGCGCAACGCAGGGCTGAGCGATTATCCAAAGGCAATCGCTATCGATGATGAGGGGCTGCGCATCTGTCAGGCCGCTGGCTTGAAGGATGAGATCCTCCGCACCGTGCTGCCTGGCATCCATGCCTATTATCTCTCAGGAGGACGTTTCCTCGCCCGCGTCGCACCCACAGGCAGGAGGAATGGCTACCCCCCGCTGTCTTCCTTCCACCAGCCCACATTCGAGGCTGTGCTGCTCAAGGGACTCGAACGCTACCCCGGCGTCACTGCCCTTTTCCGGCATAACGTCGAGTCCTTCGAGCAGGATGAAGAGTCTGTGCGGCTCACGGTGCGGGCGCAAGATGGTGCGCAATTAACGATAATATGCGCATATGCGCTGGCCTGCGATGGCGCGCGCAGCTCTACCCGCCAGGCGCGAGGCATCGCGATGCGGCCACCTGGCCTCCTGCGTGGCGTAGATCAGCGCTGGCTGGTCGTCGATTGTGTTAATGACGACGACCCTACCACAGCCGCTATTTTCTTCTGCAACCCCAACCGCCCGGCGGTTACTATTCCCGCGCCCGGCCACAGGCGGCGCTGGGAATTTATGCTGCTGCCAGGCGAACGCGAGGAAGATCTTCTGGATCAGGGACGTATCCAGGCGCTCATCCAGCAGGCCCGCGCAACACAGCCACGATCAGCGAGAAACGGCCAGAGCGGGACGCCGGCACAAATCATTCGCCAGATGGTCTACACCTTCCACGCGCTTGAGGCCACACGCTTTTCTCAGGGACGCGTCTTTCTGCTCGGCGACGCCGCACACCTTATGCCTCCCTTCGCCGGACAGGGCATGAATAGCGGGCTGCGCGACGCCCATAACCTCTGCTGGAAGATCCAGATGGCGCTGCAAGGACGGGCAGGTCCGCGCCTGCTGGAGAGCTATCAACAGGAGCGCGCTCCCCATACCGCGCAGATGATCCTCCTCTCATCCCTTCTGGGGGCAATCATCACGCTTACCAGCCGGCCATCGGTGGGGCTGCGCGACTTTTTCTTTCGCGGCATCGCCAATAGAATCCCGGCGCTGCATTCAATCATTCGCGAAATGCGCGTTAAACCCACACCACGATACCGGCGGGGCTTCCTCATTCCAGGCCAAAGCAGCGTATGCCGGGCGCTCACTGGCATTTTACTTCCCCAGCCCCATGTGCTGGCGCAGACAGGGGAACGCGTACTGCTCGATGACGTGCTCGGCAACGGCTTCGCGCTGCTCAGGCTATATGAAAAACCTGATGCAGCCTTTGTTCCGCTGAAAGACGAGCTATGGGCAAGGCTGGACGTGCGACGGATCTGCATACTTCCGGCGCACATTGCCGCTAGCACTACAGAGAGCTGCTGCCTCGTTGTAGCGGATAGCGAGGGAGAACTGGGAGCATTCCTGCGCCGGCGCCGCGATATCTATGTGCTGGTGCGCCCTGATCGCTACGTGCTGGGCGCGTTCCATGTGACGGAAGCCGAAAAAGTTGTTCTGCAACTACAAGCAATGCTGTACGGCTCCACGCACATGCTATACGAGTGATAGTGAATCTTAATCATCTTAATCTTCATCACCCAATAATAGCCGGTACAGTTCGCGCTGGCGCTGCGCCGCTTTGCGGTAGATAACGCCGCGCCCGGCATCGGGCTGCACTGGCGCTTCGAGATTGGGCGCAACCTGCGCTACATCGGGAATCTTGCCCAGCGCCTCCAGGGCGAGCAGCGCCGCACCGCGCGCCGACGCCTCGTGATCGCGCGAGGGATAGATGGCCGCACCAAGCGTATCGGCGATGATACCTTGCAGGACAGTGGAGCCAAGCAGCGCGCCGCCGCTGCCGATGATCTTCTGCGGCCCTTGCTCCATTTTCAACGCATCACAAAGCTGTTCGTAGACCGCCCGGATCTGGTAGGCCAGCGCCTCCATACCGGCGCGCAGCAGATCAGCCGGTGAGGTGTGAATGCTGATGCCCGCAACTGTCATGCGCGCCTCGGCATGCCAGCCCAGGCTGCGCTCACCGGAGATAAAGGGCAGGATGGTCAGGCCGTGGCCGTCCGGCTCCAGCACCTTGATCAGGCCCTCGGCGCTGCGCAGCGATGGGAGTTGCAGCGCGGTATCGAGCCAGTTCAGCAGATTGCCGCCCTCGCTCAGTGCGCCGCCGAGCACCGCGCGTTTCTCATCGATCAGGTAGAGCCAGAGGCCCATCGGCGGCACAACCTGCTCCGGCGCCACCACCACGCGCAGCGCGCTCGATGTCCCTATAGTGAGCGACCAGGTGTCGGTATTCGCGCAGCCGGAGCCAATACAGGCCGCCGCGCCATCCCCAATAGCGGGGAACCAGGGCACATGGCGCAGGGCCGGCCAGGCCGAGGCGTACTCGGAGGTGAGACCCTGCACGCTATCGTGCAGGTCGCCAGGCTCAGGAAGTTGCTCCGGGCGCACGTCCAGCGCCTCCATCAGCTCCTTATCCCAGGCGCGCGCGCGCGTCTCCAGTATGCCAGTGCCGGAGGCCATCGAGAGACTACACACAGAGTTGCCCAGCAGCCGGCGGTGCAGGTATTCCCCGAAGGAGAGCCATTGCGCCGCGCGCGAGAAGGTTTCGGGCTGCTCCCGCGCCAGCCAGTGCAGCTTTGCGGGCCAGTAGCTCGCGTGGAAACGCGCGCCTGTGCGGTCATGCACCGCCCGCTCATCCAGCCGCTTGCGTAAAGCAAGCGCGGCCTGGTACGGGCGCGTATCCTCCCAGGTAATGAGGGGCATAATGGGCCGGCCCGCTTTATCGACTCCCAGCAGGCTATGCCAGAAGGTATCGATTGCCACGGCGCAGATCTGCTGCGCCAGCGGCCCCGCCTCCGCGAGCGCGTCGCTGATGGTCAGCGCCACAACATCCAGCAGCGCATCGGCATCGACGGAGACCTCGCCCTGCGCTGAAGTGGTCAGCTTGTAGGTGCGCTGTGCCAGTACCTCGGGAACGACTGCTCCCAGGCTATCGAAAAGCAGGGCGCGCGTGGACGATGTGCCTACATCAAGACCGAGTACAAATGGTGGCTGAAAATTAGTCTCTGGCCCTGCCGGCCGGGCATTCTGCGTCATAGCTCTCTCCCTGATAACCAGAACCGGTAATATCCTGCTGCGCACGGCTGCACACGAAGGGCTTCCCGATTTTGCCTGGTAACATACATAATAGAGGGGAGTATTTCCCCTCTATTATGTAATACGATATTTCTCCAGGAAGAGAGCCAGTGGAGCCTGCTTCTGCACGCCCATCAACAGGATCTATGAATGCTCACGCATAAATTTCTTAATCTGCTCCATCTCCAGATCGGTGAGGCGGAACTCGGCGGCGGGCACGATATCTTCAATCTGGTTGGGATGGCGCGCGCCTACGATGGCGCCCGTCACCGCCGGGTTGTGCAGCGTCCAGGCAACGGCGATTACACCTGCCGGCACGTTGTGCGGATAAGCAATGTCATCGAGCAGTTTAGCCAGTTCCAGGTTGCGGGAGAGACGCGGCTCCTGAAAATCGGGATCGCGCCTGCGCCAGTCATCGGCAGGCAACTGCTCAATGCGCTCCCTGGTCATGGTCCCTGTCAACAGGCCGGAGGCCATCGGCGAGTAGACGATAACACCAATATTGTGCTGCTGGCAAAACGGCAGGACATCCCTTTCCGCTTCTGGATGGATCAGCGAGTATGGCGGCTGAAGCGAGTCAATAGGAGCGATTTTCTGGATGCGGCGCATCTGCTCGACGCTAAAGTTCGAGATACCGATAGCGCGCACCTTGCCCTCCTGCTTAAGCTGCGCCATTGCCCCCCAGCCCTCTTCGATATCGGCTTCGGGATTGGGCCAGTGGATTTGATACAGATCAATCGCGTCGACGCCGAGTCGCCGCAAGCTGGCTTCAGCCTCGCGCCGGATTGAAGCCGCTTTCAGGTTATTGCTAACCTTGCCATTATCGTCCCAAACAAGCGAGCATTTGGTGAAGATATACGGTCTGGTGTCGAGTTCTTTGAGCGCACGGCCCACGACCTCTTCTGAGTGGCCCAGACCGTAGACGGCAGCGGTATCGATCCAGTTGATGCCCAGTTCTACCGCGCGCTGGATGGTGCGTATAGATTCCGCATCGTCCTGCGGCCCCCAGCTAAATTCCCAGCCACCGCCGCCCATCGCCCACGCTCCCAGGCCGATAGGGGTAATCTCCATATGTGTATTGCCAAGCCGGCGTGTTTGCATATCTTCTCCCTCCTTCGTCGTTATGATTGCATCATCTGGGAGAATGCAAAAGAGCGGGGAACATCCCGCGCTCCATCAGGGGCTGCCGCCCCTGCACCCCCATTGTTGCTACGACGTTACTTTTCTTACACGTAGAGCGCGGCCAGAGGGTTACAAAAGCTCCTGCGCCAGCGCGTCCTCGCGCCTGCGGCGCTCGCCAGATGGAGTATGTCGTGGGGAAAAATGCGCTGCGCGCATTTTTCCCCACGACATACTCCATTCATTGCCCGGCGCAGTCGCGTCGGGGAGAAGGGGGCGCCGCTTTCATTGCCCGGCGCAGTCGCGTCGGGGAGAAGGAGGCGCCGCTTTCATTGCCCGGCGCAGCCGCGTCGGGGAGAAGGGTGACGCATGGTCCAGACGCGAGGATGCGCCGGTGCAAGTCTGGGGAACTATCTGATACAATAAGGAAAAAAAATCAGGAGAGCTTCATGCCTTTCGACCTGCAACGCGCCCGCCAGGATACGCCCGGCTGTGCCAATGTGCTGCATTTCAACAACGCGGGTGCAGCGCTCATGCCTCAACCCGTGCTCGACGCCACTATCGCCCACCTGCAACTCGAGGCGAGCATTGGGGGCTACGAGGCGGCGGCTCAGGCGCACGATGCTATCGAGCATACCTACGATGCCGTCGCCGCACTCATCGGCTGTGAGCGCGACGAGATTGCTATCGTCGAGAACGCAACGCGCGCGTGGGATATGGCCTTCTACTCTATTCCCTTCCAGCCTGGAGACCGCATTCTGACCGCTATGGCCGAATACGCCAGCAACTATATTGCCTATCTTCAGGTCGCGCGCAAGACAGGGGCCATCGTCGAGGCCATCCCCGACGACGAACACGGGCAGATCTCGGTTGCGGCACTGCGTCAGGCCATAGACGAGCGCGTCAAGCTCATCGCCATCACGCATGTCCCGACCAGCGGGGGCCTCGTCAATCCCATCGCGGAAGTTGGCAAGGTCGCGCGCGAGGCCGGTATTCTCTACCTCGTCGATGCCTGCCAATCGGTGGGGCAAATCCCCATAGATGTACAGAAGATCGGCTGCGATATGCTCTCGGCCACCGGGCGCAAATACCTGCGCGGGCCACGCGGCACTGGCTTTCTTTACGTGCGACGCGAGGTGTTGCAGCGCCTCGAACCGCCGCTGCTCGACCTGCACGCCGCGACCTGGACGGCGCCCGACAGCTACGCAATACGGGCAGACGCGCGGCGCTTCGAGAACTGGGAGACGAACTACGCGGGCAAGATCGGGCTGGGCGTCGCCATCGATTACGCCATGCAGTGGGGACTCGATAGCATCTGGCGGCGCGTCAGAAACCTGGCCTACCAGTTGCGCACACAGCTCAGCCCGCTGCTGGGCGTTATCGTCCATGACCGGGGCGTCACGCAGTGCGGTATCGTCACCTTTACCGTCGAGGGTCTCGAACCCGCAGCGATCAAAGAACGGCTCGCGGCCCGGCATATCAACGTCACGGTGGCTGTACGCGAATCAACGCTGCTCGATCTGGCGGCGCGCGGCCTGACGAGCATGGTGCGCGCCTCGGTACATTACTACAACACCGAGGAGGAGATTGAGCGCTTCTGCGCCGCACTGGCAGAGATGATTTAACTTAAAGAGGGCAACTCGTTATGATGCACATTATCTGGCGCTTGCGGAACTTGAGTCTGCGAGCTGTGGGCCGCCGCTTCGCGTATGTGGAGGGCAATAAAAGGAAAACTTGATCGGGTTTGCTGTTTAACCGATCCTCAAAAATGAGGGAGAAACATGACAACGCGGCAATTGACGTTACAGGAGATCAACGCGCTCGATCAAGAAGGTTTTGTGAGTGCGCTGGGTGGGGTGTTCGAGGGGCCGCCGTGGATCGTGACAGAGGCATGGCAGGCGCGGCCATTCGCCAGCGTGGAAGAACTGCACCGCGCGCTGTGCGCGGTTATGTACCATGCCCCACGCGAACGACAAATCGCCCTGATCCGCGACCACCCGGACCTGGTGGGCCGCGCCGCCCTGGCCGGCACGCTCACCCCCGAATCTAGCAGCGAGCAGGCGTCCGCCGGGCTGGACCGCCTCTCGCCGGAGGAGATCGCTACCTTCACGCGACTGAACCAGGAGTATCACGAACGCTTCGGCTTCCCTTTTGTGATCTGCGTCCGCGAGAACAAGAAAGAAGGCATCCTGACGGGCTTTACGGCTCGCCTCAACAATACGCGCGAGCAGGAGATCAGGACCGCGCTCGACGAGATCGCGAAAATATGCTCCCTGCGCCTGCGCGATCTCGTCTCTGAGGACTAAAGCGGGAGGTGCAGGTACATCGCGGCAGCGAATGGGCAGTTGCTCTCCCGGTGGGGATACCTCCCCACCGGGGAGGGTGCCCTGCCCGGGGGCAGGTAATGAGGTGCCCCCGAAATTTTTTATTCTTCAATCGAAGTTGATATAAAAGACGCGGAGAAAGCGTTATGCCAGGATATCTCACCACGCATGTGCTTGATACAGCACAGGGCAGGCCCGCGAATGATATAGCTATCCAGTTGTGGCGCCTCACTCCGGCGGAGGCGGGGCGCACACTGCTGAAGACAGCGCGCACCAACGCCGACGGGCGCACCGATGAGCCGCTGCTCTCCGGGGCCGAGATGAGCGCCGGCGTCTATGAGTTGATCTTCGCAGTCGGCGCCTATTTCGCCGCTCAGAAAGTCACGACGGCCATGCCACCTTTCCTCGACGAAGTACCCATCCGTTTTGGCATCGCCGACGCTGAGGCTCATTACCATGTGCCGCTGCTCGTCTCGCCCTGGGCCTACAGCACCTATCGCGGCAGTTAAAAGCAGGCTAGCTCACACGCTCATACACCTATTAAAATAGAGCGATGGCACATGATATAATCATAGTGACACATAGAGCTATCACCAGGAAGGAGCTTTCTTATGCGTTTACAGGGGAAAACTATCGGCTACTTTGTAGCTCCTGAGGTAGAAGATCTGGAGTTCTGGGTTCCCGTCATGCGCCTGCGCGAAGAAGGGGCAAAGGTAATCGTGATCGGCCTCACCAATCAGACGGTGCGTGGGAAGCATGGCCTTGAGATGACCCCGGATGTGAGCATCGCGGAGGCTCCCAGAGCTGATGTCCTTGATGGCCTGGTCATCCCCGGAGGCTGGGCGCCGGACAAACTGCGCCGCGACCCGGGCGTGCTGCAACTTGTGCGCGATATGCATGCGCGGGGCAAGATTGTGGCCTCGATCTGTCACGGCGGCTGGGTACCAATCTCGGCGGGGATCGTTCGCGGGCGCAAGGCCACAGGCTCAACCGCGATCAAGGACGATATCACCAACGCCGGCGGCATCTGGGCCAACGAGCCAGCATTTCGTGAGGGCAATATGGTGTGGGGGCGCGTCGTCGATGACATTCCTGACTTCTGCCGCGAGCTGGTTGCCGCCCTCGCCGAATAACTATACCTGGAGGGCCGATGAGCCGATTTCTTGACGCCCTTGCCCAGCGTGTGCTGATCTACGATGGAGCAATGGGCACCAACATACAACGCTACCAGTTGAGCGCGGAAGACTATGGCGGTCAGAAGACCGAGGGCTGCAACGAATACCTCCTGCTCACAAAACCCGCCGTCATCGAAGAGATCCATACGGGCTTTCTTGAGGCCGGCTGCGACGTGCTGGAGACCGATTCCTTCACGGGAAGCCGCCTCAAGCTCGACGAATATGGCCTGGGCAATCTCACGCACGAAATCAACCTGAGCGCCGCGCGTCTCGCCCGCCGCCTCGCGGACCGCTACAGCACGCCGCAGCAGCCACGCTTCGTTGCCGGCTCAATTGGCCCGACTGGCATGCTTCCCTCATCCAACGATCCACTGCTGAGCAACATCACGTATCAGCAGCTTGTCGCGGTCTTTGCGGAGCAGGCCGCCGCCCTGCTCGAAGGCGGCGTTGATGTGCTGCTCATCGAGACCAGCCAGGATATCTTAGAAGTACGGGCAGCGATTACCGGCCTGCGACGCGCCATGCAGCAGGTTGGGCGCAGCGTACCCATTCAGGCGCAGGTCTCGCTCGACACCAGCGGGCGCATGCTGCTCGGCACCGATATCGCGGCAGTAATGACCATTCTGACATCGCTGCGCGTCGATATCATCGGGCTGAACTGCTCAACCGGCCCCGAGCATATGCGCGAGCCGGTGCGCTTCCTGTCCGAAAATTGCCCGCTGCCCATCTCGACTATCCCCAACGCTGGCATCCCGCTGAATGTCAACGGCCAGGCCGTCTATCCGATGGAGCCGGAGCCGATGGCCGGGGCGCTGCGCGAGTTCATTACCGAGTTCGGCGTCAATATCGTCGGCGGCTGCTGCGGCAGCAGTCACGAGCACCTGCGCGCCATCGTCAATGCCTGCCGTAATGCTCCCCGGCGTCCGCGTCCCATCGCCGACCAGAATCTCAACGGCAAAGATTTCAAGCGCATCACGCCGCCGCTCGTCGCCAGCGGCATCCGCGCCACCGCCATGCAGCAGGATCCCGCGCCGCTGCTCGTCGGAGAGCGTGTCAACGCCCAGGGGAGCCGCAAGGCGAAGCAGGCCCTGCTCGCCGACGACTACGACACCCTGCTCGCCATCGCGCGCCAGCAGGTCGAGGGGGGCGCGCATGTGCTCGACGTGCAGGTAGCGCTGACCGAGCGCACCGACGAGGCCGAGCAGATGGCCGCGCTGGTCAAGAAGCTCTCGATGGGCATCGAAGCGCCGCTCGTCATCGACACAACTGAGGCCGGCGTCATCAAAGCCGCGCTGGAGACCTATCCTGGCCGCGCCATCATCAATTCGATCAATATGGAGACCGGGCGTACACGCATCGAGAGCGTGCTGCCACTCGCGCTCGAACATGGCTCCGCCGTCGTCGCTCTCACCATCGACGAGATTGGCATGGGCAAGACCACCGCGCGCAAAGTGGAGATCGCGCACGCTATCTATGATATCTGCGTCAACGAGTACGGGCTGGCCCCCAACGCGCTCATCTTCGATCCGCTCACCTTCCCGGTTACGACGGGTCAGGAGGAGCTACAGAGCGCCGCCATCGAAACGCTTGATGCCATCACACGTATCAAGCAAGAACTGCCCGGCGTGATGACCATTCTGGGCATCAGCAACGTCTCGTTCGGGTTGAAGCCGCATGCGCGCGCCGTGCTCAACAGCGTCTTCCTGTATCACGCCGTCAGGGCGGGCCTGGATATGGCGATTGTCAACCCGACGCACATCACGCCCTATGCCGAGCTTGATGCGGAACAGCGCCAGCTCGCCGAGGACCTGATCTTCAACCGGCCCGACGCTCTGCCGCGCTATATCGCCTACTTTGAGGCGCACGGCCCGCAGAAGGACAATGGCGCGGCGAAGGCGGATCCGACGGAGGGCATGAACGCCGCCGGGCGCATCCACTGGCAGATCCTGCACCGGCGCAAAGAAGGGATCGAAGCGCTCATCGACCAGGTGATCGCCGAGCGCGCGGCAGAGCAGGCGATCAAGCCGGGCGAGGCCGCCGTCGACGTGCTCAATACGGTGCTCCTGCCGGCGATGAAGGACGTGGGAGATCGCTTCGGCGCAGGAGAATTGATCCTGCCTTTCGTGTTGCAGTCCGCCGAGGTGATGAAAAAGGCCGTTGCGCACCTGGAAGGATACCTTGAGAAGAAGGAAGGCTATACGAAGGGCAAGATCGTGCTGGCGACGGTCTTTGGCGATGTGCATGATATTGGCAAGAACCTGGTTAACACCATCCTCAGCAATAATGGCTATACCGTCTACGATCTGGGCAAGCAGGTGCCGCTCAACACCATTCTGGACAAGGCGGTAGAGGTCCAGGCCGACGCCATCGGCCTCTCCGCCCTGCTGGTGAGCACCTCGAAACAGATGCCGCTCTGCGTCAAAGAACTGCACAAACGCGGCCTGAAATTTCCTGTTGTCGTGGGCGGAGCCGCCATCAATCGCTCCTTCGGGCGGCGCATCCTCTTCGTCGATGAGCAGACGCCCGAAGCGACGCCTACTCCCTACGAGCCGGGGGTGTTCTATGCGCGCGACGCGTTCGAAGGGCTGGATATCATCGATAAGCTGACCAGTACGCCGGAGCAGCGCGCGGCCCTGATCCAGCGCGCCAGGCAGGAGGCGCTGCGCGAACGCCTGCGCAAAGCCAGTGGCGCGCCGGGGGGCGAGGCCGGCGACGAAGACGCGGAAACGCCCTCCGCCAGCATCGGTCCGGCGCTCTCCATTCCTACGCCGCCCTTCTGGGGACCGCGCGTGCTGGAGCGCATCGGGCTGGAGGATATCGCGGAATGCATGGACCTCAACACGCTTTTCCGCCTGCACTGGGGCGGCAAGGCGCATGGCGAGGAGTTCACGCAACTGGTCGAGCAGGAGTTTCGCCCGCGCCTGGAACGCATGCTGCGCGAGGCCCGCCAGCAGCGCTACCTGCAACCGCGCGTACTCTACGGCTACTTCCCCTGTCAATCCAGCGGCAACGAACTGATCGTCTACAATCCGAGGGACGTTGACGCCAGCGGCGTGAAGGAACCGCGCGAGATCACACGCTTCCGCTTCCCGCGCCAGCAGGAGCGCGAACGGCTCTGCCTGGCCGATTACTTCGCCTCCGTCAAAAGTGGCAGGATGGATATCGTGGCGCTGCAAATCGTGACGATGGGCAATGAAGCGAGCGCAAAGGTGCAGGGCTTGCAGGATGCTGGCAATTATTCAGAGGCATACTTTGTGCATGGCCTGGGCGTGGAGATGGCCGAGGGGCTGGCCGAATATACCAACCGCGTGATCCGGCGCGAACTGGGCCTGGACGAATCGAGAGGGCGGCGCTATAGCTGGGGCTATCCGGCGATACCCGATCTGGAAGATCACGCGAAGCTCTTCAAGCTGCTGCCAGCACACAACATCGGTGTTGAACTCACGGAGGCGTATCAGCTCGTCCCGGAGCAATCGACGGCGGCGATTGTGGTGCACCACCAGCAGGCGGTCTACTTCTCCGTGCGCCCGGCACTGGCCGACGCTATGAAAGCATAAGAAAAGTGCGCCCGCACTCGCAGGCGCCCGCGGCGCTTGCCAGAGATTGGTTGTGGTGTGGCACGGGCGCTTTTGTGCCCGTGCCACACCACAACCTCCCCGGCGCGGCAGAGCCGCGCCAATCGCCGGCGCGAATGGCGAGAACCCGGCAAGCTCAAACAACTGTACTCCCGCCACGAAATATGGTATAATGGGGGGCAAAAGCACAACATTGGGATAAGTTGGAGCAGATTGTGAAGCATCAATTACAGCGTCAGCACTATTGCACCTGTCCTCGCGTTCACAGAGGCAGCATCGGTAGCTCAGCCCTCTGTGAACGTAGTGACGTGCCTTCCATTCAATAACGCGTAACACACCGTTACCTTCCTCGCACGTCTCTCGCCTGAGCTACACCCTCCAATCCATAACAATGGTCTCACTGTAACTTTGTAGAGAGAGAGGATAAGCTCATGCCGACGCTTTCGACCAGACCGGTATACCTGTACAATACCCTGACGAGAAACAAAGACCTGTTCACGCCGCTGCACCCGCCCAGAGTGGGCATCTACTCCTGCGGCCCGACGGTCTACAAAGATATCCATATCGGCAATTTCCGCACCTTCGTGATGACCGACCTGCTGCGCCGCATGCTCGAATATAACGGCTACGATGTCTACCTCGTGCGTAACATTACGGATGTGGGGCACCTGCAAAACGACGTAGAGGAGCGCGGCGAGGACAAGCTGGAGTACGAGGCGCGCAGAACCGGGCGCTCGGCCTACGAGATCGCCGCGCATTATACCGAGCAGTACATGCGCGACGCGGCGGAGTTGAACATCCTGCCGCCACATCTCAGCCCGAAGGCCACCGATCACATCGCCGAGATGCAGGCCATGACCAAACAGCTCATCGAGCGCGGGCTGGCCTACGTGACGAACGGGAACGTCTACTACGATGTGAGCCGCTTTCCCGCCTACGGCGTCCTCTCGGGCAACACCATCGAGAACCTGCGCGAAGGCGGCAGCGGGCGCCAGCAGATGGAGGTCGCCGAGGATAAAGAGGCCCCCGAAGACTTCGCTCTCTGGAAGCGCGGCGATGAGACGCGCCAGATGAACTGGCCGAGTCCCTGGGGTATCGGCTTCCCCGGCTGGCACATCGAATGCTCCGCGATGTCAACGAAGTACCTGGGCGAGCAATTCGATATCCATACCGGCGGCATCGACCTGATCTTTCCCCATCACGAAGACGAGATCGCGCAGAGCCAGGGCATCACCGGGGAGCCGCCGGTACGCTACTGGGTGCACGGCGAGTTTCTCGACTTCGGGAACAGCAAGATGGCGCGCTCGGTTGGCAACGTAATCCTGGTGAGTACGCTCAAAGAGCGCGGCATCGAGCCGCTGGCCTTCCGCTACCTGCTGCTCACCGCGCATTATCGCTCGAAGCTCAACTTTACCGACGAGTCGATCAGCGCGGCCCAGAACGCTCTGAACAATCTGCGTGATGACCTTGCCGAACTACCGGCGGAGGAAGCGCCAGGCGGGCAGTGGTCACAGGAGGCGGAGCGTGTGCGCGACAACTTCCACCAGGCGATCAACAACGACCTGGATATGCCCACCGCGCTCGCCATCACGCGCGAGGCCGCTCGCAGCAGCAAGATCGCGCCTGCCGAACGGCGCCGCCTGCTGCTCGACTTTGATCGCGTGCTGGGGCTGCGGCTCGACACAGTAGCGCCCAGAGCGCCGCGCGCCCTCAGCGACGAGGTGCTGGCACTGGTGCGCAGGCGCGACGAGGCACGCGCCGCCCGCGACTGGAAGCTCTCCGATCAGTTGCGCGAAGAACTCAAGGCGATGGGCTTCGAGGTACGCGATACGCCGCACGGCACCGAGCTGGTATAAACTGGCGAGCGTCGCAGCGCTCGCCTTGTAAAGATGGTTTGAGTGAAGAATGCGCGAAACGCATTCTTCACTCAAACCATCTTTACTCATAGTGCGGCGAGCCGCGATCTGCTATGAGTGAGTTACGCCTTTAAGCTCAGCATCAGAGTGTTCTCTACGGCGGAGCTGGACGGCGAAGAGGATCAGCAGGACGAGCATTGCTGCTCCAAGCACGGCCAGCGCCCCCTTATCGAGTGGCGTAACAGTCAGGAAAAAGACGCCGAAGACAGTATGAGCAATCAGCGCTCCACTGGCGAGGGCCAGCAGGTGAAGATCGCCCCAATCGCGCGCCTGGCTCCATTGGAGCAGCAGCCAGAACGTTCCCGCAGCCAGAAGCAACGCAACCAGCATAGGAATCAGCACCAGCGCTCCATGCGTCAGGGCCGGGAAGAATGCCCTGGTCAGGATCAGCACAGCCTGCCAGAGGAACCCGGCGACCAATCCTACCAGTAATACTATCCAGGCAGACGGGGCTTTGATATCTCGCCTGGGCCGAGGCTCATGTGGAGGAACCACCCATAATGCGACTCCCGCCAGCAGGAGCACGACCAGCACCGTCAGACCGAGGAGCACGGGAGTCGCCCAGTATCCCGGAGTGATGCCAACGCGCGCGATGAAGCCGAGCAGCACGACCCCAAGAAGAAAAACGATGGCGGTGACGATCAGACCAGCACGGCCCAGGTACGGCTCGCCGCGCCGCTCAGGGAAGAGCAGGTCGGTCAGCAGGATCGGCAGCGCTATGCTCCAGATGGCATGGTATCCCAGCGCCCACTCGGTATAGACTCCATTGATTCCCAGGACGCGAGCGCCCCAGTCACTTATGCCTAACAGAGTGGGATGGAAAAGGAACTGCAAAGCCAGACCTTCCTCGACCAGCGCGTAGGCAGCGCCAAGCAGAAGAATGCTCACCCATCCTCGATGCCGGTGGCGCACCACCTCTCGAATGAGCAGCGCACCCCCACCGTAAATTGGAATTTGCAGCAGCAAAGTGGCGGCCCTGCTGATCGGAGTCGTCCCCCACAATAATTCTGCCACCACTGGAGCCATCAAAACAAGAGTGATAACCGGCAAGAACCGGCGCATATGATTCTCTCCTATCCAGACAAAATTAACGCCAGCATAAAACGCCAGCAATAGAGAATAACGAAACATGCGCGCACGGATCAAATCTATCCGAATGTCGCCCCTTTCTTCCTTCCTCCCATCATCCAGGTCTGTGTGATATAAAATATATGTTTGAGCCTAACTATTCAGGCCCCCTCAGCGCCTGCGGCGGCCTGTTTGCTGGTGGGCGCGGCCGGTGCGAACACAGTCCGCACCGGCCGCGCCCACCAGCAGTAGCAAAGCGCCGCAGGCGCTGAGCCGTCAAATACAGAGATGAGCCAAGGTATATCCATTTTTTTCTCAGGGAGGCGCTTCATGACAACCTGGTGGCAAAAAACCCTCCTCTCCGCCGCAAGCCTGGCCGGACTGAGCGCGGGCACATATTCTCTGCTCACACACCGCCCGCAGCCGCAGAAGAGTGGCACGCTCCGCCTGTCGGGCCTGCACGCAGCGGTTGAAGTCATCACCGACACCTACGGCGTGCCCCATATCTATGCAAGCAATGAGGACGATCTCTACTTCGCGCAGGGCTATATTCATGCTCAGGAACGGCTCTGGCAAATGGAGTTGAATCGCCGCATCGCAGCGGGCAGGCTCTCCGAGATCTTCGGCACCGTTGCCCTCGAAACCGACCGCTTCTGCCGCCGCCTGGGCATGCATCGCTCCGCCGCCGAAGAGATAGAGCGTCTCTCCGAGAGCAGCAAAAGTGCATTGAACGCATACGCCAGCGGCGTCAACGCCTTTATGTATGGCAGCACGGACCAGCTTCCCGTCGAGTTTACGCTGCTGCGCCTCAAACCTATGCCCTGGAAGATCGCCGATAGCATCCAGTGGGCGAAATTTATGGGCTGGACCTTGAGCGGCAACTGGGAGACCGAACTGATTCGCGCTCGCCTTATCGCAAAGCTGGGCGTCGAGCGGGCCGCTCAGTTGGAGGCAGGCTACGATCCGCGCCACCCGCTGATTATCCCGCCGGGCGTTGCCTACCAGGGCATCAACGCCGGTATGCTGGAGCAGTACCAGCAGATCAAAGAATTGAGCGGCTTCGGCATGCTGGGCGGCGCCAGCAACAACTGGGTGGTCGATGGCACGATGACCGCGACGGGGGCCCCTATCCTCTGCAACGATCCCCACCTGGGCCAGACCGCGCCCTCCATCTGGTTCGAGTGCCACCTCGTCGCGGGCGATCTCGATGTGATCGGCGCTACCTTCCCCGGCAGCCCCGGCGTCGTCATCGGGCACAATCGCCATATCGCCTGGGGCGTCACCAACGCCATTTCCGACACCCAGGACCTCTATATCGAGAAATTTAATCCACGCAATCCCTACGAGTACGAATATCAGGGACATTGGGAAAAGGCCCGCGTCGTGCGCGAAGAAATCAAGGTCAGGGGGCAGGCGGAGCCTGTTATCGAAGAAGTACGTATCACGCGGCACGGTCCCATCCTGACCGGCATGCCCTCGCCCGCGAACGATGATAGCGCCGGTGAGCTGCCGCTGGCGATCCGCTGGACGGGGCTGGAGCAGTGCAACATTGTGAACGCGGTCCAGAAGCTGAACCGCGCCACGAACTGGAAAGAGTTCTGCGACGCCATGCGCGACTGGGATGTGCCGCCGCAAAACTTCGTCTACGCCGATAGAGACGGCAATATCGGCTATATCATGGCCGGCGCCATCCCTATCCGCGCGCAGGGGCAGGCGCTCGTGCCCTCGCCAGGCTGGAGCGGCGAATACGAGTGGACGGGCATGATCCCCTTCGATGAACTGCCCCGGAGCTACAACCCGCAGCAGCATTTTATCGTGACCGCGAATAACCGCGTCACCGACGATAGTTACCCCTACTACATCACCAACGAATGGCTCAACGGCTATCGCGCGCAGCGTATCGCGCAATTGCTACAAGAGCGGGCCGCCAGGGGCAAACTCACGCTGGCGGACATGGCAGAGATCCAGGCCGACCAGTACGCGCTGCCAGCCGTCGAGATTGTGCCATATATATTGCAACTGCCGGCGGATACGCCGCTCAAGCGGGCAGTGCAGGAGATCATGCAGAGCTGGGACTACGTGCTCTCTCCCGAGAGCATCGCGGCAGCCATCTATATCACGTTCCTGGATAAGCTGGAACACATCGTTTTCGATGCTGTGCTCGGCGATGACGCAGATCTGCTCCAGAGCTATCTGGGCACAGGCTCCAGCGCCCTCGCCTTGCAGAACGGCTATGCCAGTCGCAGCAGGCCGCTGCTCATTCGCCTCCTGAAAGAGCGCGACGACGCCTGGTTTGCCAGCTCGGCTATCACCAACGGACCGCGCACATGGCAGGCAGCGCTAACAGCAGCCTTCGATGCAGCGATAGGCGAACTCAGCGATAAACGCGGCGCTAACATCCTGCGCTGGCAATATGGCGCGCTCCATACCATGACCTACAATCATGTCCTGGGAGCGATCAAGCCGCTCGCCAGATTCTTCAATCGCGGGCCGTTCCCCGTCGGCGGCGATGTTGATACGATCAACATGGGCGCCGTGCTGCCAAATCGCCCGGAGGTGGTCGTCACCGTACCCTCCTATCGCCAGATCGTCAACCTGGGAAACATGGCGGATTCGCTCTCAGGGCATGCGCCCGGGCAATCGGGGCATCCAGCCAGCAAACATTATGACGATTTCATCAGCATGTGGCTGCACGTTCAACACCATCCCATGCTTTTCGAGCGCGCCAGTATCGAGGAGAACGCAGAGGGAACTTTAAAGATATTACCTGAAAGCGCCTGAGGCGGGGTGCAGAGCACCCCGCCTCAGGCGCTTTCAGGTAATATATAAATAAAAACTTTACATATTCCTGATGCTTTCTTGAGATTCCGGCGCTACACTGATAGCATGCGAGATGCAGGGTGCGTCACAGGCTCTGTTCACGCATTTCCAGGGGCTTGTATATGCAAACAAGCCTCATTTTTTCTATTGTGTGGACCGCTCCAGCTTAAATCCAGGAGTTTCATGCTCATTTAACCTTTTTGTGATATCACATCATAGATGACCGACCTGTTATATTGTAAGGAGCATACAACGAGCGATGACTCCGCTGAAGAGCAATCACAGCGCTCCCGCCTGGGCGCTGCTGCCACTGCGCCTCTTTCTCGGCATCACCTTCATTTATGCTGGCGTCCAGAAGCTGGATAATCCCCAATACTTCAACGCCTCCGCTCCGGGATATATCGGCAAACAGATTGCGGGTTTCGCGGCGGCCTCGCCCCTCCACAACTTTCTGCTCCACGTTGCGGCCCCGCATGCGCTGTTCTTCGGCCTTCTCGTCGCCTGCGGCGAAATCGCCATCGGCGTAGGGGTGCTGGCCGGCCTGCTCCTGCGCCCGGCTGCCTTCTTCGGACTGCTGCTCAACACTATCCTCTTCCTCTCGGCAAGCTGGCGCGTCTACCCCTATTTCTACGGCGCGGACATCGTGTTCATCTTCTGCTGGCTCACCTTACTGCTCAACGGCCCCGCCCATACCGGTCTGCCCACGCTCGACGAGACCATCGCGCGCAGCCTCATACGGCATGCAGCGCCGGAGCGCCGCAGCGCGCTCGCTCTCTGGCTGCGCATCATCCCCGGCATAGACACAATGCCTGCCGAGCAGCCAGGGCAGCCACACAGCGATCAGTATCGCTCCATCCCCTTGAAGCAGCGCAAGAATGTGAGCAGGGCCAGGGAAGCGAGGCGCAACTTTCTGCTGGGCCTGATTACCGGCGGCGCGGGGATAGCCAGCCTGGCAGGCATCCTCTACCTGCGCGACATCGCTCGTCATGCGGACGAAGAACTTACCCGGACCACGATAGAGCCGCCCACCGCCACTCCCCGGGCGACAACAGCAGGCTCCACAACCTCCGAGGGAGCCATTACACGAGTGAGCGCGCTCCCCCCCAATAACGCCGTGAGCTTCACCATTCCGTCCAATGGCGATCCTGGCATCCTGATCCACCTCGCCGGCGGCCAATTCGTCGCCTATGATGCGCTCTGCACGCATGCCGGCTGCCAGGTGGATTATGATCCCGGCAGCAAACTTTTGCTCTGCCCCTGCCACGGCGCGGCCTTCGATCCCGCACAATCCGGGGCCGCCGTGCAACTTCCAGCCACCCAACCGCTCCCGCCCGTCGCCATCAGCGTTGATAGCGCCACCGGGGCTATTATGATCGCCGACTCCTAGTAGATGGGCCACCGAAAAGCTGCCTTTGCAGGTGAGATTGAGAAAGCAACCTTTAAAATCTCCTCGCCCTGCTGCAATGCATCTCGACAGTAAAGAAACCAGAGCAACTTATCGAGTTGCCCTGAAAAGTCTCCAGGGCGATGTAATGCTCGCCCGAAGCGGGGGTCAAGGGGGCGGCAGCCCCCTTGCGGGGCGTGGCGTGGGGAGCATTACATAGCCCTGAAAAGTCTCTGTCAATGCTTGACAGGGGAATAACAAACTGCTATACTCAATATAGCTAATAGCTATTGTGAGGATGGCGATGAATCTAGCGGAGAAGATCAAACACTTGCGCCGCATCGAGGGCGAATTACGCGGCCTCAACAGACCTATGACGCAAAAAGAGGTTGAACGGGCAGTGCGCGAAGAATTGCACGAGACCATCAGCCAGGGCTACCTGTCACAACTGGAGAACGGCAAACGTCTGCATCTCACCGCGTCAACGCGTGACCTGCTGGCTCGTTTCTTCAAGGTGCACCCTGGCTATCTGGTCAGTGATCCCCCCGATTATAGCATCGATCTCATGACCGATGTGCAGGACGACATGGACCGCCTGAACACCTGGCTGGTTGCCAGCGCTGAAGAATGGCGCACGGAGCCAGTTCTGCATGATTTCCTGCAACGATTGGCCGAGGCCGAGGAGCCGCGCCGCTACCTGGAAGCCTTCTGCCGCCTGATGGATTTATCACTGGAAGAACTCGAAGCCATCAGCGTGGCGATCACCAATCACGATGACGAGATCGATACAACCAGTATCCACGGACAGGCCGCCAGAGGCGACAAGGAGATATGAACAGGCACGAATAAGGTTGGATTTATCGATTTTCTTTGCGTCCATTTAGATAGTTTCCTTACGTCTACATAGATGGATTGAGATCTCACAGGGCGGTATGGCACTCCAGCGCGGAGCCACCATCAGCTTTGTCGGTATGCTCAGGACCATAAGGAAGGGAAGGTTATGTTAAAGCGGCACCCCCTGCTCCAGCGTCATCCGGTATTGTTGCCCGTTCTCCTTCTGAGCGGCGCGATAGCTCTGGTCGGCGCCAGCCTCTTTGCCAGCAACCTGTTTCCAGCACTGATGCTGATCGGCGTACCATCAGGTCTTCTGTACTTCTCTATCGCGTTCGTGCTGGGAGTATGCGGTATACTGGTCAGCATTATCGGCATTCTCGAACGTATTGATCGATGCGGTTTACCGGCCCTGCTGCTGCCAGGGCTAAAGGAGCATAGTTATGCCAATCGCAACTGATCCGCTTTCCCTGCTGTTCATCGCCTGTTTTCTCTTCGGGCTGCTCTTTCTCGCTGCCTCCGCTTTCCTGGGGCATTTCGGGCACACCCACGGCGTCGGCCACCATGTCGCCCACGGCGCCCTGCACCATACAGTCGGCTCGCACACGGTTGCGACTCATACTCATGTGAGCCATCCAGGAATACAGCCCGCGCACGCCGGACACATCTCCGCGCATCACGCTCCGGCACACTCGGAGCAGGCAGCGCATCCGGCTCAGCAGGCGCATAGCACTGGTTACGCCATCTTTGGCTACGTCAATCCCATCACTATCTCCCTCTTCCTGTTAGGATTTGGCTTTTTCGGCTACGTTTTCCACAACACAGCGGCCCTGGTGCTGCCTCTTGCGCTGGTCCTGGCAGCTCTATGCGGGATTATCATCGCCGGCCTGGTTCTGATGCTCATTAACAGGCTCGTCGGCGATAGCGAGGGCGAGACCATTCAGGATGTCTCGGATCGCACGGGCCTGCTGGGCACGGTCAGCCTGGCGATCCCGGAGCGCGGCCTGGGCGAGATTATCTACGTCTCCCCCGGCGGCCTGCGCAAGAGCATCCCGGCGCGCAGCGTAGATGGCCGCCGCCTTGAGCGCGATCAGGAAATCGTTGTCGTGAACTACGAACATGGAGTAGCAGAGGTCGATACCTGGGATCACTTCATTAACGATGAAGACGAGAGCACGGAAGGAACGCGGCCAGCAGCACCTTCCACCGACAATGAGCTGGCGACACTGCGTGCCTTGCTGGAAAAAGACCGAAGAAACGCCAGCGAATACGTCACGCGGAAAGATATACAGAAGGAGTAATACGCTATGAGTCTTCCTCTCTTAATCGGGATAGCTATTGTCGTATTAATCATCGTTGTCCTGATCGTACTGAGGATCATCGGCAACCTTTTGCGCAAAGTCGGCCCCAACCAGGCATTGATCGTCTCCGGTGCCGGAGGCGTAGAAGTCATCACCGGCGGCTCGCGCATCGTGGTTCCCCTGTTCCAGAAGGCGCAGGAGTTCTCGCTCGAATTGATGTCCTTCGACGTTGCGCCACGGCAGGCCCTCTATACCACACAGGGCGTCGCGGTTAACGTCGAGGCCGTGACGCAGATCAAAGTCCGCTCGGATGTGGAGAGCATCAAGACCGCCGCCGAGCAGTTTCTCAGCAAGACGCAGCAGGAGCGCGAAAGCCTGATCCGTCTCGTCATGGAGGGCCACCTGCGCGGCATCGTCGGCCAGCTCACCGTTGAGGAACTGGTAAAGAACCCTGAGAGCGTGGGCCAGAAGATGCTCGGCACGGTCAGCACTGACATGAACAAGATGGGACTGGAGGTCATCTCCTTCACCATCAAAGATGTACGCGACGAGAACGATTACATCACCAACATGGGGCGCCCGCAGATCGCCGAGATCCGCAAGCAGGCCGATATCGCCTCTGCCCTGGCACAGCGCGATACGCAGATCGAGCAGGCCAACGCCGCGCGTCAGGCCGCTGTAGCGCGGGCCGCCGCCGATCAGGAGCGCGTGAAGGCCGAGACCGAATCGCTGGCGCTCCAGGCCGAGTCTCAGCGCAACCTGGCACTCAAGAAAGCCGAGTTTGACGCCGAGGTCAAGCGGCAGCAGGCAGCAGCCGACAAGGCTTACGATATTCAGTCGAACGTGACGCAGCAGCAGGTTGTGGCCGAGGCCGTCAAAGTCACCGAAGTTGAGAAGAACGCGCAGATCAGAGTGCAGCAGGCGGAAATCCAGCGCCGCGAACTGGAACTGCAAGCGACGGTCCAGAAGGCTGCCGAGGCCGAGAGGCGCCGCATCGAAACCGTCGCCGAAGCCGAACGCCAGCGCCTGATCCTGGAAGCGCAGGGCCAGGCCGACGCGGCAAAGGCGCGCGGTCTTGGTGAGGCCGAAGCCACGCGCGCCAGAGGTCTCGCCGAAGCCGAGGTCGCCAGGGCGCGCGGTCTCGCGGAGGCCGAAGTTATTCGCGCCAAAGGTGAGGCCGAGGCCGATGCTATGAAGGTCAAGGCCGCCGCCTATCGCGAATACAACCAGGCCGCTGTGCTCGATAAGCTGCTCACCGGCATGCCTGAGATCGTGCGTGCCATCGCCGAGCCGCTGAGCAAGGTTGACAAGGTAACGATTGTCTCTACCGGCAGCGGGAACGGGACCAACGGCAACGGCGGACTTGGCGCCAGCCGTCTCACAGGCGACATCGTGAACATGGTGGCGCAGGTGCCCGCGCTCTTCGAACTGCTCAGTGGCACACGCATTGGCGACCTGATGGATCGCGTGCCCGCGCTCTCCAATCAGGATGGCAAGGCCAGCCCTGATGGAGCCAGAGCCAACGGCACCGTCGAAGGCGCGAAGGCCGGCAGCACGGGCGATAGCGACGAGACGACCAGGTAAATTTCCTCATGAGGCGCGGACCGCCCTGGTGGCGGCCCCTACGGCAGAGCGCCCTCACCAACCACCGTAGGGGCCGCCCTGGTGGCGGCCCACGAGAATATACCATTGCCGATCTTGCTCGCACATGCATAATTTTTAGACGACGGAGACCGCTTATGAACTTGTTGGAGCGTGTATTTACTTTGCTGCGTGCCAATCTCAACACCGTGGTCGAGAAGGCGGAGGACCCGGAGAAAGCGCTGCGTCAACTCCAGCTCGACATGCGCAATCAACTGGTACAGGTCAAAACGCAGGTCGCTACGGCCATTGCTGAGAGCCACCGCCTGCAAAAACGCAGCGAGGAACGGATGACAGAGGCCGATAAGTGGATGAAGAAAGCGGAGCAGGCGGTCCGACAGGGCAACGATGACGCGGCAAGAGCAGCACTCGCCCGTTACAATGATTTCAGGAAGCAGAGCCAGCGTTATTTGCAGCAGAAGCAAGAACAGGAACAGTTAGTGGCGACGATGCGCAGCGCTCTGCGCCAGCTTGAGGCAAAAATTGCCGAAGTCGAGACCACCATCGATCTCCTCGTCACGCGCCGGCGGAATGCGCTCATCCAGCAGCGCGTTTTCGATGCGCTCAGTAAGACCGGAGGAACAAAGGACAGGGAGCGCGCGGCCAGGGCGCAGGACGCTGTAATCGATGCGGAAGCGCGCGCTCGCGCCCTGGCGGAACTGCACGAGCGCGATCTTGATGTACAGCTCGATCAGCTTTCTGACGAGCGTCTCGTCGAACGGCAGCTCAACGAGATGAAAGCGCGGCAACGCCGGCCATACGATCCGCCGCTGCTTCAGGAAGGTGAAAGCCGCCCTTCCCCACTGCTGCGACCCCGGCCACAGTCGGGCGAGCCTGCGCAGAAGCGCGAGAAAAAGAGGCCCCGCCCGAACGAAGCCGAACCGGAAGCGGCAGCGCTTCAAGATGTGGATGTCGAACGTCTGAAAGAACTGTAAATTTCGCGCAGCCGCGCTCGCCCTGGCAGGGCGTTCGCGCGAAGCGGCTGCATAAGGGATCCAGTAAAATCCAGGAGCAGAGTGGCGAAAGCGGGAGGTCCAGGAGGGTGGCAGTCCTCCTGGCGGGGATACCTCCCCACCGGGGAGGATGCCCTGCCTGGGGGCAGGTAATGGGCTGTCCCCATGTTCTATCTCCACTCTTTAAACGGATTGGATATTACCGGGTCAGGCGAGTGCAGCAGGCACGAGCAAGTAATTGCATTGGAATGCAGAAACCCTCTCAGTGGTTGAAGAGGATGATGAAGAGAATGATAATCGCGAGAGCAATGAATATGCCCACGATAAAGGAGAACTGGTTATTGCGTCTCTCCTCTTCGGTTATTTGTCGTTTCTCACGTTTCTCGCTCATAGTCTTATCTCGATCCCAGGTGGGGAAAGGGTGCATTTAGTACAGGGCGGCGCTGATAGCCCCCTCGACATTCGTCATTACTTCCAGGCTCATCAGCGGATCGGCCTCACGCGAGGTAATCAACACCTGAAAAGCCTCATTACCAACTGTTCGCATCAAAATCCGGCGCTGCGCGCCAGTAATCACCATATCTTCATACTTGCCAGCATCCCCGTCGAGCGTTTGCAGCGCATTTTTCAGCACCTGGCTGAAAGGCTTGCACATCTTCGAGATGTCCAGATCATCGACGGCAACCTGGGCAATAGGCTGTCCATCCATGCTGACCACAGCGGCGGCGATAAAGCCGGTAATGGAATACCCCAGCGTTTGCAGTGCGGAGACCAGCGCGGTATAGTTATAGCCGCGTTTCTGCACTCGTTGTAAACGCACCGAATCGGTAGAGACGGCTGACACGCGGGCGCCCGTAGCCTGCACGCCGTCTTTTGGCGGCGCCGGTTGCGTGGTCTCCAGGGAACGCGGCGGCTGCCATCCCGGCGATGTTGCGGGACCGGGCAGCGGCGTTACAGGTATACGAGCCGAATCGGAGAGCGAAGAAGGGCGCAGTGCCGGCATGGTAGATGTAGGCTGGTCCGTCAACGCTGCTGGCTGATCCGTCAGCCACGACGGCAGATCGCCGGGAGGCCGCAGCGGCACCTTCTGCGCCGGCTGCGGCGACATGGCCGTGGGCGCGATCATATCATCCTCTGGCTGCGCTTTACCTGCTGCCGGCGCAGCGGGGGCACGCATATTGATAGGAATGGTCCTTCCCGCGCCATTGTTCAGGGCCGCCATGCTCCCGGTCTTTTCCCACCACTCTTTGGAATCCGCCGCGCTCCGTCTGGCCGCCTCCTGGCGCTTTATCTCCGCGCTGCTATCCTGAACTGGCGGCCCTGGCGCTTCCGCCAGCACCATAAAGGGGCGATCATCATACTCGTCTTCTGTCAATAATGGCATATTCACAGCCTCGCTCTCTCCGGTCAGGTGCCGGGCAGGAGCGTACCTGGAACGATACTGAAGCGCTTGCAGGATCAGCCGTGAGAGCGGCTGCGTTACGTTCGGGCGCACCTGCCCGTTCCAGGGCTGGTGCACCACCGTGCCATTCTTATGCGCCGCCAGCGCAAAAAAAGCCTCTTCACCGCGCAACGCCCCGTACTCGGCCCAGATCAACTCGCCATTCTGAAAGCCCAGCACGCCCTGCTCCTCCAGTCCGGTGCTGATAAGCAGGGCAATGGTCTTGCGGCTCATATTGATGATCTGGATCACATGCAGCAGATCGAAAGAGTCAAGACTGGCAGAGAAGCCTGTCTTTTGCAGTAAGCGGCGCAGTTCTTCCTTGAGCAGACGAAAATCCAGCGGTTTCTCTAGATAGCTGGCCGCGCCGCCCTCCAGCACCTGCATTCTGATGGCCGCAGTACCGGGGCCGCCCAGCGCTATCAGGCGCGTATGGGGACGATATGCCCGCAGCCACTGGAGCAATTCAAAACCATTGGCGCCCGGCGTTCTCACATCGCAAATCACAACATCGTACTCTTCCGACCAGAGGATGCGCATGGCATCGGCTCCGCTCGTCACCCCTTGTACGAAGTAACCATCCTTACGGAGAGAATTGACAATGCTGCGGTTGAGATCTTCTTCGCTCTCAACGACAAAAACGCGGGATACATCTGCCATTGTTCTGCCTTTCAGTCCCGGGCGGACGCAAGGAGTCGCGAAGGCGGCCAGCATGTGACAGGGCATGGCCTGTCAGAACTGAGACGAGTATAGCACTGCCCGTGCCCTTGCGCAAGATATTACACTTTTTTTCCCAGGGGCAGTTCGCCCGCCCGGGACGGCGGAACCAGGCGATTATGCTATCTGGAATTGTGCCGAAAAGACGGTTTCCATGAGACCGGAATTCCCGGGAGAGGCGTAGCTCACACGGCAGCGATACGTACCGGGCGACCATTGCGTGGGCGGCATGAGTTGCACAATGAGGTTCTGCCTGGCAGCAAGCGTGTGGAGCTTCGACATTATCATCGACCTGCAAAGGTCGACTGGCTGCCAGTTTATCCCCACTTGCTGTTGCAGCAGCACAACGCTACAATCCGTCAGATGATCGGGAAACGCGATGGGCCGCGCGCTCTGGTTACGCAGAGTGACGATAATGGCATCGCCCGCCTGGTAGGATGAGGCGTTGACGGAGAGCGTCACCGGGCCATTGGCAGTGGGGACCGAGCCGCGCGGCGTAGCCGTGGGCGGAACAGTTGCCGCCGGTTTCCCTGGCAGGGTGATCGTCTGCGTCTGCGCTGGTATAACCCCGGGCGTGCCCTGAAAAGTCGCGTTTGCGGAAGGAATAGTCGCGCCTGTGGTCTGCTGTCCATTTGCCTCGCATCCCGCGAGCAGCGCCAGAAGCAGCAGCGGGCAGACGGTGATAAGCAGCCGAGATCTGCGAGACATACTACAACACCTTCTTTCTTCGCATACTATGCACCGGGTCTATGAAGGGCCAGAGACAGGGAAGATGAGGAAGCATTCGAAGACCCCCCAACAATACAGACGAATAGCTTCAAGAGGAAGTTCCAGCGCTACCAGATGGGTAGTACTAATACATAGATACATTCATATAAATCATAACCAGATCTCAACCAGATCTCGACCACATCAATCTTCCTTGCTCCTTGTGTATCAGGCATACTTATTCAGGCTTTCTCAGGGGTATGTATCAAACACACCAGACTGTGACCCAAAATACCTCCTCGACACTATATAACTATCTTCTATGAAAGAGAGGACAATGTAATGCGTTTCTCGACACGCTCAAAGGTGGGCTTGCTTCTCTCGATTGTTACCATTCTGGCGATTGTAGGAGCCTTCCTGTTCACAGTGGAATTGCATCCATCGTCCAGCATTCATGCCAGTTCCGCAGGCTCAGTGAGTACGTACCAGGGCCACGCCGCTACAATCAAGCTGGCCCACGCGTTCAATCCTGGCTCGCTGCACGCAACGGCACCCGTTGTCGCCAATGGGCATATTCCAACCACGCGCGCGCTTATCGCCCGGCGTAACCACGTCTCCGCGAAGGCGCAAACGGCTACGCGCTCTGGTCTGGCCGCTGCGCCCGATACGGGTATCGATCCTGCGGGAGCAAAGAGCCATTATGAGCAGCCTCCCGGCCAGGTTCTGCACAATTTCCACGGCCTCAATAACCTTGATAGCGCACTGGCTAACGGCTTCCTGCTGGAGCCGCCCGATCAGGGCCTCTGCGTAGGCACCTTTCTCGGACAAAAATCGGAGATTGAGATCATCAATGATGTGGCTGCTGCCTATACGACCAGCGGAAAGCTCATCGCGGGTCCGGTTAATCTGAATAATTTCTTCAGCGAGCCAGCCGCTGAATTTATGACCGATCCGCGCTGCTACTTCGATCCAACAACGAATGTTTTCTTCTTTACCGCGCTCGCTATTGATAATACGGCAACGATCTCGAACCATGTCGACGTTGCGGTCATGTTCCCTAATGGGAATGGGCATATCTTCCGCGTAGATGTGACCTTCGCGAACGACACAGCCGGCCAGTGCCCCTGCCTGGGCGACCAGCCCAAGATCGGTATCGATCCATTTAACTTCTATGTGAGCGTCGATCAGTTTGGTGCGAACGAGACGCTGGAGACCGGGGCGGCATTGATAGCCATCTCCAAATCGCAACTCATTTCCGGAGCGTCTACCGTCCATGTGGCAGTCTTCAACAACCTGTCGCTGGCTGGTATCGGCATCACCGACCTGCATCCAGCTCTTACAAGCGGGAATCCAGGGGAAGAATTTCTGCTGAATTCGTTCGAGTATGCTGATGCTGCCCAGACGCAACCTATCTCCCTGACACACACACTGGGCCTGTGGGCGCTCTCTTCCCCCTGGAAGGTCAGCGCCGGCGGCGTGCCCATGCTGAGTGCGAAGACGATCACCAGCGAGACCTATGGTTTCCCTGTTCCAGCACTGACCACCAATGGGAAATCGCTGGCGACGTTCACCAACGATAGCCGCATGCAGCAGGTTCAATACATCAACGGTCATCTACTGGGCGCACTGGATTCGGCTGTCTCCGTCGGCAACGATCCGGTGACGCGTGATGGTGCAGCCTGGTTCGAGTTGACGCCGCAGGTGAATCATAGCGGAAAAATCGAAGGCGCTCACTTTATCAATCAGGGTTACGTGGCCGCTAAAGGGTTGTACCTGCTCTATCCAGCCATCGAGGAAGATAAGCTCGGTGTGACGGCGATGTCGTTCTCCATCACCAATCCCAGGCTCAATCCCACCACGGGCGATACAGTGATGGCACGCGGGAAGAAGAGCTTTGGCCCGCTGCATTTCACGCAGGTCGGCCCCGCCCCTGATAAGGGCTTCACCTGCTCGCTGACCGGTGCAAACCTCGTGCAGCAGTGCCGCTGGGGCGACTACTCCTGGACGGCGCTCGATCCTAATGGCGTTGACTTCTGGATGGCTGCGGAGACCACCGTACCGCAATCACAGGCAGCAATAGCGACCTCTGGCGTCGAGACCAACTGGGGCACCCAGGTCTGGGACGTGAACGGTGACTGATTGCACCTGTCGTTAGCCATCTTATATACTTCCGGGGTGCGAGGGGCGCCAGCCTCTCGCATCCCTCGTTTTTGATCTGCTTCCTGATACCAGCACACGCCCGCTTGTACGCACTCGTCCCATAGATAATACCTTGTAGAAAATGCGTTTCACGCATTTTCTACAAGGTATTATCTATTTCTGCACGGCGGAGCTGCGCGAGTATAATGGGTAGTAGGACAGAGGTTTTACAAGGTTATTCAGGTTGGAGAGGAGGAACAAGAGGCAACTTATGAATAACCCGCATATGTATCAGACCTTCAAACAGCGTCTCCCCGGTCTTCTCCACAACAGGAGCCGGTTCCTGCTATCTCACTGCATCATTTTCTGCGCCCTGCTCGCCATGTTCGCCGGCGGCTGCGCGGTCAGCCGGGCCGCGTCGCGCCAGAATACAGCCTCTATAAGCGGGGCCGTGTCGCGCCAGAATACAGCTTCGGGAAACTCTACCTCACAGAGCTTTACGGTTCAAGGAACGCCTACGCTGGTGATTAATAACGATGCCGGCGCGATTCACATTGCCAGCGGCAGCAGCGGCACCGTGGCAGTGACGGCCACGAAGTATAGCAGCGATGGCAACACTTCCGATATGACCGTGACCTTCAGCCAGAGCGGGGACACCATTTACATTACCGGGCGCCTGCCGCAGCAGCAGAACAGCGACGTGGAGAAGCATATCGACTTTGATATCACCACGCCAGCAACGACCAACGTGCAGGCGAATACCAGAGCCGGTCTTGTCCAGATGCAGGGCATTAGCGGGCAGATGGCGGTGGACGCAGACGCGGCAGCGGTGCGGATGCAGCAGGGAACGCTGCAAGGGCATTCGACGTTCCAGACGACTGCCGGCGCTATCACCTTCCAGGGTGCGCTCGATCCTTCCAGCAGCGATACCTTCGGCAGTACCGCCGGTTCCATCAGCCTCACACTGCCCCCCGATGCATCTTTTGAGTTGAACGTTACAACGTCCGTTGGCACGATTAACAACGAGTTCGGCAGCGACGTTGCAGGCAGCCCGCCATACGCACAGGTGACGATCAAAACGCTTGTCGGTCAGATTACTATCCACAAAGGTGCGTAACTTCTCTGCATAATGCAAGGCGCTGCGCCGGGTTCCGGTCCGCAGCGTCTTCGCCTTCTCTCGCCGGGCGTTCGTGTGGCGGATGCGCGAGCAAGCGATGGTGTCAAAATCAGACGCCCATGCAAAACTTTCAGCCGCCTGCTTCGTAGATAAAACGATACGTACTTCTACTAACTGACCAGGAATATACAACGTCACGAGAGGGATACGCATTATGATGCCACAGATGGACGCCGGAGATCCGCGCGAGCAGCCGGGTTCTTCCTATGGAAGATACGAGGGTAGCCAGAACTATGCCCAGCAACAGCAGTCATACGAAACGCCCTATGGCGCTCCGCAGGGCAGTGCATACGATGATGAGTTCGTCGATGGCCTGGCCCAGCGATTGGCACAGCGCATAGGCCAGATACCGCAGGGGAAAGTTTTTCCAGGCTCCAGAAAGCGGAATGAAGCCGATGCAGGCCAGCGCCTGGGACTGGCGATTGTTTCGGTGGGAGCGCTGATACCGATTTCCATCGTTCTGTTGCAGTCCGCTGGCTTTTTCGGGCTGATCGGGCTGATCGTCGCCTGCGTGGCTATCACCCTGATCAACGCCATATTCAACGGCGTCCTGGGCTAATGCAAACTGCCTAACCGGTAGGGGTGGGCATATCAAGTGTCATCCTGCGCTCTGCCCCACATATCATCCTGAGCGGAGCGCAGCGCAGCACAGGGTCCGCGTGCGCCACCGGAATCGGATCCTTCCCCTTCGTGCACCGGGGCCGTCTGCTGCCGCTCAGAATGGCATTCCCTACCGGGGAATCATCCGTCTTCGCGGATAGATTCCCAGAACGTTCTATATACGTTCTATGTTGTGCACCGTCCGTTCGCTCTCAACATTGCCGGTATTGATGGTTGTGTTCGGCTCCAGCAGCATCAGATACGTCTCCTCTTCGGCCATCGGACAATGCTCCACTCCACGCGGAATGATGATGAGTTCGCCCTCTTCCACCGGGACGGTGCGCTGACTCCCTGATGCCTCGCGGATCTGCATCAGAAGCCGCCCTTTGACCACAAAAAAGAGTTCATCCTCCCTGTCATGGTGATGCCAGACAAATTCCCCTTTCACCTTGACAATCTTCACCGCAAAGTCATTCAGTTCTCCAATCATCTTTGGTTGCCAATGATCGGAGAAGAGCGCAAATTTTTGCTGTAGATTAACCTTTTCCATTAAAAAAAATTCCTTTTCCTGGACTGCTCAACGCCTGCGGAGCATCGCACTACCACTTACGAACCAGCCGCCACAGGCGGCAAGAGGCTCTGAATAGTCACTCCCTCTACGAGAAGAGGCCCTCCGGCGTTTTGCGTGGCACGATTACTTTCAGCGCGGCGGGGGCAATAGCGAAGACAGTGGCCGGATAGCCCTGTGCGGTATAGCCGGCCGGGTCGCCATCGACCTGAATGCCCACCGCGCGGCGCGTAAGCACTTTCAGTTGCTTACAGCGTTCATAACGTATCCAGCGCTGCCGGTGCTTGCGACGCAGGAAATCCAGAACGACGACGATGCGCCCGAGCATGCTGCGCTTATAGATGATGCAAACATCGAGCAGGCCATCGTCAACCATTGCCTGCCAGGTGTACTTGAGTGTGCCGGCATAGAGCTGCGTATTGCCGACGATAATCTGTAGCGCATTGGCCCTGATCGTCTCTCCGTCGACCTGCAAGAGCGCACGAAATGCGGGATAGCCCAGGCCGAGCCACGCGCCGACGAACAGGTAAGCGATGAGGCCCAGTCGTTTCACGGGCTGCCGCTCGATTGCATGTGTAACCTCGCCATCGAGGCCAATGCCCGCCATCAAGAGGAAGTAACGCTCGTTGACGCGGCCCAGATCGATAGAGCGTATCTGGCCGTGAATCAGCACCTCGCGCGCGCCGGCGATATCCAGCGGAATACCCACCTCACGCGCCCACACATTGACCGTGCCGCCCGGCAGCACACCCAGCGCCGTCTCGCTTCCCGCCAGCGCCTGAATCACCTCGTTGATCGTACCATCGCCACCAGCGACCACGACCATAGCGACACGCTGGTCCACAGCTTCCTGCGCCAGCCGCCGCGCGTCTCCCGCCGCCTGCGTCAGCTTCAAATCAACCTGCCAGCCCTGCGCCCGCAAGAACGTAACCGTATCCTTCAACTGCTGCGCATGGTAGATATATCCGCCGGAGGTCGGGTTGGCGATGAGTACGGCGCTGCCGGGGGATCTTTTTGCTGCGGCTGGCTCCTGAAGTGCGCCCTCTTGCATGGTTGGTCTCGCAGACTGTATAAGCTATTCGGCACAATACATCTCTCTATAGTCTAAACCCTTTCTCGTAGTAAAATCAATGGCCTCTTTTGCTCGCGCCGGAGCCGCGCGAGTCCTGCTGAATGCAGAAGAGAATGGAAAGGGCTTGCTGCAAATTGACAGAGGCCAGACAAAATGCAAATCTGCCTGCTAACGCCGGAAAGTACGAACGTCTACTATATACGGACCTTGTGAACATGACTTATCCGCGAGCCAGAAGGAGAGAGTAATGAGCGAATTTACTTCAGCTAACATACCGGCAGCATTGCGAGTTGCGGCTGGCGCTGATCGAGAAGGCGAGAGTCGCGGACTGGGCATCAGCACCATTGCCTTCAAGGTGAGTACGCCGAACCCGCATGACCCGTTCATTCTGGAGAACACCTTCTTTGCCAGGGGTGGCCCGGCACGACACCTGCATCATGACCAGGATGAGTGGTTCTATATTCTTGAGGGAGAGTTTCAGTTCGAGGTGGGAGTAGAACGTTTTCGCCTCCATCCAGGCGACTCCTTGCTGGCTCCCCGCCGGATCCCCCACGTCTGGGCTTTTGTCGGAGAGGGACAGGGGCGGGTCCTGGTAGCATTTTTCCCCGCCGGGAAAATGGAGGCATTCTTTCGCGAAGTGACCAGGGAAAACGCGATGCCTCCTCAGGATCCGGCGCTATGGCGTGCCTATGGTATGGAGTTGCTGGGGCCACCTTTGCCTGTCGAATGAAGAGCGGCCTGGTTTTAGTCCACGCGCGGCACGCGGGCGAGGATCTCGGAGACCACTTCGTAATTGATGGTCCCCAGGCGCTCGGCCACCTGCTCGGCGGTGAGCGTGGCCTCGCCCTGGCGTCCGATCAGCACAACCTCGTCGCCCTCGCGCACATGTGGGATATGCGTCACGTCGATCATGCACTGATCCATGCAGACGCGGCCCAGGATGGGCGCCTCCTGCCCGTGAATGAGCACGCTGCCCCAGTTCCTGGGTGCGCGCCGGAAGCCATCGGCGTAGCCCACCGGCAGCACTGCTACGCGCGTGGGACGCTCCGTCACGTAGGCACAGCCATAGCTGATGCACTCGCCTGCCGGGATCCATTTTACCTGCGAGACCTGCGTTTTAAACGAGAGCGCCGGGCGGAATCCCTCCGGCAAACGCACCTCCGATGAGGGGTGCAGCCCGTAGATGGCGATGCCGGGGCGCACCATATCGAAGCGCGCTTCGGGCAGGCTGAACGTCGCGGCGCTGTTGGCGGCATGCACAACGGGCGGGCGCAGCTCCTGCTCTTCCAGAATGTGTAATATGCGCTTGAAACGCGCAAGCTGTAATCGCGCGTGCGTCTGATCGCTGCTGTCGGCTGTGGCGAAGTGCGTATACAGGCCCTCCAGCACAAGCCCCGGCAGATGCGCAACTTCGCGCACCAGCGCCACAATCTCGTCGCTCTGCTCGGCGCGTATGCCCAGGCGCCCCATGCCGCTATCGATTTTGATGTGAACCCTGACCGTCTTCTCTAATGCCAGCGCCGCGCGGGCCAGCGCCTGGGCCGCGTCGCTCGAATAGAGTGTGACGGTCACGTCCAGGCGCACGGCCTCGCGCATCTGCCAGGGAGGAACATAGCCAAAGACCAGGATCGGCGCGCTGATGCCCGCTTCGCGCAGCGGCACTGCCTCACTGACCGTCGCGACGCCCAGCATACTCGCACCATTGTGCAGCACCGTGCGCGCAACGCGTACCGCGCCGTGGCCGTAGGCATCGGCTTTGAGGCTTGCCAGCACGCGCACGCGCGGCCCAACCAGCGCTTTGATATGGCGTGTATTGCTGCCGATAGCGTTCAGATCGACCTCGATCCAGGTGGGACGCTCGGCGTGACGAAATATGGTTTTTTTCCAGCCCGGAGTCTGCCGTACCAGCCGCTCGGATGCCTGCCAGGGCTGCTCCATGAGCATTTCAGTAACGCGCTCCATACGCGTCTCTTCGGAGCCTTTTATCAGCACCACGTCTCCCGCCTCTGTACGATCTCGCACGGCTGGATGCGCCAGGATATGGCGCACGGCCTGCGCGGCGTCTTCGTGTGTCGAGGTCATGATGATGCGCTCGCCGGAAAGCCCGGCGCGGCGCGCGGACTCGGCGATGAGGGCGGCACGTTCGCCGCGCGTAATCAGATAATCGACGCAGCGCGCGGCACGGGCGCCCACCAGGCGATGCGCCTCCTCCTCATAATCGCCGAGGTTTAGCATATCGCCCAGCACCGCGATACGCCGGCCACCCGCAGGCGTGAGCGCGTTGAGTGTAGTCAGGCCGGCCAGCATCGCACGCGGAGTCGCGTTGTGCGTATCATCGAGCAGGCGCGAATTCCGCACGCCCGCCAGAGGATTGAGCCTGCCGGGCATAGGATACACATTGAGCAGCGCGCGCTCAATATCCACGCGGGCGACGCCGCGACTGAGCGCGACCTGGTAGGCCGCAAGCATCGTCGCAAGGTGATGCTCGCCCAGCAGGTGCGAGGCCAGTTCTACCTCTCGTACAGCGCTGCTTACATCGCCGGCAGCGCCCTCGCTCATAACCAGCGTTGCCAGCGCGCCCCGGATACCATCCCAGCCGACATACGTTACGCGCGCCGGAGAAGAGGACCTGTAGCCGGGTGGCACAGAGATCGACAGGGGGGGCGCGAACGGGTGAGTATTGATGCTGTGGCGCCGCACCTTGCTGTACTGTTCGAGCAGAGCGCAGATGGTTTCGTCGTCCTGGTTATAGAAAAAGTGGCCTTCATCGGGCAGACTGGTCAGCAGCGCACCCAGTTCAAAACTCAGGCGCTCAAGCGAGCCGAAATACTGGAGCTGCACCGGGCTGATATTGGTGAGCACGCCGATCTGCGGGCGCACGATGCGACAGAGGTCGGCGATTTCCCCCGGATGATCGCAGCCCAGTTCCAGCACGGCATACTCGTGCTGCGCTTCGAGACGCCCCAGTGAGAGCGGAATGCCGAGCAGGTCATTGTAGTTCTGCCAGCTCCTGAACGTAGCGAAGTTGCCGGAAAGGACGGTTGCGATAGCCTCTTTGGTGCTTGTCTTGCCTACACTGCCCGAAACGGCGATCACCGTCGGATGCCAGCGCGCGAGAATAGCGGCGGCGTATTGCTGGAGCGCGAGGCGCGTATCCTGCACAATGACGAGCGCGGCGGCACTCTGCGCTATTGTGAACTGCGTCTGCTCCGGCAGCGCGTTGAAGGTCCGGGCCTCGACCAGCAGGCCCGTCGCGCCCCGGCGCAGCGCATCCAGCAGGTAATCGTGCCCGTTGCCACGCTCTCCGCGCACAGCAACGAACATCTCCCCGGGCACGAGCTGGCGACTGTCGTGGCAGAAGGCATCAAAGCGCGTATATTTGCCAGCGCAGCGCAGCTCGCCGTCTGTAGCTTCAAGCAGGTAGTCGAGATAGATCATTGGCCCCTCCTTCTTTCCAGCCTGTAACTCCTCAGCTTCCGCTCTCTTGCCGGACTCCTCAGCGCCTCCGGCGCTTCGCAAGGGGAGAGTGAGTGGCGAGCGCGGCGGCCTGCGTCCGCCGCGCTCGCCACTCATATCCAATCCAGTGGAGTGATGGTGAAAGAGGTCCAGGGGACCTCCTTTGGCGTGAACTTAAGCGGTGATGCTCGGCGGCGCAGCAGGGTCGGGGCAAGCCCTGCCCCTCCTCTGCACGCAGCAGCAGGAAGCGTGTTGTGGGGGCGACCCCTGCGCTCGCCCTGCCCCTGCACACCTGAAGTTGACGCCTCTGGGGGTATCCCCAATGGATCACTCACTCCTTAAACGGATCGGATATCCCTCTCCCCCCTGGCAGCGAAGGCGGTCCGTGGCTCTGAGGAGTTACCCGACCTGAGTAATTTAACAAAAACCAGGTGTAAAGAGTAGAAATCAATGCGCCAGCGCGTACTGCATCCCGCCGACGTGGCGGGCCATACCTTTCAGTTCCATCATGGTCAACGCAGCCGCAACCGTCTGAGCGGCTAAACCGGAGGCGCGCGTGATTTCGTCAATGTGGCGAGCTTCGTGGCCGAGCAGGTCCAGCAGGGCGCGCTCCTCGGCATTCGCGGGCAGCATCGTCAGAGCCTCAACCTGTTGCGGAATCATGAAAAGGTTCAGGCTGGTCAGGATATCATTTACATTAGTAACGGCATGGGCACCCTCCTGGATGAGCCGATTGACGCCAGCGCCGCCCGGCGAGAAAATGCCGCCCGGTACCGCGAACACCTCGCGCCCCTGGTTGAGCGCCGAACTGGCCGTAATCAGCGCCCCACTGCGCGCGGGCGCCTCTGTGACCAGCACGCCAAGCGAAAGCCCGGAGATGAGATGGTTGCGGGCAGGAAAGTTGCCGGCCTCCGGCTTCACTCCCAGTGGGAAAGGCGTAAGCAACACCCCCTGGCCGGATTCGACGATGCGTTTTGCCAGCTGGTAGTTCGCGCGGGGGTAGATATCATCAAGGCCGCGCGCCAGCACCGCTATCGTGCGCCCGCCAGCATCGAGCGCGGCGCTATGCGCAACGGTATCGACGCCCAGCGCCAGGCCGCTCACGATGGTCACTTTACCCCGTGCCAGCTCACCGGCAAAGCGCTCAGTCACCTGGCGGCCATACGCGCTCATCTTGCGCGTTCCGACGATGGCAAGCGCGTAACGCCAGTCATCATCCGTCAGCGTGCCATAGCAATAGAGTACAGGAGGCGGATACTCGATTCTCCTTAGCAACGGCGGGTAGATCTCGTCCTTCCAGGTGATCACCTGAATATGGCGCCGCTCCAACCGCTCCAGCTCCTTCTGGGGCACAATCGCCGGGCGCTGTGCAACGAACTTTTCGACGACCTTTGGTTCCAGGCCCGTCGCGACCAGTGTCGCGCTATCGGCGTGCCAGGCAGCCGCTACATCCTCATCAAAGAAGTCGAGCAGCATCTTGAAGCGAACGGGGCCGACGCCTGCCACGCGGCTGAATGCGATCCAGTAGGAGAGCGCATCCAGGGAGAGCGCGCCGGATGTGTAGTAGTGAGCCGCTTCGTCCTGCACTACCATCTTCCTCATCTTTTTCTCCATCGATTTTTCACTCCTGGGGCGCCTGTCGATTGAGGCGCTGCGGCATATATTCCTGTGGCGGTCCAAATGGCGGCGTTTCCGCCATTCGAGGTGGAGGCGCGCTTCCCGGCGGGGCAGCATAGTAAGGCGGGGGCCGATAGGCCGGGCCGCGCGCGGGGAAAGACGGCGGATACGCCTGATATCCCGGCGCAGGCTGATGCGAAGGGGGGCCATAGCCAGCCGGGGGCATAGTGGGCGGCATAGCGCCATACGGCGGGCGCGGCGCATATGGCGCGGGGAAGTACGGCGCCACCACGCGCGGCCTGCGTTGAGCACTGCGCTGGTAGGCGAAGAGGCCGCCCAGGCCGAGCAGGGGCAGCATAATCAGCAGCATGGCAAGCAGCAGTAGCATGGGTGCACTCTTATCGGTTGTACCGGGCATCGCAGCCGATTTCGCGGGCTGCTGCGCCTGCGCCACCTGGTTTGCCAGCGGGATTGGCGACTGGTGCAGAGACAGCCGCCACTGGTTCTCCAGATGATCCTGGTCCACACCCAGCGCCTTCACCAGATCCTGTCCGAAACTCATCTGGGTATCCATATTTTTAATCAGGGTTATCATTTTCGTGCGCCGGAAGGTGTGGTACATATAGCTCACCAGATTCCAGCTCTCGGCATAGGCCAGATATGCCTGGCTGGCATCGGAGGGGAAGCCGGAGGCGATGTCATTGAGGCGCAGGAGATCATGGGCCGCGAGCGCTTCTTTCAGGCGCAGCATCATCTCTGGCTCATGATACTGCTGGTTATAGACGGCAAGCCCTTCATCAAACCAGGTCGGCACCGACACATCGGGACCAATAAGCTGGTGAAAGATTAAATGCGTCAATTCATGCGGCATATCGCGCACAAGGGTTTGATCGGCCAGGCCGCCCACAACGATAGAAGCCTGCTCGAGATCGGGAAAGGCAATACCGCCAACCCATTCGTGAGCCTGGGGCGGCAGCGATCCTTGAAAATCCTGCTCCGTTTGATAGATCCAGACATTGA
>Ga0070739_10000960_pt1 | contig 47475 bp, 55 predicted proteins | sample Coa_R1_7_FD_66445 | JGI IMG/M metagenome (GOLD analysis project Ga0070739, IMG submission 66445) | Surface soil microbial communities from Centralia Pennsylvania, which are recovering from an underground coalmine fire - Coalmine... | ecosystem: Environmental > Terrestrial > Soil > Unclassified ...
GTCAAACCCGCGAATATCAGAATGATCAAACGTCGCACAATCGGTCCCGTCTCTGCCTTTATCCTGGAGAGAGAACAAACTCACAACCCCTCAACACAGGGGACAGGAGAACCTTTTTCTCTTGACAACTGTCAGCCATATCGGATTCCCGCTTTCGCGGGAATGATGACTGACGGCAAGCAAATATTATTTTCCTTTTCATAGGCCAATCACGATGGCGAAGCTGTTGGAAAACCAAGTCGCGCTGATTACCGGAGCCAGCCGGGGCATCGGGTATGCCGTCGCGGAAGCGTACCTTCGGGAAGGGGCGAAGGTGGTGATCTGCGGACGGAATCGGGATCACTTGAAAGAGGCGTCGTCGCGCCTCGCGACGCTGGGCGAAGTGGAAGCGATTCTCTGCGACGTTTCCGATATCGATCAGGTCGAAGCAATGGTGACGCAGGCGATCGACCGCTTCGGACGGATCGATATCCTGATCAACAACGCCGGCATCAGCATGACCTACGGCCGCGTCGGCGACATCGACCCGAAGCAGTGGGCCTATGTGATCTCCGTCAATCTGGTCGGCACCTTCAACTGCTGCCACGTCGTGATTCCTTACATGCTCAAACAGGGGAAAGGAAAGATCTTCAACCTGAAAGGTTACGGCGCCGACTTTCCTTCTCCGCGCGTCACCGCCTACGGCGCGACGAAGGCGGCGATTGTCGCCTTTACCCGATCGCTCGCCCGCGAGTACAAAGGGACCGGCATCACCGCTAATATTTTTTCGCCGGGAATGGTCAAAACCGATCTGCTGATGAACAGCGACACCACCGACGAGGGGCGTCGTTACTGGGAAAAGATCGGCTGGTTCATCGATGCGTTCTCCAATCCGGTTGCAGTGCCGGCGGCGCTGGCGGTGAAAATGGCCTCCCCGGAAAACGACGGAGTGACCGGAAAGGTTTTCCAGGTGATGACAAAGCGAAAATTTATTTTCCGAGGACTGAAGTACGGATTGAAGCGGCTGATCGGCCGCTCCCCCGGCGCATAAACGCTTATCCCATTCCCCATGACGAAAAAAGACGGAGAAATACCTCATTGGAATCCAGCGCTTTATGACGACAAGCACTCCTTCGTCTGGAAGTTCGGCGCCGACCTGATCGAACTTCTCGCACCGCAGAAGGGAGAGCGGATTCTCGATCTCGGCTGCGGGACAGGCCATCTCACCGCCGAAATCGCCGCGATCGGCGCGGAGGTGGTCGGCATCGATGCATCCGCCGAGATGATCGCTCAAGCACGAAAGAATTATCCCAATCTTCAATTTGAAGTTCGCGACGCGAGAGATTTCGAATTCAAAGAACCGTTCAACGCCGTCTTCTCCAACGCCGCGCTGCACTGGATCAAACCGCCGGAGCGGGTGATCGTCTGCATCGCACAGGCGCTCAAGCCGGGCGGGCGCTTTGTGGCGGAGTTCGGAGGAAAGGGGAATATCGCGCGGATCGTCGGCGCCCTCAGAGAAGCATTCAAAGCGGCCGGTTCTCCTTTGAAAGAAGCGGCGATTCCCTGGTACTTCCCAAGCATCGGCGAATATTCCCCCTTGCTGGAAAGAAACGGTCTTGAGGTCACCGATGCCTCTCTCTTCGACCGCCCGACCCCGCTCGAAGGAGGAGAAGCCGGTCTGCGCGACTGGATCGAGACCTTTGCCTCAAGCCTTCTTCAGCATCTCCCCCCCGATCGACGGGCCTCCCTCATACAAACGATGGAAAAGACCCTTCGCCCCACGCTGTTCCAGAATGGTATCTGGCAGGCCGATTACAAGCGGCTTCGTCTGAAGGCGATCAAGAAGGAAGCACTCGGATGATTTCGTATCAAGTCGAACGGGAGATCGACCCCGCCGCGGTCGCCGATCTGTTCCGACGCTCCGGCATCCGCCGGCCGGTGGACGATCTTGATCGAATCGGCCGGATGATCGAGCATGCCAACCTGATCCTCTGCGCCTGGGACGGTGAAAAGCTGATCGCGATCGCACGCGCCCTCACCGACTTTAGTTATTGCTGTTACCTCTCCGATCTCGCCTTCGACCGCGCCTACCAAAGGCAGGGAATCGGGAAAGGGCTGGTCGATCGAATCAAAGAGATCGTCGGCGAAGAGGTGATGATTCTTCTTCTCTCGGCCCCGGAGGCCGAAAGCTATTATCCCCATCTTGGCTTCGAGAAGGCGGAGAACGCTTGGCGCATCCCGCGCAGGTGATAATCCCTTATAAGATGCTTCGATCTTCGGTTCGGGCGGCAAAAAGGTCTTGGCGCGATCGCATGCTGTGGAAGCAGACGAACCTTACAATCCAGTCAACATAGGATCGCTCGGTGTGGATGGAGTAGCACTGGAGACGGAGCACTTGTCGAACTCGTCGAGAAGTTTCGGTTGACTTTTCGTTGCCTCAGGCATATAAAGTCTCCGTAACGGCGCCTTGAGATGGCTGATAACGGATATGGGCAAAACTGCCTGAAACCCTACCAATATCGCATTATCGGGGCAAAATGGCAAGTTAATCATGGTTGGGTTTCATAAATAGCGATCATGCCTAATCACTTTTACCCGCCCGTCGGTCGCTGCATTTACTGTGGCACAACTTTACTGCCTGCTGGCGTCCAACGCTTTGGAGACGAGCACGTCATTCCTTTGGCGCTGGGCGGCAGTCTGATTCTGCAGGAAGCAGCTTGCCGGAAATGCGAGAAGGTAATTAATGAAGAGGTAGAGGCGCCTGTATTGCTGAAGGAGTGGGTTTATCTGCGCATCAAGCGCAACTTTCCGACCCGAGGCAAAAGCAAGAAACGGCCCACTCACGTCACACTGAGATCTCGCGACGGCGCGGCACTAAGTATTCCGATCCAGGACTATTCAACGCCCGTTCCAGCATACAAGTTTATTGCGCCTCGGATACTGAGCGGCGCCCCGCGGACCGACAACAACAAGCATTGGACCATGGACATACTTACTGACCATGAATCCGAGCTTCAAATGCGCGCCAAGTATCCACAATGGGACGGCGTGCACACGCTGATACCACAGCCGTATAGGTTCGCTCGTCTTTTGGCCAAGATTGCATACTGCAGGGCAGTAGCGGAGTACGGTATCGATGGATTCACGCCTTTGGCGCTGGACGTAATTCTTGGACAATCAGATGATTACTTCCTTACGGTCGGCGGATCGTTGGAGTCGCAGTCTGCTGTACCAGGAGGAGACCACGTTCTTGATCTCAGTCTTCTGTTTCGGTCTCCCAGACACGCTCATCTCATTGTTGATGTGCGCTTGTTCTCGCAAATCATCTCGCCGGCATACCGAGTTGTTGCGGGTGAGGTAAACCTCGATAACCCGAAGCACGCCGCCGTTCTGGGTAAACATCAGAGTGATGACAAACTGATCGCAGCCCCTAAGTCTGCTGATGGTGTGACTCGATGAAACCCAACTATGCGTTCCACCGGACGCCTTCGCGCTACGCGCTCAACGCCGGTGAACGCGGGCGTTAGGCGACACAAGGTGAGCACCTCGCGAATTGGGCTCGTGCCCTTGCAGCGAGACGGCGGACGGCTCGTCTCGTATCGCGAACGGATAACACCATGGGACTCTTGACCTTCAGTATCAACGTCACCCTGGATGGTTGCGTCGACCACCGGGAGGGAATCGCCGACGATGAGACACACGCTTTCTTCACCCGCCTCATGGACGAGGGAGGGGCGATGCTGTGGGGCCGCGTCACCTACGAGATGATGGAGAGCTACTGGCCGGCGGTCGCCCGCGGCGAGGTGGAGGCGCCGCCGGCGATGCGCGAGTGGGCGGTCAAGCTGGAGGCCAAGCCGAAGTACGTGGTGTCGTCGACGCGAACGGACTTCCCGTGGACCAACAGCCACCACATCGTCGGCGACCTGCGCACCAGCGTGCAGAAGCTCAAGGACGCGACCCCGGCCGGCGTGCTTCTCGGTAGCGGCAAGCTCGCGACCGAGCTGGATAGGCTGGATCTGATCGACGAGTACAAGTTCCTCGTCCACCCCAGGATCGTCGGTCACGGCCCGACCCTGTACCAGAGCGGGCTGCCCAGCACGCGACGGCTCGAGCTGGTCTCGGCGACGCCGCTCCGCAACGGCGCGGTCGCCATGCACTACCGGCGCGCGCGCGGCTAACAACCAGTTGCAGCGGACGGTCCGCTGCGCGGCCCGCCGCTGAACCCGACCATTAGGCGCTTCCCGGTTCGGATGATCTACCATTCCGATCTTGCATTTATTCACAACGTCGGATTCAGTGACCTCGCAAGGAGCGCTGCAGCGTTCATCGCCAAGGAACTTAAAGGCGCGGGTTTCAGTCAGGGACTTGTCGTCGATTTGGGCTGCGGTTCCGGCGCGCTCGCCAGTGAGATCGTTCGGTCTGGATTTCGAGTCTTTGGTGTCGATGCTTCCCCAGCCATGATCGAAATCGCCAGACAAGCTGCACCAGAAGCGGACTTCGAGGTGTCGCGGATTGAGGACGTGCGCCTTCCTCGATGTATCGCGGTCGCCTCAATTGGTGAGGCGCTGAGCTATGTGCCGGGGCCGAGCCGAGTGAATATCGATGACATCTTCCAAAAGGTATTCGCATCGTTGGACCGATCCGGCCGGTTTTTCTTTGACGTGATCGAGCGAGGAGAGCCGGTGATGTTCTACCGTGCTGAACGCTCCGGGGATGGGTGGCGAGTCCAGGTAGATGTCTCGGAAGACGCGAATACCGCGATTATCAAGCGTCGAATTACAACGAGCCGAGAAATCGACGGGAAGACCCGCTCCTCAACCGAGCTACACTACGTGCAGACGTTTTCGCGTGATGAGTTAATACGGGCACTCGCTGAAGCAGGCTTTGCCGCCAGCTTCGCGCATGGATACGGTGAGGTCGCCGCGGGCCCTCGGCGCCTTATAGTGAAAGCCATCAAGTCCAGCGCCTAAAAACAAACAGGGCCAGGTCTACAAATTTGACTATCGGAGTCTAATACGCAATTTGAAATATGTGATCGCAAGACCTGACCCCAAGCATGTGTGACCCCAAGCATGTGACCCCAAGCAATGACCACAAGCAAGTTACCACTCAAAGAGAAAAGGTCACCCCCGAAAGGTAAACCACACAAGCTGATGATCAATGAACAGGATGTATTAAAAATCGTTGTAAAAAAGCTGGAATCGATCGGAATCCAATATATGGTCACCGGTTCGGTCGCAGCTAATTTTTATAGCACCCCCCGGATGACCCGAGACACAGACATCGTTATTGAGATCGAAGAGCAGGATGCTGAGAGGCTCTTCTCTCTCTTTTCGGATGATTTCTATGTCGATCTGGAGATGATAAAAGATGCTATCCGGCGAAAAGGGATTTTTAATATTATTCATCGGGACGGGATCGTCAAGATTGACTTTATCATTCGAAAGGAGTCAGAATATCGCAAGCTTGAGTTCGAACGAAGACGCAACATCCCTTTTGAAGGGCTGAGCATCAATGTCGTCTCGCCGGAAGATTTGATCCTATCCAAACTAGACTGGGCGCGTGACAGCCTTTCTGAAATGCAAATCAGAGATGTGAAAAACCTCATAAAAACAGTTCCTGACCTAGACCGGCAATACATTGAGAGATGGGTAAAAAAACTTGGTTTAAACGAAATCTATAGAAAGGCCACTTCATGAACGATACCTCTCCAGAAGTAGAATCTTTTTTCAACGAACTGATGATGAAAAAAACCGGACAGGAACGTCTGAAGATGGGCTTTTCGATGTTTGACATGGCTCGTAAACAGGTCCTTGCCTCAATTCTTAACCAAAACCCAAATGCCGATTTAAAAGATATCCGGAAGCAACTTTTCCTTCGCTTTTACGGAGATGATTTTACCTCTGAAGAGCGCGAGAAGATTCTAACCCAGATTTCATCAAGAGATAGCAACCTACTTCCCTAACCCCTCTCACCTCCCGCCTTGCATAAAGACCAATTCCAAAGTAAACTATTTCCAGACTTTATCAACGCTTACTCACCTCCCATACGGAGATCCTATGGCCAAGAAAACCCGTCTTCCCGAAACAGACGAAGGGACCATCCTCTACAAGACCGATCCGATTATCATGAAGTGGCACTACGAGATCGACTACATCCATTCGTATGCGCAGGACTCCCCCTTCTTCGTCGGACTTTCCCAGGGAAAGCTCCTCGGGAGCGCCTGTAAAAAATGTAAAAGGAAATACGCTACCCCCCGCGCGCACTGCATGGAGTGCGGGGCCAAGACCGATTGGATCGAGCTGCCGCTCGAAGGGAAAGTCCATACCCATACCACCTGCTACTTCGGCGGGGAGGCCTTTCTGAAGGAGACGCCGTTCACCTTGATCCTGGTGGAGTTTCGCGGGATCGACACCCTTTTCCTCTCCCGATTGATCGGCGTCGAGCCCGATCAGGCGCGGATTGGGATGCCGGTGCAGGCGCAGTTTCTCCGGAACAGCAAGTTCAAAGCGACCGACGTCTACTTCATCCCGAAGGAAGACGCGTAACGGAGATGGAGAAGATCAGCGAAATCGCGACCGACATCGTCAACCGGCTCAGAAGATGGGATAAAAAGAAGGTCGCCCAAGAAAGCAGAGAGGTCGGCCGCGTCCTGATGAGACAGCTCTTTAATCAGATTCCGGGCGCCAGCGCCGTCGCCGCCCTTCTGGTCGGCGGCTGGGTCGCCTCCACCTTCACCACCTCTCCGATTTACGCCACCCTCGCTTCATGGGGATTGATGAAAGGAGGAACCCGGGTCGTCAGCAGCGGGACGTATCGATTCTTGTCGGTCCTGCTTCCCCTCTTCGCGGCCGGGACCACCGCCTACTCGGTTCAGAAGCTGCTGAAATATTTTCGCGAAAAAGAGATGGAGCGAAACAAGGTGCTGGTGGCGCAGTTGGGAAGCGAGCTGAAATCGGCGCTGCAGGCCAAGCTCGATCTTCTCGAAAAAGCGAGAGAGGCCGGCCTCCTGTCCGAGAACGAATATTTCACCAAGAAGGCCAATCTCTACCAGACCTACTCCCGGAAACTTCCCGAAAAAATCCGGGAGCTCATTATCAATAAGCTGGCAGGGTAAAGGGAGCGATGATCGATTTCGACCTGACCGAAGAGCAAAAACTGCTTCAGCAGACGATCCGGGAGTTCGCCGCCGCCGAGATCGCGCCGGGGGCGGCCGAGCGGGATGAAGCGATGCGCTTTCCGCATGAGCTGATCCCCCCACTGGCGGCGCTCAAGCTCCTCGGAATCGCCATCCCGGAGCAGTACGGCGGCGCGGGGCTCGGGGCGATCGAGGCGGCGATCATCCTGGAAGAGATCGCACGGGTCGACGGCGCCACGGCATTGCTCGTCGCCTCGCACAACTCCCTCTGCACGATGCACCTCTACCGATTCGGAAACGAGGCGCAGCGGCAACGGTATGTCGTTCCGCTGGCGAAGGGAGAGAAGCTCGGCGCCTGGGCGCTGACCGAGCCGGGATCGGGCTCCGACGCGGCGGCGATGGAGACGAGCGCCGCCCTGCAAGGGGATCACTGGGTGCTTAACGGAAGTAAGCTCTTCATCACGCAAGGCTCGGTCGCCGGCGTTTATGTGATCACCGCCTCGACCGATCGGAGCCAAGGCACGCGTGGCATTTCCGCATTCGTTGTCGAGGCGGGAACCCCCGGCCTGACCGTCGGAAAGGTCGAGAAGAAGCTCGGCGTGCGCGCATCCGATACGGCGGCGCTCCATTTCGATCAGCTCAAGATTCCCAAAGAAAATCTGATCGGAACCCTTCATCGCGGCTTTGACGATGTCCTCCAGATTTTGGACGGCGGCCGGATCGGCATCGGGGCGATGGCGGTCGGATTGGCACGCGCCGCGCTGGAAGACTCCATTAAGTACGCCAAGGAGCGTGAGCAGTTCGGCCGGCCGATCGGCGATTTCCAGGCGATCCAGTGGAAGCTCTCCGACATGGCGACCGAGATCGACGCCGCCCGTCTTCTCGTCTACCGCGCCGCCCTCCTGAAGGATGCCGGAGAAGAGTACAAACAGGCCGCCTCGGAGGCGAAGCTCTTCGCGTCGGAGGTGGCGATGCGGGCGACGACCCAGGCGATTCAGATCCACGGCGGCTCCGGCTATCTGAAGGATTATCCGGTGGAGCGCTACTTCCGCGATGCCAAGCTTTGCGAGATCGGCGAAGGGACCTCTGAGATCCAGAGGAGGGTCATTGCAAAGACACTCCTGGAGTAAAGCGGCTTGGGTTCGGCAGATCCTAAAAGGGGATGTCCGATCCGCCTCTCGCTTGCTGACGCTCGTTGAGAGCCACGACCCATCGGCCCGTCCCCTCCTCAAAGCGCTCTTCCCTCACACCGGCAAAGCAACCCTCATCGGAATCACCGGCCCCGCCGGCGCCGGAAAGAGCACCCTCATCAACCAGATGATTACCCTTTTTCGGAGAGTAAATCGCTCGGTCGGTGTATTGGCGGTCGATCCGACCAGCCCTCTCTCCGGCGGCGCGATTCTGGGAGATCGCCTCCGGATGCATCCTCACTTTCTCGATCGAGAGGTCTTCATTCGAAGCCTCGCCACGCGAGGGGCGTGGGGCGGGATCAGCTCCGCCCTCTTCGATGCGATTCATATCCTCGACGCAATGGGGAAAGAGATCATTCTCATCGAGACAGTCGGCGTCGGTCAGGATGAGGTGGAGATCGCGCGCCTGGCCGATGTGGTCGTCCTGGTCCTCTCCCCCGGCTTGGGAGATGAGGTGCAGATGATGAAGGCGGGGCTTCTCGAAATTGGAGATGTCGTGGTCGTGAACAAGGGGGACCGGAGGGAAGCGCGGGAGTTGCTCCACTCCCTTCGCGAAATCATCGATGATCGTCCTCTGATTAAAATCTCGGCGGAAAAGGGAGAGGGGCTTCCCCTCCTCCTCTCGGAGATTGAAAAAGCATCGGCCGATCCCGATTCACGGCACATTCGACGAAAAAGTTTTATCGAGGAGGAGCTGCGAACTCATTTGAGGGAGATGCTTGGAGAGCGCATTTTGCAAACTTCTTTTAATGCGCGAAAGATCGAGGAGATTCTTCTTCGAAAGCGGGATCCGTATGGATTGGTTCAGTCATGGATAAAGCGGGAAAGATTGAACCCTAATACCTCAGTCTCTCAGACGAAGCTGAAGAAAATCTCCGCTGACGAACGCGGAGGGTAGAAATCGGTTGAAACGTCTGGAAAACGCTCCACTCCGGTATCTCATCCCCTCGGTCCGATGCTTTTTCCTCCAATCTGCTCAGGCTCTTCAAGAAAGGCCGCGCCGCTTTCTTCGTGAGGAGCGGATTTCTGCTCGTAAAGCAGGGAGTGCGCTTCGGAAAGAGGCTCCTGTAGAGTCGGTGCGCCCCCCTCCCGATTCTCGCCGAACCGGAAGAACGCAATCAGCTGTTGCAGCGCAATCGCCTGCGCCGACATCTCTTCCGCCGTGCTGGAGAGTTCCTCCGCCGCCGAGGCGTTCCGTTGTGTGACTTGATCCACCTGCCCCATCGCTTTGTTGATCTGCGTTGTTCCGGAGGATTGCTCCCGCGATGCGGCCGCCACTTCTTGGACCAATTCTGCCGTCTTCCGGATCAGTGGGACCAGCGCGGCCAGCATTTTCCCCGCGCGCTCCGCCACTTCGACGCTCGAGCCGGCCACGCCGCTGATCTCCTCCGATGCCCCTTGGCTTCGCTCCGCCAGTTTTCGGACCTCCGTCGCGACCACGGCGAACCCTCGGCCATGCTCACCGACCCGCGCCGCTTCAATTGCCGCATTTAGTGCCAACAGGTTCGTCTGATAGGCGATCTCCTCGATAATCGAGATCTTCTCCGCGATGGTCTTCATCGCCTCGACGGTCTCTGCAACCGCTCTTCCGGTTTCTTCCGCTTCCTTGGCTCCTTTTATTGCGATCTGCTCCATCTGTCGGCTGTTGTCTGCATTCTGCGTGATGGAGGCGTTCATCTCCTCCAAGCTGGAGGTGACCTCTTCCACCGAGGCCGCTTGCTCGCTTGTCCCCCGCGAGAGGGTCTGCGATGAGGAAGAGATCTGTGTAGAGGCGACAGAGAGCGCCCCGGCGGCCCCACGGATCTCTCCGATCACCTGAGAAAGTTTTTCCGACATCTTCTTCATAGCGGCTTGCAATCTTCCGATCTCACCCTGGTCCGTGACCTCCACCTGATCGGGTAAATCCCCTTCGGCAATTCGCTCGGCCAGGCCGACCACATGGGAGATCGGTCCGACGACCCGACGCGCGATCGAAACATAGATTGCAACGCCGGCGAGCAGGGCAAACAATCCGACCCCAAACGTGATCGCCCCTGTCTTTCGAATAATGGCGTCGATCTGCCGTGTCGACATTCCGATCCGAAGGACGCCGAGCTGGCTTGTCTGAAACCGAACCGGCATAACGACTTCAAAGATCCCCGGCATGGGGGTCTCCCGGCGGGTAAACTCGGTTATTTTGACCGCGGCGGCCTCGAATTCATTCCGAGTCAGGCTTTGGTTGCGCAGTGATGGATCGGTGCTCGCAACTCCCAAACCATCCAATCCGACCAGAATGGCATACGAAATCTCGTCATCTGCTTTTTGAGCGGCGATGAGAATCTTCTGGATCTGATCATATTCCCCCATGGAATAGGGATCGCTTGCGGCCGTGGCCAGGTTTCTCGCAAGAATTTCCGCCTTTTGCTCCAACGACCGGGAGAGAGAGCTCCTCTGGGTCCGAACAAAAAAGATCCCCAGCAAGAGAACGGTTAGGATCAGGATGACGATAAAGGGGAAAATGAATTGCGTCATCAACCCCGCATTCCAGAATCGGGTCTGAGATTTCATAAAGGATCTCCCACGGTTATGGCTTTTTTTTCAATTCTCTCCAATCCGTAAATGCCACTGCCCGGCCGCCCCTGACTGCGGTGGAGTAGACCGTGTCGAAACCTTTGTGATCGTCGGGTCCGTAGTTCAGCTTCAATTGAGGGCCGAGTCCCATATCGAGATTCTTGATCGATTCGATCGCTGTGATCAGTTTCTCCCGCGTGAGGTCGCGTCCGGCTCGTTTCAGTCCCTCAACCATCACCATGGCATCGACAAATCCCTCGAAGCTGACAAAGTTCGGCTCGGCTTCCGGAAAATATTTTTTGAGCGTCTTGAGATAAAGCGCCACTGTCGGCAGGTCGTTCCGCTGATACGGAGGCACAACTTGTGTAATGACGACCCCTTCGCCGTCCTTTCCCAGCGCCTTGATATACGCCTCCGTTCCGACGAAGGAGACGGTCAGATAGATCGGATTCCATCCGGCGGTTCGCCCTCGCTTGACGATCTCGGCGACGGGGGCATAGGGTCCGACCATGATGACCGCTTCGGGATTCGCGGCCCGGACCTGTCCAATTCCTCGATCGACATCGAGCGTATTGCGGGGAAAAGAGCCAAGCGCAATCGGGGTCGCATTATATTTCTTCAACGCAAGCTTCACTCCTTCGAGCACAGCCACGCCGAACGCATCTTCCTGGTAGATAACGGCGATCTTCCGAATGCCCAGTTCGTTCCAGAGGTGATCGACCTGTTCACGGGCCTCATCGTAATAGGAAGCGCGGACACTGATCACATAATGCTTGAACGGTTCGTGAAGGAGTTGCGCTCCGGTGAAGAGTCCGATCAACGGGATCTTGTTGCTCTCCGCCATGGGGGCATGTTTGGCCGCGGTGGGCGTTCCCACAAAGAACCCCGCAGCAAAGACTCCTTCCTGCTTAAGTCGATTGAAACACTCGATTGCTTTGTCGGGCTCATAGCTGTCATTGTAAGAGAGCAGCTTGATTTTCCGGCCGTGAACGCCCCCTTGTTCATTGACCATTTTGAGATAGGCGCTCGCGCCTAAAACAGTCTGTGTTCCCAGAAAATTAGCCGGTCCTTCCAGGGCGGCACACGAACCGATGAGAATTTCATTGTCGGTTACACCGGGATCTCCCCAGGCCTGGCCGATCAACGTTAGAAGACCGATCATGATGATCCAGATCCCATACCGCTGCGTTTTAATTTTACTTCCTGGCGTCGTCATCTTCCTTCCTCCTTGTCGGTGCGTCAACTGATCTGCTGCTCATATGTCGCGCGGGGGCGCCTTACGAATCATGCATATCGAAAATGACAACGATATGAATTTGGCAAAAAGGAAATGATAAAGCGAAAGCATCTCAGGCAGGAAGTTCGATCCTTATTTAAAAATTGGGTCGGAAGCTCCCCAATAAGATCTGTTCCAATCGTATCCACTCTTAAGCCGACCGCATTTTCGCCCTCGGGCTTTACTGCGACTACATCATATCCCAATCTGATATTAATGATTGCAACTGTAACAAATAACCGTGTGTTGTCAAGGTTCATGCGGATTGGGGAGAGATGGATGAAAACACCCTTTAAAAAAAGTTCTCCTCCTTCATGTTCTCATGATCAAGCGAGACCTATTTAAGGATGCGTTTAGGAGATTTTTCGGCAGAGAGATTGAAAAGGATAATGAAGGGGAAGGAAGAACTTCAGGGTTTGATTGAACAATATCTCTAGAAAGGAAAGTGACGCTTTTACAGCTACGCTTTTTTCTTTAATTCCATGATGACGGTTTTGGCCAGCTCCTTCAGTGTATCGAAGACCCCTTTCCCGGTCGCCGCCACCGCTTCGAAGGAGGGAACGCCGCGCGGATTGAGCACCCGATTGAGCTCCTCCACCGGAACGACATTCGGCAGATCGCGCTTGTTGTATTGGATGACGAAGGGCATCGCATCGAGATTCAACCCTTGGTCTTTCAGGTTCTTCCGCAGGTTCTCCATGCTCTCGATATTCGCCTCCATCCGCTCCACCTGGGAGTCGGCGACAAAAATCACGCCGTCGACCCCGCGCAGAATGAGCTTTCGGCTCGCATCATAAAAGACCTGTCCCGGAACGGTATAGAGATGGAACCGGACTTTGAAGCCTTTGATGGTGCCGAGCGCCAGCGGAAGAAAGTCGAAGAAAAGGGTCCGCTCCGTCTCGGTGGCCAGAGAGATCATCTTCCCTTTGCTGTCGGGATTGGTCTTTTTGTAAATATAGATGAGATTGGTCGTCTTACCGCACAGACCGGGACCGTAGTAGACGATCTTGCAGTTGATCTCTCGGGCCGAGTAGTTAATAAACGACATGCTGAGTCCTTAAGAAACGACGCTCACCGTGAAAATTAGCCAAACAATCGATCGATGTCATCTTCCGTGATCTCCGCGAATGGAGACCGGGTGTTTTTTGTTTCCTTTTCTTTTTCTACTTTAGCGACGATTTTTGAGAAGATTTGCGCGAAGGTTTCAGAGCTCTTCTTGACCCGCAAACGGACCAAGCCCAACGAAGAGCGTTGATCGAACACAACAACCAAGATGACCCGCTCTCCGACCAGCGAGATATGGACATTGTCCTTCTCTCCCTCATGAAAAAGGATGGAGAATTCCTTTTCACCCAGGAGCTTTGCCATCCCTCCCGTCGCGGCGATATTTCCCGCCGTCAGGGAGGCAAGCGAGGTCGTATCGAGATTCTGGGTCTCTCCGACGCTTGCGATGAGTTGTCCGTTTTTATCGACGAGAAAGGTGACTTTCGCGTTCGCCAGTTGATGCAGTTTGGAAAGTTCCGCATCAATCTGCTTGAACTCTTCCTCGTACATTACCAAACCGGAATCGGCCATCGATCCATCCTTGGAAGGTCTACTTCTCCAGCCACATTATTTTATACCATGGAGTCCAATTTTGCGCAATGTGGAGGATCGATTTGCGTATGAAAAACGGAGGGATGATTAAATTCCGTAAGGAACTTTATTCTTCGACGATGATCGACTCTTCATCCTCCGGCTCCATCCCCTCTGCTTTGACGAGGCGAGAGATGTAGTGGTTGGCCCATGAGAGGTAGATTCCGCTGGCGTCCTTCATCGCCATCGCCCCTTTGACGAGGACCTGAAGCTCTCCCTCATCTTTTCCCTTCTGGCGAAGCTCTTCGATCTTGTCCTCGAATTGTTGATTCAGATGTTGCATTGCCCCGATAACTGCCGCGAGCGATTGTTCAACATTGCTGGCCATATCTTCTCCTTTGTATTCGGTGATCGATCTTAAATTGTCTTTTAATGAGCACACAAAAAAACCCCATCGCTGAAAACGATGGGGTTTTTAAAATGAAGGAACGCCTTATCGGTGAACAAGTCGGATGGCATTGTGTTTCGCGGCGGAACAGACCACCACACAGAGCTCACACCCTTTGCACCGCTGCTCCACGACCACCGCGACCTTCTTTGTTTTATCAAAAAGAATGGTATCGGCCTCCGGGCAATACATGATGCACAACCGGCATCCTTTGTGGGCCACACACGCCTCATCGACTACTTCAGCGACAGCATACATTCCGTAACTCTCCTCCCTCGAACTTAGACCAACATCGGTGTTTTTACTGTTTCAGCCCAGGCGGCACCGAGTTCAAAACCCCGTCGAATCGTTTCCATATTCTTCGCCAAAAGCTGCTCTTTCTTTGCGAACTTCTTCTTAATCGCCTCATCCAACGTCGCCGTTCCACCGGAGGCGACATATTTCTTGCCGAACCGATCCTGAAGCGCCGCCTCCATCGCCTCCATTCCGACGATCTTGGTGGCCCCCATCAGCGCGCCGAGCATTCCCATATTGGTCGCCAGCTCGGTGCCGGCCACTTCGACCGCCAATGTGGTCGCCGGAACAGTGAAGATCGGAACGTTGAGCTTATCCAAAAAGCTGAGGTCATCATCCGAAAGCGGAATCACCTCATCGGAGTTGATGATCAAGACCCCTCCCGCCTTAATCCCTGAGTAGAACGGCATGGTGTAACACTTGCCGAGGGTGATCACCTGCGGATGGAAGACCATGATGACATCGGGATAAACCAACTCCCCCCGATCGTAGATCCGCTCACCGGCAATTCGAACATAGCTTTCGGCCGGCGCCATTCTCTTCTCGGCGCCGAAGAAGGGGTTCGAGATGGCATGCTTTCCTTCTTTTGAAGCCGCTGTCGCCAGCACATGGGCCGAGGTCACGACCCCCTGCCCTCCCAAACCGGACATCCGAATATTCACGCGCTTTCGCATCGCCTGACTCCTTATCCCTGGCTCGGTATTGCCGCCGGTTTCTTTTCCTTCTCCAAGCTCGCCAAGTAGGCTTTCGCTTCTTCGGAGATATACTCCCTGAAGGCGAACCGTTCGTTCGGCCCCTCAGAATCTCTCATCTCCTGGAGCCCTTCCATCGCCTGCTTTCCGATCTCGAGGATACATGGCGTGTAGAGCTGGATGTAGGTGGGTCCGACCTCGCGGGCGATCAACACCCCCTGACGGATCGCTTTTTCAACCCGATTCGGCTTGCTGACGGTGAGGGTCGCCACATAGTGGCATCCCGACTCCTGAGCGATTTCCGGAAGCTTGACCTTGTCGAACTTCTTTCCGGCGGGGGCCATCTTGGAGACGAAACCCTTCTGCATCAGGCCGCTTTCTTGTCCACCGGTGTTCGCATAGAGCTCGTTGTCGAAGCAGATCGTGAGGAATTTCTCCTGACGGAACCAGGATTGAAGGGTCATGTCGAGACCGATGTCAACGGTGGCCCCGTCTCCGGCTAACACCACCACATCTTTCACCTTCCCGGGGAAGCGATGCGCCAGGGCTCGCTTGAGTCCCGACGCGATGGCGTTCTGATTCCCAAAGAGGGAGTGGATATTATGGACCGCAACGTGAGGGAAGACCAGGCTGGTACATCCGGTCGAGCCGACCATGACGGTGTCTTCCGGGTTCGGAAGACACGCCATGACATACCGGAAGGCAATCGACTCGGGGCATCCCGCACAGAGAGAGTGCTCCTCGATCAGCTCTTTGGCAACCCCGACGTCCTTCCAGCCGCGCCCCTCCCGGCCGTAGGTCGCGCTATCGACCAGCTCGCGATATTCGGGAGGCATAATGTCATAGAATTCATCACAAATCTTAATTTTCTCTTTACCCATGGACGACCTCCTTTTTACCGGCCAGCGTCTTTTTGATCTCTTCCACGATCACTTCGGGGGGCATTGTCATTCCGCCGGCCACATGCGGCCCTTCGATGACACGATGGTTGTCGGGGATGACCGCCTTAATCTCACGCGCCATCCAGCCGACCACGTTGAACTCCGGCACGAAGATATACTTGGCATTCTTCGTCGCCTGACGGATCTCTTCATGCGGGAAGGGACGGAGCGTCTTCACCTTCACAATACCGACTCGGATTCCTTCTTCCGCCAGGAGACGAACCGCTTCGCGCCCTTGCGCCACGGCAGTCCCGGACGAAACGATTAAGATATCGGCATCACTGTTCTCTTCCTCGATCAAACCACCCAGCAGGCGGATCGCATGCTTGCGGGAACGCTCGATGGCAGCTCGGATCTCCTGCTGCCAGCTCGCATGGGTCGCATAGCTGATGTAGTTGCTCTTCATCACAAATGGATCCCGCATCATCCGAACCGGCGGAACTTCCATATCCATACAGGGGACCGGAGAGCGATAGGGATTATACGGAGTCAGGGCCAGATCGGCGGAGGGGATCATCACCATGTCTTTGGTGTGGCTGATGAAGAAACCGTCGATCACGACGGCGATCGGGAGATGCACATCGGGCTCTTCTGCGACGATGTATCCTTTGAGGATATAATCGAAGAGTTCCTGTCCGGTTTCCGCATGCCAGATAAGCATCCCGGTATCGAGGATCATGCCGAGCTCGAGGGTATCGGGCTGGATGTTCAGAGGAGAGTTGATCCCGCGGACCATCACGTTAATCAAGATCGGGAGACGAGAGCCGGCCCACATCGGGAAGTTTTCATACGCACGCAGCGTTCCCGGTCCGGAGGTGGTGGTGAAGACGCGGGCGCCGCCGAAGGAAGCGCCGGCGCACTGCGACATCACGGCAAATTCACTCTCTCCCCGGAAGTAGTCGCCGACGTAGCCTTCCACATAGAGATCGCCGACCATCGCCGCCGCCTCGCTCTGCGGGGTGATCGGATAGGCAACGGAAATATCGACACTCGCCCGACGGATCGCCTCACGGACGACCTCGCTCCCGGTCATGAAATATTGCTGCCGAGGGGCCTCAAAGAAGAGGTACTCCGGCTCAACAATCTTTTGGCCTTTTTTATTAATTGTTCCGATTACCGAATTCGCTTCCATCTGATCCCCTCCTCAAGTGATTTAGGGTACTCGTCCACTCTCAGTCTTAAACCTTCGAAACAGCCACCCCACTCTTGCCGGAATAAACACCCGACGCCTTCGCCTTCCGAACCACTTCCACAAATTTCCAGATCTTTTCGGGCGTCGCGTCACGGAGAGAGAGCATTGCATCTTCGTGGCCCGCCTGAGCACACATCGCAATCGTGTAGCAGTTTGTCCCCCCTCGAATAATCTTGAGGGAAAGATTCGCCTGATGACAGTGAACGCCGACAAACATGCAGACGTCGATCTTATTATGCCAGATGGTTAAATTGGGATGATTGGGATTAATTTCGACTTCAGGATTAATTTTGGGATATTTCGGTCGGTAATCAGGCATCGGGATGAGCAACGCGCCGGGATTATGAGATTTGAGCTCGTCATAAAGGGCTTTGATCGCGGTTGCCTTTTTGGCCGCCTTTTCATTCCAGTTCCAAAGAACCAGCGGACCGGGGAAGATCGTCGGCACCTTCGCTCTCAGAAACTGCTTTGCGGCCTCTTCCATGGCGACATCTTCATGGACGATTTCGCCGTGAATGTGGCCCTGGCCTGGGTCAGGCAGGACAATCCCCGCACAGGCTGCGGCAGGAGGTAAAAAAGCTTCAGGACCCGGCAAGACGCGATATTTTCCCATCGACAAAACTCCCTTCGAGAATCTGATAAACCGCGGACAAAAGTGAGTGCTCTGCCCTTTCGGGCCGAAGAGGCCTGCAGTATCTGCAGGCCTCTTCCCTCAAAAACAAAAAACTCTTTAAATACAGATATTAATGCTAAGGGGTATTTTTAAAACATAGCATACCCCCTTTCCGCTCGTCAAGGAAATTTTATCCGATTTCGCGTCGGCCTTCAAGCGATTTGGCGAGGGTCACCTCATCGGCATATTCCAGATCGACGCCGACCGGAATACCGCAGGCAATTCGTGTGACCTTGATGTTAAGCGGCTTGATGAGGCGGGTGAGGTAAATGGCGGTCGCCTCCCCTTCTATATTGGGATTCGTAGCGATAATTACCTCAGAAATCCCACCTTTTTCAAGCCGTTCCATGAGGTTTTTGACGGTCAGCTCCGTCCCGTTCGTCGCCGACAAAGGAGAGAGTGCGCCAAGCAGAACATGGTAGAGCCCCTTATACTCCCCGGTTTTCTCGATGGCATAGAGGGTGCTCGGCTCTTCCACAACTACGACTTTCCGACTGTCCCGATTGGGGCTGGAGCAGATGGCGCAGAGCTCCCCCTCTGAAATATTGTTACAAATCTTACAAAAGGAGAGGCTCTCTTTGACATCAATAATTGCTTGGCCGATTTTTTTTGCCTCTTCAGTCGACATTTTCAAGATATAAAAAGCCATGCGCTGTGCCGACTTTCTCCCGATGCCGGGGAGTTCCATCAGCTGTTCGATTAAATATGCAAACTTGCCTTTCTGATCCATCTTTATTATATGTAGAGACCGCGCTGGGAGAACTCTTTAAAATCTAAATATTCTCCACTCGGTGCGCGATGCCCCACACCCTACCTCTCTATTCTAAAATAATCCCGGGATGCTGAGGCCGCCGGTCAATCCTTTCATTTCTTCCGCAATCATTTCTTGGCTCTTTCGAAGCCCCTCGTTGACGGCTGCTGTGATGAGGTCCTGAAGCATCTCGACATCTCCCGATTTGATGATCTCTGGATCAATGGTGATCGAGAGAAGCTGCTGCTTTCCACTGACCTTCACGGTCACCATTCCTCCTCCGGAAGAGGCTTCGACGGTCTTCTTTGCCGCCTCTTCTTGGAGCTTTGCCATCCGCTCCTGGAGCGCTTGCGCCTGCCTCATAAAATCGCCGAGCATCTTTTTATTTGACATGACCACTCCTCATCCTAATGTCTTTCGCTCCATCCCTGCTTGGTCTCAATGACTTCCCCTCCCAAAACCCTTAAAGCCTCTTGAACGAAAGGATGCGTGCGCGCTGAAACTTTTTCCGGAGCGGGGAGCGTCGTCCCGCTCTGCAGCTCGACCAGATCCAAGGCGATCTCCTTCTGAAAGTGGGTCTTGAACAGGGCGCTCATTAATTTCTTGTTCTCTTCTTTTTGAATCAGCGGGATTAAAAACGATTCCGAATAGCCTATCTTAATCCTTTGCTCGGTGATTTCCAAGAGGGTTCCCTGCTCTAAAAATGATCCGAGGCTCGGGCGCTTCTCTTTAATCTCAGAGATCACCTGTTGCCAGATTCTCTTCTTGTCGGAAGCCGGAGTGGATGAAGGCGCCTTCGGGGCCTCCTGCGTTTTGTGAACAGGCGCCGGCGGCGGAAGTGGCCTCTCTCCTACAGACGGCTTGGACGTCGCGGCTTTCGGTAACGGAGGTAAACCCCCTCCTCCCTCCAGCGATTCGAGCCGCTCCAGAATCTTCTCCACCGGCTGAAGATGAGGGAGAGAGATCGCCTTCATCAAAGCGACCTCGAAAAGAAGATGGGGATGCGGCGCGGTGCGAACATCGACCTGTAAGCGAGCAAAGAGAGAGAAGAGGCGCTGTAGATCTTCATCGGAGAAGAGGGCCGCCTCGGAGCGAATCTCATCGATCTCCTCTCTCGGAAGATCGATCCATGCTTCGGCTCCCTCCACATTCCGCGCAACAATGAGGTGTCTTAAATGCTCCAGCCAATCGGCCAAGAATTGGCGAAGGTCATATCCCTGATCGGCGATCTCCCTCGCCAATCCTAACGCCGCCGGGGCATTCCGCTCATGAATGGCGCGAACCAAAGAATGGAATCTCGCCTCCCCCATCCGTCCGAGGAGGGTGAAGAGGTCCTCTTCGTCGACTTCTTGACCTCCGTAAGAAATCGCCTGATCCAGAAGACTTAACGCATCCCGCATGCTTCCATCGGCCGCTTTCGCGATGAGAACCAACCCGCGCTCGGCGAAGCGGACCTTCCGCTCATCGGCCACCCGCTGAAGCTGCGCAATAATCTCCTGGCGCGAGATCCGTCGGAAGACAAAATGCTGACAGCGAGAGAGAATCGTTGCCGGAATCTTATGCGATTCGGTTGTAGCGAAAATGAAGACGAGGTGGGGAGGGGGCTCTTCGAGGGTTTTTAAGAGGGCGTTGAACGCCGCGTTCGAGAGCATGTGGACTTCATCGATGATGTAAATTTTGTATTTTCCGCGAAGCGGAAGATATTTCACCTTCTCGCGCAATTCGCGAACATCATCGACCCCGGTGTTCGACGCGCCGTCGATCTCAACCACATCAACCGAGCGCCCTTCCGTAATCTCACGACAGGAGTCGCACCGATTGCAGGGGCTGGCCCCCTGAGGGGTGGCGCAGTTGAGCGCTTTGGCGAGCAGCCGGGCCATGGTTGTCTTTCCAACGCCGCGAATCCCGGAGAAGAGATAAGCCTGCGCGACTTTTCCCCGTTGAACGGCATTGATCAGCGTGGTCGCCACATGCCGCTGGCCGATAATCTCTTCAAAAGTCTGCGGTCGCCACTTCCTCGCCGAGACCTGATAGTCGTCCGCCATGCCGAAGATCAATCCCCAAGGAACTCCTCCCTTTTGTAAGGAAGCCGGGGGGTAGAGGTCGTTCCTAACCTCCTCGCCTCTCCCTAACATCATAAGGAGGAATTTAAGATGGCTTCTTTGTGAAGATATGTTTGATGGAGAGACCAGGTGAACCTGCGGCACATAGGAGGGCCTATTTACCGTTGCTTCCTTCCGGACCTGGCGGGGTTCATAAGTTCCTATTGCACAGGGCCCGGTCCCTCCATCAAACATATCTTTGGAATTGGCGGAGAGAGGGGGATTTGAACCCCCGAGGCGACTTTTGGCCGCCTACACGATTTCCAGTCGTGCTCCTTCAGCCGCTCGGACATCTCTCCTGAAAAATTTTGCAGAGCAAAATTTCATTATTCGTGAATCGTTAAACGTGAACCGTAGAAACATGCGGATCATTCATCATTCGGCATTAACGATTAACGAATGACGATTCACGTTGAACGATTATTAACTGGCGGAGAGAGAGGGATTTGAACCCCCGGTGGAGTTACCCCCACATCTGATTTCGAGTCAGACGCCTTCAACCGAACTCGGCCATCTCTCCGGTATTTCGTTAATCGTTAAACGTGATTCGTTAATCGTGAAAGTTTTTTCATTTCCGTTTAACGAATAACAATTAACGATTAACGGCCTTCTTCTCTCTCAGACGGCTGAAAAATAATTGCAGCAGCCGCTCCGATTCCCCCGCAAGCAGCCCGCCGATCACCTCGATCCGATGATTGAATCGCGGCTCCCGCGCCACTTCAACAACTGAGCCGCAGGCGCCCGCTTTCGGATCGGCCGCGCCATACACCAGGCGATCGATCCGTGCCTGGATCAAGGCCCCTGCACACATTGCGCACGGCTCCAACGTCACATAAAGGGTTCCGCCGAGACGCCAGCGCCCAAACGCCTCCGCCCCCTTACGAAGCGCCAGCACTTCGGCATGTGCCGTCGGATCGTGCCGGCGCTCCTTCAGGTTATAAGCGGCGAAAGCGGCTGCATCCTTGGAGATCCAGACGGCGCCGACCGGCACCTCCCCTTCGGCAAAGGCCGCTTCGGCCGCCTCCAGGGCTTGCCGCATGAATCGCTCATCCTGATCAGTGAGATGCATACAAGTGAGGTTAGTTCGTGAGGACCATCCGACCGATTTTAGGGAATTCACCTCGGATTGTCAAGGTAAACTCCCTCTCAGGTAAACTCCCTCTCAGAAAATAAAATTAGATGATCGATTGATAGAGAAAATCCCTTCGTGCCGACTTGCCCGATTCCCGTGATTGCGGTATAGTACCGCCAATCGTCTTCACCAGGAGGAAATCTTGAGCTGGCTTGACGCACTCTTCCAGAGAAAACCGACTTTCCAGAATCCGGCAATCAAATCGCTTCAGCGCAGCCATGGGAAACTGGATCAAAAGGCCGAAGAGATGATCACCCTTCTCCCCAAGATGGGGGAAACCATCCGTCAAGGGGCCGATTATCTCTTTCTCAAAGTCATACAGGAGCAGATCCGGGATTACGACACCCGCTTCGGAAGCAACGTCGTGGAGCAGATCGATGATCTGAAGAAATCGGCCATCTTGCGCAAGTTGACCAGTTTGATGCTCGTGACCTTCTTTAATGAAATTTCAGAACGATACCCCGATTCTCCCATTCCCTCGGCGCTCACCGACGCGCTTCATTATGAAATCTACCAAGCGCTTCCCTCTCAAGAGAGCTTTATCGACTACCTGACTTACCGCAATCCGAATTTTGAAGATCCGCGATTGGCCCCCGCCTTTAAGTTCGGCAACGACATTGCCGAGATTATGCAGACGCTCGATCTCTCATTTTCATTCATGATCTCGCAGCAGTCGACGATCATCTCCGAGATTTCACGAAAACTTATCCGGCTGGTCCTCTCCAATGAACCGATTGAGGCCGCCCCCACATCATCATGAAGTACTACCTCGGCCCCGTCCTTTGGATGGGAATCATTTTTCTCTTCTCCACCGATGCCGGGTCAGCAACACACACCAATGCCGTCTTGGCCCCCGTGATTAAATTCTTCGCCCCCGAGATCTCCCGAAAAAACCTCGTCATCACCCTGATTACCATTCGAAAAATCGCGCATGTGGTCGAATATGCCATCTTGTCGATCCTCTGGCTGTATGCCCTCCAGCAAGGAAGGCCCGGCTGGTCATGGCAGGCGGCCTTTGGCGCCCTGGCGATCTCTTCCCTTTATGCCGGTCTCGATGAATTCCACCAATCGTTTGTCCTCACGCGCACAGCGAGTCTTCAGGATGTCGGCATTGACTCCTTCGGAGCGATCCTGGGACAGGGAATCTGGGGCCTTCTCCGCAGCAGGCTCCTCTCGACCATCCAGGCGAAATTTTTCGGTTGGTGGTTTGCCTGGGGGGTTTTCTCCACGATCATGGTGCTGATCGTCTTAAAAGGAGGCGCTCTCTCTTTCGGAAAGATGTTATTGATTATTTTAAGCGTCGGCGTTCTCTCCGGCGCCGCGGGATTGGTCTATTATGCTCGGCATCGCTGACCGCAGGTTCCTCTCTCTGCAGAGGCTGCTCGATCTGATTTATCCTCGCAGCTGCATCCACTGCAATCACCCCATCGTCGAAGGAAAGTTAAATATTCCCTTCTGCTCCGGCTGCTGGAAAACAATTCGGCCGTTGACCGGACCCCATTGTCCTGTCTGCGCAGCCCCCTTCCCCTCTGCATCGGCCCTCTCACACAGCCCCGATCACCATTGCGGCGAGTGTCGAGAGCACCCGCCTGCCTTCTCACAAGCGATCACCCCCTATGCGTATGAGGGCGTTCTCGCCGAAGCGATTCAGCGTTTCAAATACAACAAACAGACCGCGCTCGCCAAGCCGCTGGCCGACCTTCTGGCGGAGAAATTGACGACGACCCCGTTCGATTTGGTCGCCGCCGTTCCACTCCATCCGGCCCGCCTTCGAACGCGGGAGTTTAATCAATCGCTTCTCATCGCGCAGCGAATCGCTCGTCTGGCCCAAGTTCCTCTGCTGATCGATGCATTGAATCGCTCCCGCGACACCCTTCCGCAAGTCGGCCTCTCACGGAAGGAGCGCGATCAGAATGTCCGTCGAGCGTTTCGGCTGGACAATCCGAAACCGATCCAAGGAAAGCGGATTCTTCTCGTCGATGATGTCTATACCACCGGCGCCACACTGAGAGAAGGGGCGAAAACACTCTTGAAGGGAGCCGCCAAAGAGGTGATTGTCGCTGCCGTCGCCCGGATGATCTAAAGAGATAGGAATATGGGGTAGGAGATAGAGGGAGAAAACCGATCGCTTATCCCATGTTCATCTACCTCTTATCCCCTCTGAATCCCCTTGTTTTTTCCTATCAACCCCGCTATGATATCTTCCCATCATTGGCCCTTTATTCAGGAAAGGTTTTTATGCAAGAACGTGTGGAGCAACAAATTCAGGTCCCGACCCGGGAAGCGGTCGTTGAAAAGAAAGATCTCGGCGCCCTCTGGGCGGTGGGCATCGTCCTCTCGCTGATTCTCACCCTCGCCAGTTATGCCTGGAACCCGCCCCGGTATGAAGCCCTGGTCAGCAACAGCGTCGACCCCACTGAGGCCCAGGTTGAAAACGGCCAGAATAAAATCGTCGCCGACGCCCTTAATCAGGGAAAGATAGAATACCATCCGAATATGGCCAAATTGGTCCGCCTTCGCGCCTCGCATGAAATCTTCTTTATCGACTTGGTCAAAGTCCTCCTCTTCCCCACCGCCCCCATCGTCATCGTCGGGATGCTGACACGAAAGAGCATCCAACAAGCCAAAGGGACGGAATAGAACCGCTCACAATGCCGATCGCATTCGAGCCACCCTGTGCAAATTAAGAGCACCGCTTCTCTGAGACGCATTCTGAGCTTCGCCCGCCCTCACCGGAAGATGATGGTCTTGGCGACCTTCTTTCTCCTCTTGGCTTCATTGATCAGTCTGGGGCTTCCTTGGATCGTCCGCCGTCAGGTCGACTCCATTTTGGTCAACCATGTGATGGTCTCTCCGATTCTTCTCATCGGCCTCATCGGCGCCTTTCTGATTCAGGCCCTCTTTTCATTCTGGCACAATTATCTTCTGGGAGCGGTCGGGCAGCGCATCCTGGCCCAGCTTCGCGTCACCCTTTTCTCTCATCTTGAATCGCTCTCACTTTCATTCTTTGTCCAACGGAGAACGGGAGAGCTTCTCTCCCGGTTGACGAATGATCTCACGGTCGTTCAAACGCTCGCGACGGAGCTTCCGGTCAATCTCACCCGCCAGACGCTGACCCTCGTCGGCGGGATCGCCATTCTCCTCTATATGCACTGGGAGCTCACTTTTCTTGTGCTGTTGTTGGTTCCGATCATCGTCGGTGTGGCGCGCTGGATGGGAAAGCGGCTCAAAGGACTCTCCACTGCGGTGCAGGATCATCTCGCCGAGACAACCACCTTGATGGAAGAGATGCTCTCCGGAATTCGCACGATCAAATCGTATGGTCGCGAGGCTTATGAGGAGGCCCGTTTCTCAGAGCAGGTCGAGAAGACCCTGGCGATCACGCTTGCTCGCCTCCGGATCTCGGCGGCGTTCGGACCGGTTATGGTCTTCTTGGGATTTAGCGCGGCGACGGCCATTCTCTGGTACGGCGCGCGGCAGATTCTCCTCGGAGCCATTACGCCGGGGGAGGTGATCGCCTTTATCATCTACGCCGTGATCATCACCGGCCCGATCGGCAGTTTCGCGCGGCTTTTCTCTCAGGTGCAGGAAGGGTTGGGGGCGAGTCAGCGGGTCTTTGAGATTCTCGACACAAAACCTCACATCACCGACAGCCCAAACGCACGACCGCTTCCGCCGATTCGCGGGGAGGTAATCTTCAAACAGGTCTCCTTCTCCTATCTTCCCGACCAGCCGGTGCTGCAGAACATCTCCTTCTCCGTCGAGCCGGGAGAGAAGGTCGCCCTCATCGGTCCGAGCGGGGCCGGCAAGAGCACTGTCATTCACCTCCTTCATCGCTTTTATGATCCGGTCTCCGGCTCCATTTCGATCGACGGATACCCGCTGAAGGAAGTTTCCATCCAAAGCTATTACGATCAGATTGCTTACGTCCCGCAAGAGGTCGTCCTTTTTGGCGGAACCGTGCGCGAGAACATCCTTTACGGAAAACCAAACGCGACGGAGGCCGAGCTTCTGGCCGCTTCTCAAGCCGCGCACGCTCACAATTTCATCACCGCCTTTCCGCAAGGCTATGAAACCAAGGTCGGCGAAAAAGGACTGACCCTCTCGGGAGGCCAGCGCCAACGAATCGCCATCGCGCGCGCGTTCCTGAAGAATCCACGGCTGCTGATTTTAGATGAGGCAACCGCCTATCTCGATAACGAATCGGAGCGCTTCATCCAAGAGGCGCTGGAGCGATTGATGGTGGGAAAGACCACTTTCGTCATTGCCCATCGCCTCACAACGATCCAGAAAGCCGATCGCATCTTGGTCTTGAATCGAGGATCCCTCGTCGAACAGGGGACCCATGCCGATCTGATGAAGCAACAGGGGCTCTACTATCATCTCTACACCCTCAAGACGGTCGGGGCGGAAACATCCTCTCCCAATTAGCAAACCTTCTTATCCAATACAAAACCGATCCTTCTACCTTTCCTTGCCGCTCGGACCAGGCCGTCTTGAATCGTTCGAAATGAATTGGCTAGAATAAAGAAGAGGTGAGAGAAAATGAGTCCAACTTTAAAAAACTATCTCGATCAGAACCATATTTCGTATCAGATCCTGACCCATCCGGAGGCGTACACCTCTCAGGAAGTTGCAGCGATGCTGCATAAGACGGGGAAACGGCTCGCCAAGGTGGTGATGGTCAAGGCGGGGGATCAATGGGTGATGTGTGTGCTGCCGGCGCATGAGCTGGTCGACATCGGCCGTCTGGAAATGATCCTCGGAAGCAGGGAGGTCCGCTTGGCGACGGAGGAAGAATTCAAAGCGCTTTTTCCCGATTGCGATGTCGGCGCCATGCCCCCCTTCGGCAATCTCTACAATATCCCGGTCTATCTCGATGAGCGGCTCGCTCAATATGACCAATTCTATTTTGAGGGAGGGAGCCACACGGAGACGGTGACGATGTCGATGGCCGATTACCGCCGGCTGGTCTCCCCGAAGATCGCCCTCTTCGGAAGATTCTCAAGACCAAAGGCCGCTTGATACCGCTGGGCAATGCCGCCGTGGATCAGATCGAGTTAAGATTGATCTTTTTCGGGGCCCTCGAACCGATACCGGTTTGCCAGTCTTCTGGGATGAACCCCCGCGAAATAAAGGCCCAGCAGAATCAGATTCCGAAAGCTGGTTCGATAGACCCCTTCTCGAAGCCAGCGCCGAGGGGAGGTTGTGACCGCCTCCTCAAGAAGGACCAGTTCCCCTTCTTTTTTCAAACGACGGATGAGATCGACCTCTTCCATCAGAGGCAGATCGGCATACCCGCCTAATCGCTCGAAGATCGGCCGACGGACAAAGATTCCTTGATCGCCATAGGGAAGTTGGAGAAAGCGCGATCTCAAATTCGCCATTCTCTCGACAAATTTCAAAAAGAAATGGCGAGAGTCCACTCTGAAACGAAAGGCCCCTCCGACGACCCCGGAAGAGCGGACCGCTTCTTCAATCGCCTCCAGCGCGCGGGACGGGAGAAAGGAGTCGGCATGAAGAAAGAGGAGAATCTCCCCCGCCGCCCGCTTCGCGCCGGCGTTCATCTGTCGCGCCCGGCCCCGTTCGCTGAAGAGTACGATCCGCTCTTGGGTTGTGGGTCGATCCGACCATGATTGAAGAAGGACGGCGCTCCCGTCGCGGCTTCCCCCATCGACAATGATCACCTCAATGCCGGGAAATTGCTCCAGGTGAGGGAGCATCCGGCGGAGCGATTCTTCTTCGTTCAACACCGGGATGAGGATAGAAATTTTTTTCATCTTACGAAGGACATCTCTGTTTGGGTCGGACCAGAAGGGAGGTAAATCGAGAAGAAATCAGTGATCTCTTCGGACGACGTAATCGGCGAGGGTAAAGAGCGCTTGGCGATGGATCGAGTCGTTAAAAATGGAGAGATCATTCTTGGCGCGATTGGCATAATCTTGCGCCCTTTGGCGCGCGTAAGCAATCGAGCCGTATTGCTCCATCAGCCCAATCACATAGGAGAGATCTCTCTTGCGATAGACCCCTTTTTTGATCAGGGCATTGAGATCTCTCTTCTCCTTCGAAGAGCAATGCTGAAGCAAATGCAGAAGCGGGAGGGTGACCTTCCCCTCTTTGATATCTTTACCGGGCGCTTTCCCCAGCCGGGCCCGATCGGCGACATAATCGAGGGTATCATCCGCCACCTGGAAGGCAATCCCCAAATTCCGACCATACCGGGAAAGAGCTTCTTTCTTCTCATCCGACTCATTCCCGATAATTCCTCCCAGCTTGCAGGAGGCGGACAGAAGCGCTGCCGTTTTATATTCGATAATCTGAACATACGTCGCTTCGGTCAGTTTCAGATCACAGCTGTGAACCAATTGAAGGGTTTCTCCCTCGGACATCCTCCGGCAGGTGGTCGAGAGGAGATAGTTGATCTCAAAATTCTCCATCTTGACCGCTTGACAGACCGCCAGTGTATAAAGGTAGTCGCCGACAAGAATGCTCGCTTGGTTTCCCCAAAGGACCCGCGCGGCCGGAATACCGCGGCGCACTTCCGCGTTATCCAGCACGTCGTCATGCAGAAGGGTGGCGGTATGGATAAACTCGACCATGCCCGCCAGCATGATGTGGCGCTTGTCGATGGAGCTGCAGAGTTGGGAGCTGATAATCAAGAGAAGGGGACGAATCCGCTTCCCGCCGCTGCTCAAGATGTGATGGGCGACCTTGTTGATCAAGGCTACCTCCGAATCGAGGCCTTTCTTGATCTGCTCTTCGACCTCGTCGAGGGCTTCTTTATAGTGGGACCAGACCTGATCCATTTCTTTCACAGCATCTGACCTAATTAGAAGGGATGGAGCGTAAAAAAATAGTAGGCTAAGCCATAACCTAAGTCAAGCTAAAAACGTTTTTCTCTTCGCGACGGACGGATTTGCAATGAGCGGAAGCGATATGTTATTTTTCAACGCATGCTCCCGGCCGATGCAATCCATCCGATCATCTCGATTCTGAAGGAAGAGGTCCGCCGATTAAAAATACCGGCCGTCGGCGTGATCGCTCAGGAGACACAAGACCCCTTCCAGGTCCTCATCTCCTGCGTGCTAAGCCTTCGGACGCGGGATGAAACGACCGAGGCCGCCTCGGCGCGTCTGTTCAAACTCGCCAAGACCCCCGATCGAATGCTTCGTCTATCAACCGATCGAATCGAAGCGGCGATCTATCCCGTCTCCTTTTATCGAAACAAAGCCAAGCAGATTCTCGCCATCAGCCAAATCTTATTGGAAAAGTTTGACGGCCGGGTGCCGGACACGATCGAGGAGCTTCTCACCCTGCCTGGCGTCGGAAGAAAGACCGCCAACTTGGTGGTGACCGTCGCGTATGGGAAGCCGGGAATCTGCGTCGACACCCATGTCCATCGCATTTCGAACCGGATCGGCTATATCAAGACGAAATCCCCCGAAGAGAGCGAAAGGGCGCTTCGGAAGAAACTCCCCAAAGAACACTGGATCATTTACAATGATCTCCTTGTTCCGTTTGGGCAGTTCGTCTGCAAGCCGATCTCCCCTTTTTGCAGCCGATGCAAGCTCACTCCCTACTGTAAACAGGTCGGCGTCGATCAAAAAAGGTGACCCTTTACATTCATTCATTTTGTGTTAGACTCGACGGACGTATGGAGCAGACATTCTCCCCGCAAAACGGTCCTCCGACCCTACAAATTACCCTTCAAGGAAAAGTCGTCGATGTCCAGGAAGACAATCTTATCTGGATTTTCCAGGAGATGGGACTCATTCGCTTTTCGAATAAATTTTGCTGGAACGGCGAATGTAAAAATTGTGTCGTGACTTTCAAAATCGGTCCGGACGGAGCAGAGATCACCGAGCGGGCCTGCCGAACCCCCGCGCAGGAAGGAATGATCGTGACCGACATGCCGGGACAATTTTACAAGGAACTGAACCGCTAGGATCGGCGCGCCATCCGGATCTCTTGAGCCTCCTCCGGAGCGCCTTTTTCCTCCCCTGACCAATTCAAAAACTTCAGATAATAAGACAGCACCTTTTCGGCATATTCCATGGGAATCGCCTCGCCGGTCTTCAACCACTGAATGACCTTCCCCGGCCCATGATTGTAGGCGGTTAAGGCGAGATGGATATCTCCGAATCGCCGATAGAGCGTCCACAGATAATGAATTCCGAGGCGAATATTGAGAAAAGGATCAAGGAGAGGATCTTCTCCGCGCCAGACGATATCGTTCATCTCCGCCACCTGCTTGGCGGTCGTCGGGATTATTTGCATTAACCCGACCGCCCCCTTGGAAGAGATCGACCAATTGTAGAATGAGCTTTCGGTCGAGATGACCGCGATGATCAGCTCGGGATCGAATCCATAGCGGCGACTCTCCTGATGGATAAAGCTGGCCAGCTTTTCTTCCTGCTTCTTATCGAGTCCGGTTTCAAAACGGGAGAGGATTTCAAGAATTTTTTTGTTCTTCTGAGCGGGCCCCTCTGAAGAGAGAGTGGAGCGCGGCGTCGCTTCCGGATGAGGAACCGCTTGCGCGTGAAGGTCCGAAGGGGCTTGCGGCAAAGGATTCCCGCCCGAGTCGGTCAATGAAATATCAAAAGGAAAGGGATGAAATATAATAAGGCTAAGTGTTCCGGTCAGTATCCAATATCGTCTGTATCTCCGGTCGGCCCGCATTCGTCCCCGCCATCAGGATGGAATATGACGGAACGCTATTTTGCAAAACCGAGACCACCTCAAAAGAACGATTTAAAGCGGCTCTTTTCGATCGGAGAGCGGATATTTTATTTGGGATATTCCACGAAACGATGCAAACCGATTGCAAACGATTGCACGAAAGGTTGCTTTCGGGCACGCAGCAGATTGGTTATCCTCCAGGTCGGAATATAATTTTTTGAAGGGGGTTCTGAAGCTGCATCAGGTTGATTCGGGGAAGGTCCCAGTCGGGGCGGAATTGCAATGCCAGGCGGTATTCAAGGCGCGCCAATTCGATATATCCCTTCTGCTGATATAGATAGCCGAGATTATTGTGCGCTTCCGCTAAATCAGGCTGAAGCCGCATCGCCTCCAGAAAGGCCTTCATCGACCGATCGAGCTGACCCTCTTTTTGATAGGTGACGCCGAGATTGATGTACGCCTCGACCATCTTGGGATCTTCTTCAATCGCCTTTTGATAGGCCTGAATCGCCCTTTTCCACTCTTTTTTCTGATCCAAAACTGTTCCCAACTGATAATACGTCGCCGGGTTTGGAGCCAGCGCAACCGCCTCTTCAAACTCCCGCAACGCCAGATCGAAGAGCTTTTGCTTTTTGTAAAGAAGACCCATCATCCGATGAACGAGTGGATCGTTCGGCTCGATCCGGGCCGCATCCTGATAGTGATGCAGCGCTTCATCGATCTCTTCTTGTTGAAGATAAAGCGCGGCCAGGTTCTTATGACTCTCCAGCATCTCATTTCGTTCGTGAATCGCTTCCAGATATTCATGAATCGCCTCTTTGCGCATCCCTTTTCGATTCAGCGCGTAGGCGAGATTATGTCGGATCATCGGTTCAAATGGAAGGATTTCGACCGCCTTCCGGTATGCCTCGATGGCATCCTCCCAACGGCCCTGATCGGTAAAGATGTTGGCCAGATTGTAGTAGGCGAGCGCATCCCGCTCATTCATTTCAATCGCCTGTTCGAACTCGGAAATCGCTTCTCCCGTCCTCCCCTTTTTATAGTAGGCCACCCCCAGATTGGTATGTACCTTGGCATAATTTGAATTCAGCCGCAGCGCGGTGAGAAACGCTTCAATGGCTTCATCCAATCGCCCCGCTTCGGCATAGGCGGTCCCCAGCGCTTTATAGGGACGGGCCTTCTGATGAGATTTCGATACGGTATCTGTCCAGAGGGAGATTTCATCTCTCCAGACGCGATTCCGTTCAATCGTCCAGAACGAATGAAGCAAGATCAAACAGACCAAAAGACCGCAGATGAGGATGGAAGCCCCCTTTGAAGAGGCGGCCGATGCCGATTGCACGAAGAGAACGGCGCCCCCCGCGAAGAAGGCGATGGAAGGAAGATAGAGGCGATGCTCGAAAACGAGATCGAGCTGCAAGACGGTCGACTCCAGGAGGAGATTGCCGAAATACCAAAAAATGAAAAAGGTCAGAAGCGGCCTTTTCTTCCAATAAAAAGCGGCCACGGAGAGCAATCCGACGATCGCCGCAATTGAGAGGAGGGTTGTCGGTGGATGAAGGATGGAATCCGAAACCGGAAAATCGTAATCGAGATTCAACCGCGCAGGATGAGGAAAGAGAAGCAGCGAAAGATAATAGACGACGACCCTCGATTCGGTCAGCAATCGAACATCCCAAGGAATATAATCGACCCCATACTGTTTTGAGAGGGCCTCTTGGAATGCCCCGAACGATCCACCGGCCCACCACAAACAGAGAGAGACAAATAAACCGGTCGTCGCCAGAAGGGCCAGGTAGGCGGGAGCGGCCTTCTTGAGCCTCGCCCGCTCTCCCCGACAGAAAAAGAGAGCATCGTAGAGGATGATCATCACCGGAAGGGTGACGGCAATCTCCTTGCTCCCGAAACTGAGGAAAGCGGCCCCCGCCGCTCCGAGGTACCAGGAGCGGACGTTCGAACGGGAGCCGGACGGCGCCTCCGTCTTTTTTCGACCCTGGATATAGAGGACAAACGCAAGAAGATAAAAAAGAGCAGAGAGACCGGTCATCCGTTGTACAATATAGGTGACCGTCTGTGTCTGAACGGGATGAACGGCCCAAAGGAGCGCGGCGAGCGCCGCCGCCTCGCCGGGGAAGGGAACCGATCCGCGCAGCGCCGGGAGTGAAAAGGTTTCATAAAGAAAAGAGAAGAGAAGAAAGGCGGTACCCAAATGAATGAGATAATTGATCCAGTGATACCCGGCGACATGAAGTCCCCCGAAATAATAGTTCAGCGCAAAAGAGATATTCGCAATAAATCGACTTGGAAGAGGACTTCGGAACCCGGCCTGCAGCAACGTCGAGAGGTCGAGCGTTTTGATTTGGATCGCGCGATTCTCGACAATATTGATATCATCATCAAGATGAAAACTGGCATTCCATGTATTTGAATAAACCAAAAAGGTAAGGATGGGAACCAACAGCAGGAGTCGATTTCGCGAGAAGAGCGAAAAGAAAATCGGAGTAGAAATGGTTGCAAGCCGCGTCATATCGGTCTGGCCCTAGTGCTGACAATTTAGGGATACCCAAATACTGCGATCTTGTCAAGGAAAGCAGGCCAGGAAAATGGAGAAAAGAATGAACAAGAAGAGCGTTGCGATTGTAGGCGCTTCCCCGAATCGGGCGAAATTCGGGAATAAAGCGGTCCGCGCTTTTCGAGAGAAGGGATATCGCGTTTTCCCGGTTCACCCTTCTGAAAAGGTGATTGAGGGAGAACCGGCCTATCGATCGGTATTGGAAATCCCTGAGAGGGTCGAGATGGTCAGCTTTTACATCCCCCCCTCGATCGGATTAAAGGTGATCGAAGAAGTGGGGAAAAAGGAAGGGGTGCAGATTGTTTATCTCAACCCCGGCGCAGAGAATGAGGCATTGATTCAAAAAGGACGCGCCTTGGGCCTGGAGATTCGCGCCACCTGCAGCATCGTTGCAATCGGGGCGAACCCAAGTCAATACTAATACCCGGATCGGATTAGACGAATGTCAGCCACTCCGGATGGGCCTTCTCCTTGCCGCGAACAATATCAAAGAAGGCTTTTTGAAGTTCCAGCGTGATGGGACCCGGCTCTCCCTTCCCGATCGTCCGTCCATCTACCTCGCGGATCGGCGTTACCTCGGCGGCGGTCCCGGTAAAGAACGCTTCATCGGCTAAATAAAGATCATCGCGCGTGAATCGCTCTTGAACCACTTTGATCTTCCGCTCCTGAGCCAATTGCATGATCGTATCGCGGGTGATCCCCTCCAGGATCGAGGTCAGCGGCGTTGTTTTAAGGACCCCCTTTCGAACGATGAAAATATTCTCCCCCGGCCCCTCCGCAATAAAGCCTTCGGTATCGAGGAGAACCGCTTCATCATAACCGGCCTCTTTCGCCTCCCGTTTTGCCAATTGAGAATTGACATAATAGCCGGCGACTTTCGCGCGGGTCATGCTGATGTTGACATGATGCCTTGCAAAGGAGGAGACGCAGACCCGAATGCCGCGGCGGATCCCCTCTTCTCCCAGGTACGTCCCCCACGGCCAGGCGGCGATCGAAAGTCGGATCGGGTTCTCGTTCACATAAAGCCCCATCTCACCGTAACCGATATAGACCAGCGGTCGAATATAACCCTCTTCCAATCGATTCACACGAACGGTTTCGACAATCGCCTGCTCAATCTCTTTTTGAGTGAAAGGAATTTTCATTCGAACGATGTGAGCCGACCCCAAAAGACGCCCCACATGCTCCGCCAACCGAAACACAGCCGTGCCGGTGTTTCCCTTGTAGCAGCGGATTCCTTCAAAGACAGCTAATCCATAATGAAGACTATGCGTCAATACATGGACGGTGGCCTCCTTCCAAGGAACCAGCTTTCCATCCATCCAAATAAAGGGGGTCTCTTTCAGCACATCGTCTCCTTTCATAAATGAGAAATGAGGACTTTCTGATGGAGTATATAGAAGAAATTCGAGATCTGTCAACGCCTTTGTCGTTGCTCATCGGACTCAGACGCCGAAGCCCGGCAATTTTGTCTTCGCAATAAGGGAAGTCTTAAGTGAGGATGATAGGCAAAGAGGGACAACTCCGCCGAGAAATCTCACACCTCAGCAAGGTTGTTGCTGCAAGTCTTCAGAGGGATTTAACAGATCATTGTATCGTCTGGATGAAAGTGTAACGATACAGAGCCGATCTGCCTCAGGTAAGCTGAGGCAGATCGGCCGTAAGCACGCCGACATTCGCTGAGCGAGAAGCGCTATTTTCGCTTCGCCTGACGCAAGCTCCGGGACCCGCGCGCCGCGACGGCAGGAACAGCGCGCCCGGCACCCTTCTTCCCGGTGAGCAACCAATCGATGCTCACCTTCCCCATCTCGGCAATACGCACCAAGAGATCGGGGGACGGAATGCGCCCTCGCTCATAGCGGCTGATGTAGTTTTGCTTCTTGACCCCGAGGGCCTTTGCAAACTCTGTTTGGGTTCTGTTACCGCGCACGGCTCTGATCCGCTCGCCCACTTTTTGCGGAGATACTTTTTCCATGTTCACCCCCTCTTATGATCGATCATGTCGTTGGTTGAGTATATTTAATATAATTGGTGACTTTGTATCCAGAGATGGGATACCCTTTTTCTATTTTCTTGAAGTATACGTGAGTTAAAAATTAAAAGTCAAGCATCTCGATGCGAGTTACCTCCAAAAAGAAATATTTTTTTTCGTTATGTTTGCTGGATGACACTGGAGAGGCCCTTAACCCTCCTCCTACTGGACGCTTCGCTGGCTCTGCCACCACCAATCGACACCGAAAAGAACCGGTCGGGCCGATCTTTCCAGATAAAAGATCGGAACATTCTTATTCTCCGCTTCGAAAATAAAATATTTCCGATCTATTCGCAACCGGCGCACCGTCAATCCCCCTTTGGACGGCCAGAGGGCGACCAGCTTTCCCTCCCATTTTTTAGACGGCGTCGAGATCGGAACCACCCCGACCAACGCCCCCTTCCGAATAAGCGGAGACATCGCATCATCCTGAAGATAGAAACAGTAGATCTCCTTCTGAACGACCGGCCCCCACGCCGGAAGATAGGCTGCGATATCCCCGGATGAGATCAGATGGGGCGGACCCGACACCACCCGATCGGCAAGGAGCGGAATCATGGGAGAGGCGCTCCGTCGATCCCCCTCCGATGCATATCCGGACGACGACTCTGCGGCGACCGAATCGATCCGGTTTTCCCCGGAGGCGCCGGCCAACAACCAATGGGCATCAATCTGGAAGAGGCTGACAATCCCGATCAGCGTCTCTACCGATGGCTTTACCTTTCCTGCCTCGATTTCGGAGAGAAAGCTGCGGGAGATACCGATCTGCTCCGCAAAGCGCTTTTGCGTCAGCCCCGATTGCTCCCGAACCTGCTTAATGCGCCAATTAACTTCTGTCGCCTTAGAGAATTTTTTCATTGACAATGTCGCCTAAACGACCTACACTCTCTGGGATCTCATTTTCAATCCCTGGGAGAAATCTAATATTCATAAGTCACCCTCTCAAAAAAAGAGAATGAGCGGGCTGGAAATCTGCTTCGAGCTCAGAAAACGCGGCTGGACGCAGACCCGCATCGCCCACGCCCTGGGCGTCACCCAGCCGGCCGTGCACCAGATTATTTTCAACCGAGCTCGCTCGAAACGGATTCGAGATTTCATCGCGTCGATTCTTCAAAAAGAGGTGGTCGATCTCTGGCACGATCGCCAAAGACGTTTTTATCATTAGCACAGGCCTCGACAAAAGACAATCCCTATTATGGATGAACCTCGCATTGCGCCTCGGGCGCACGCTTTGTTGTTTTTCGAATCTTCGCCGAACCTCCTCCCCATTAAAGGGGAACTTCGGCGGAGAGGTTTTCTCATCTTCGAATGCCGCACCTCAGCGGAGGTGCGCTTTGCGGCCGCACGGTTTCCGATTCACCTGATTTTGATTGATCTCTTGATTCCGGCAGAACCGAGCGGTTATGAAGTTTGCAAGCAATTGAGGGAGGCGCAGCCCATTCCGATCTTCCTTTTTTGTGACCATCCGCTTCCGGCGCAGGTCACGCAGGGCTACTTTCATGAATTAAAGGCGGAGCAATTGATCCTTCCGCCGCTCGACCCGGTTTACATCGCGCGGCAGATCGATCTTACCCTCCGCCGGCGCGAAGCGCCGTCATAGGCGAAGCGGTCGCGCGAAGCACCGAGAGAAGGGCCTCCATGTCGGCCGGCATCGAGGCGGAGAAAATCATCCGCTCACCGCTGACCGGATGGATGAATCCAAGCCGCTCCGCATGGAGCATCTGCCGATCGACATTGATCTCAAACAACCGCGCCGACCGACCGCCGTAGATTTTATCCCCCACCACCGGATGCCCCAGATGGGCCATGTGGACCCGGATCTGGTGCGTCCGTCCGGTCTGAGGATAAACCTCCAGCAGGGTCGCGATTCGAAATCGCTCTCGAACCGCGTAGTGCGTCTCCGCCTCGCGCGGGCGGGCGGTTCGAGCGGAGATTTTTTTACGATCGATTCGATCCCGGCCGATGGAGAGTTGAATCTTGCCCGAATTCTTCGCCACCTTTCCCGAGACAATCGCCAAATAACGCCGATCGATCGTATGCTGTTTAAACTGCTTCGAGAGCCGCTGATGCGCCGCGTCGGTCTTGGCGATCACCATCACGCCGGAGGTCTCTTTGTCCAACCGGTGCACGATTCCCGGACGCTCCCGCCCTCCGATCCCCGGAAGGCCTCGGCAATGATGCAGCAGCGCATGAACCAGCGTCCCCTTATCATGGCCGGGGGCCGGATGGACCACCATTCCGGCCGGCTTGTTGATGACGAGAAGGACCTCATCTTCATAAAGCAGGTCGAGCGGCACTTCTTCGGGAATCAACTCCAGCGGCGCCGGCGGGGGAATCCGCAGATCGATCCGGTCCCCTTCGCGGACCCGGTAGCTCGCCCTGGTCGGATGGTCGTTGACCAAGATCTGCCCTTCCTCAATCAGCTTCTGAATGCGCGATCGGGAGAGAGAGATTCCTCTTTTGATGAGATAAAGATCGATTCGTTCAGGGGGGGTATGGGAAGAGACAACCAGCGAAGGAGGAGGGGAAAAGGACATGCAGCGCGACTCCAACGGATTCCCAAAGCGTGGGAATTACCGTTCTCCTTTTTTCTCCTGTTTCATTCTTTTCTCGTAAAGGCGTGCTTGAGATAAGAACTTATGGATGAGCTTATTGTTCGGATCGTATTGGCGGACCCACTCCCACTCGGCAATCGCCTCTTTAAATTGCATCTGTCCCATAAAGACGGCGCCGAGATCGATCCGGGCCTGGATATTTTGCGGGTTGATTTCGAGCGCCTTTCTTAAGAAGCTGACCGCCTCCTCTTCCTGGCCGATCATGTTGAAGGCCCAGCCGAGCTCCCGCATCGCTTCATCCGTTTCGGGCGCAAGGGCGAGAACCGTTTTCCACTCGGAGATCGCATCATCCCACTTCAATTCTTTAGAATAAATAATACCGAGCATGTGGTGCGCATTCAGATGATTCGGCTCGATCTGAATAATTCGCTCGAACGACTGCTTCGCGCCGGGGAGATCTTTTCTCTCAAAGAGGATCTTTCCCATTAACTCATACGCTTCCGTATAAGCCGAATCCTCTTCCAGCGCCTGCCTCAGATAACGAAGGGCGCGGGCCATCTGATTTTTGGCGTGGTAGGCCAACGCGATGTTGAAGAAAAGATCGGTGACCTCTTGCTCTTCGCATCGGATCTTCTCCAAGCGGCGATAAATTCCAAGCGCCTGGTCGGGCTTGTTCTGCACGAGCAGGATATTCGCCAGAATAAAGCTGCTCTGATAATCTTCCGGGAAGACCTGAACCGCCCGTTCAATCACTTCGAATGCAGCCTCGAAATGACCCAGGTGGAGATAAATATCGGCCAATTCATGATAGGCCGGGAGGTGATTGGGATCGGCGGCGAGAACTTTTTTGAGAAATTGCACGGCGAGCAGCCAATTGCCCCGGTCCAACGCCATGACCGCCTTGTTGACAAACTTCTCTGATTCTTTCCGCATACGGATCGAACTCCCTCTCATCTCTTTATTCAATCGATTCCTCTTGCTTCAAGAAATCCGAACTGAGGCGCCAACCGATCTCCGCCCCAGTGTCTTCCTGCTCTGTTTTCGGCTGCCGACGGCGTGATCGGTTCCGGTTTCACTCACAGCCTCTGAGATTTGCTGTCGAAACCTCTCTCTTTAGCCAAAAGAGATTCACCATCAACAAAGAGATTCCGATTGTAATCGCCGAATCGGCCACATTAAACGCAGGCCAGTGGAACCGGCCGATATAAAAATCGAGAAAATCGACCACTTCTCCCAGGCGGATGCGATCGATCAGATTTCCGATCGCCCCCCCGAACAAGAGGGAGATCGCAACCAAACTCGATAGATCCTCCTTGGAAGTCTGACTGAAAAAAAAGAGTAGTATGGAAAGGGCAATCACGGAGATGATGAGGAAGAAAATCGAACGGAAGCCGGCGCTCTGATCTGCGAAAAAACCGAAAGCGGCTCCCGGATTTCGGATGTAGGTCAGAGAAAAAAAATCTTGAATCACAATCACAGATTCATTAAGACGAATGGCTCTTTGAATAAGAAACTTGGAGATTTGATCCAGGATAATAGTCCCGCCTCCGATCAAAGTCAAGGGAATAAGCTTATATTGGAACCACGCCGCCGGTGGCCGCTCATGTTCCTGAGCCACCAGGGGACGCTCACTTCCCTTGGCCATCGGCACCCACCACCCCGGCACATCGCCCGCAGAGGGTCGGATAAGCGGCATCGGTCCCGACATCCTCTCGATAATTCCAACACCGTTCACACTTGGCTCCCCGAGCAGGTTGAACCTGGATCGCAAGCGGCGCTTCCTTGATGTTGAGAACGGGAACATCTTCCGGCTTTCTCTCCAAGGGAAGAAGATCCACCTGCGAGACGATAAAAAGGGTTGGAAGGAACGCTTTGTATTGCTCCAGGAGTCGATCGAGTGAATCATCGCCGCTAAGACCGGCCACCCGAGAATTATCTTTTGCATAGAGGGTGACGCTAGCTTCAAGCGAGCTTCCAATCTTTTTCTCCCGGCGTTCTTGTTCCAAGAGACGGGACACTTCCTCTCTGACTTGGATAAGTTTATCCCATTTTTCTAAAAATGTCTTATGATCTTCTTCGGCCGAGCGATCTTCCGGAGGGAAAGAAGTCAAAAGAACACTCTCCTTCTCCTTCAGATCAGACGGCATATAGCCCCAAATCTCCTCCGCCGTAAATGAGAGAATCGGCGCCATCAAACGAACCAGCGTCGTCAGCGTCTCCAGCAGCACCGATTGCGCCGCGCGCCGCTCGACCGATTTGGCTGCGGAAGCATAGAGCCGGTCTTTTAAGATATCGAGATAAAACGCGGAGAGATCGACCGCGCAGAAATTGTTGATCGCGTGGAAAATCATGTGGAACTCCGCTTCGCGATAAGCGCGCTGCACCTTCTCGTTCAACATCCGAAGACGGTAGAGCGCCCAGCGATCGATCTCCAGCAGGTCCTCCTCACGCACGATGTCGGAGGGATGAAAATCATAGAGGTTGCTGAGAAGAAAGCGGCAGGTGTTCCGGATCTTCCGATACGCCTCTACCAATTGGACGAGAATATCCTGCGAGATCCGGACATCTTCCCTGAAATCGGTCGCCGACACCCAGAGGCGCAAGATCTCGGCGCCGTACTTCCCGATCACCTCCTGCGGCGCCACCACGTTGCCGGCCGATTTCGACATCTTCTTTCCGGCGCCGTCAACGACGAAGCCGTGGGTCAAGACCGCTTTGTACGGAGGACGGCCGTCGGTCTCCAGCGAAGCCAAGAGACTGCTGTGGAACCAGCCGCGGTGCTGATCCGATCCTTCGAGATAAAGATCGGCCGGCCATTTCAGCTCCGGCCATCGCCTCGTATTTTTTAAAACGGCGGCGTGGCTCACCCCCGATTCAAACCAGACATCGAGGATATCATTCTCCTGTTTGAATTGGCTCCCGCCGCATTTCTTGCAAGTCGTCCCTTTCGGAAGAAGCTCGGCGGCCGATTTGGAAAACCAGATATCGCTCCCTCCCTCTTTCTCCATGAGGTCGGCGACATAATCGGCGATCTCCTTCGACACCAAGATCTCATTGCAATCGACGCAGTCGAAGGCGACGATCGGCACCCCCCAGACCCGTTGGCGAGAGATGCACCAGTCGGGCCGGCTCTGCATCATTCCCAAGATCCGATCTTTCCCCCACTTCGGAATCCACCGGATCTCCTGCTCGATCGCCTTGATCGCCCGCTCGCGCAGATGATGCTTCTCCATCGAGATGAACCACTGCTCCGTGGCGCGGAAGATCACCGGGTTCTTGCAGCGCCAGCAATGCGGATAGGAGTGACGGATCGCCTCCTCTTTCAAGAGCATTCCGCGCTCTTTAAGAAGATCGATGATTCCTCGATTCGCCTCGAAGACCTTCTGACCGGCAAATTGACCCGCCTCTTTCGTGAAGCGGCCTTGAGCATCGACCGGCGCATAGACCGGCAACCCGTATCGGAGGCCGACCTCGTAGTCTTCCTGTCCATGACCGGGTGCGGTGTGAACGGCGCCGGTGCCCTGCTCGAGGGTGACATGCTCTCCCAAGATGATCGGAACATCGCGATTAATCCACGGATGACGGCAGACGATCCCTTCGAGCTCGCTTCCGGTCCATCCGCCCGGTGTGATTTCGTACGAACCGGGAGCAAAGCCGAACGCCTTCATACAAGATTCGATCAGGTCCTGCGCCAGAATCAGATCGCCCGCCGGCGTCTTCACAAGGCGATAAATAAAAGTCGGGTGGACGGTGATCGCCTCATTCGCGACGAGGGTCCAGGGGGTCGTTGTCCAGATGGCGACAAAGGTCTGGCCGTCCGGACGGAGGGACAGTTTCCCCTTCGGATCTTGGATCGGAAATTTGACATAGATCGACGGCGAGGTGTGATCGGCATACTCCACCTCCGCCTCGGCGAGCGCCGTCTCATCAAACGGACACCAGAGGACCGGCTTCTTGCTCTTGTAGACATCACCCGTCGCAACAACCTTCCCGAACTCCCGGACGATCGCCGCCTCGTAGTCGGGGGTCATCGTGAGGTAGGGGTGCTCCCAATCGCCGAGAACGCCGAGCCGCTTAAACTCTTCGCGTTGGATCTGTACGAATTTGTCGGCGTACTCGCGGCAGCGCTTGCGGATCTCCGACTTGCTCATCCCCTGCTTCTTCGGACCGAGGTCTTTCAAAACCTGATGCTCGATCGGAAGTCCGTGACAGTCCCAGCCGGGAACGTAGGGGGCGGAGTAGCCGCTCATCGATTTCGACTTAACGATGAAGTCTTTGAGAATTTTGTTGAGGGCGTGGCCGATATGAATGTGGCCGTTGGCATAGGGAGGACCGTCATGGAGAATGTACTTCTCCCGGCCCCCGTGCGCTTGCTGAATTTTCTGATAGAGCCCGCTCTCATCCCATTGCACCAACTGCGTCCCCTCGCGTTGTGTCAGGTTGGCCCGCATCGGAAAGTCGGTCTTCGGGAGGTTCAGGCTCTGCTTATAATCGGCTTTGTTTTCCATAAGAAAGATGGATCGATACTAACATTCGACCTTGATGTTGTCAACGATTGTTATTGCAAATGAGCGCGTCAGTCGCGGGGATTCCGCGCCTCTGCGCGTCACGAAAACCCGCTCCGCTGCTGCTGCAAAAAGCGCCTCGCCGCCTCGCGGCTCGATAACCGACCGGAGAGCTGCTCCTCTCGAAGAAGGGAGAGCGCCTTGCCGACCTCCGGTCCCGGCGCAATCCCCAACAGCTCCATCACCTCTTCGCCGGAGAGCAGCGGCGGCGGAATGCGCGAGCGCGACTCCGCCAGCGCCTCCATCGCCGCGATCCGCTCCCGCAGCCGGCGATACGCCACCAACTGCGGCGCCCCCGACGGCGGGATTGTGGCGCTTCCGTCGCAGAAGATCAACTGCAGTAGTTTGCGGCCGGGCCGCTGCGGATTGAGAAAGTGCTTCTCAATCGTGGCGGCCCGCATCTGATCGACCTCGCCCTGGACCAAGATCAAATGCTTCTCGATCAGCCAAGCGAGCGCTTCTTCATTGACGTGGTAGCGGCTCCCCTTCGTGAAGGTCGACAGCTTCAATCGGGTCGCGATCTCGCGCGCCAACGTCGCGCCGACGAGATCGTGGCCGTTGAATCGAATCCGATCGACCCCGTCTCGCTCCGGGGTCTGGATCGTGTAGGGCTTTCCGATATCGTGGAAGAGAACCGCGAACGCCGTCTCCGCATCATACGCCTCGTGGAACTCTTCTTGAAACGCGGAAGAAGCGAGAACACGCAACGCCAACCGGGTGTGGGTCCAGACATCTCCCTCGGTGTGATAGATCGGCGGCTGCGGGCATCCCTTCATCCGGAGCAACTCCGGGATCAGCTCCGCGAAGGCGCCGCTCTCATCCCAGAGGTCGAACGCCCGGACCGGATCGGAGACGATCGCTTTGATGAACTCCTTCGCGATGATCTCGCGAGGAACAATCTCGCTCCCGTCCTCCCGCTTTGCATTCAGCGCGCCGATGGCGGCCCGCAGCGCCATCCATGTCTTCTCTTCAATCTGAAACTGAAACTGGCAGGCGAACCGCAGGCCGCGCAAAAGCCGGGAGGTATCCTCCGCAAACCGCTGCGCCGGATCGCCGACCGCGCGAAGCAGACCGGCTTTCAGATCGTCGAGGCCGCCGAACGGATCGACGAAGGCGCTCTTCTTCAGATCGACGGCAATGGCATTCACGGTGAAGTCGCGCCGGCGCAGATCTTCTTCTACCGGGAGCGCGGCGTCGCTGTGCACTTCGAAGTCGCGCCGTCCGCCCCCTTTTAAGAAAGAGCGCTCCGTCCGCGGCAGCGCGATGTCGATCTGCTCGTCGAGCGCGATTCCTTCCGGCATGAACTTGTAGACGCCGAAGTTCTTCCCGACCCAATTGACCTTCCCGTGCAGCTTCAGAAAGTCTCTCAATTCATCGGCGGGAACGTCCCGGATCAGGAAGTCATAATCTTTCGTCTCCCGTCCGAGGAGCAGATCGCGGACCGCCCCGCCGACCAGATAAATCTCCCCCTCCGGAAAGCGCGCCTCCAGCGCGGCCAAGAACGGAAAGGTCGCTCGAACCTGATCGATTTTGCGCCATAGATGATCGACGAAGAGTTCCATATCTCTCACTATAGTGGGCTCCCCTTTTTTACGCAAGACGATTTGCTCTTTTCGAATTTAGATATTTCTTTCAATTTTCTTGTATGCTATAATCCAGTCGCTTTTTTATATGGTGGATGTAGCTCAAGGGTAGAGCACTGGACTGTGGCTCCAGGGGTTGGGGGTTCGAAACCCCTCATCCACCCCAGCATTTACAAACAACATCCATCGATTTTCCCCCGCGCCTCTCAAGACCCCTTCTATATTAAAGCTCTGATCTTCAACACTGCCACCCTGGAGAGCCGATCGCCTATTTCGCACCCATTACGGAAGAGCAGCAACGATGACGACCGATATCAAAGCCGATAAAAGTTTGGATTGAAAAGGAATGAAATGCCCCATGCCGATCTTGAAAACCAAGATGGCGCTGGAGACCCTTCAGGTAGGGCAAGTTTTAGAAATGATCGCCACCGACAAAGGCTCTAAGCCGGATATAGCGGCCTTTGTCCAGCAGACCGGCCACACATTAATCTCGATGAAAGAGGGCGATGGGATCTATGTTTATTACATCCGGTACATCGGGAAGACGAAATAAGAAGATGAATAATAAGATGGATTCGAGGCCAAAAGAGAGGCACTCGAACTTGAAGGATTGATTCCCACTCTTGGAGGAGGGGAGAGAAGACGTTCCGCGAGCGCAATCTCATCCGCCGCGGAAACCCCTTGCTTCTCCCCCTCACATCTGGTAAATAGATGCTCTTCGCGCCCATAGCTCAGCTGGATAGAGCACTTGGCTTCGAACCAAGGGGTCGGGAGTTCGAATCTCTCTGGGCGCACCAGTTCTAGCTGGTCCTCGGCAGGACCTGAATGGTTCCCCGCATTCCCGGGTGGAAATTGCAGAAGAAGTCGTAATACCCCGGCGCTTTGTCCGCGGGCACAGCGATCTTCTGTGTCTCCCCCGGTTTAATGATGCCGAAGTGTGAAAACGCCGGAATCATAAAACCGTGAATATTGATCCCCTTGTTTTCAAGGGAGATTGTATTGCCGGCGACCACCTTGACCTCCAAATATTTTGGAGAGTAGTAGTTGTCCCGAGCAACCAGTTTCGGCGCATCGGGGCGTTGATCGACGAGCTTGGGGATTTTGGGGATATGGATGCTTTTATCGATGCTCGCCTCGACCAAAGCGGCGGTGCCGAATAAAAAGAGAAGACTGAGTATAAAAACAAAACGACGCAAGACAAACCTCCTTCTCAACCGTTGATGTAAGCAGGCTTACCATAAGCTCGCTTACAGTACACAATATAAGCCTGAATCGGGGCTGCTTCAATCACCCGGTCGAAGTAAGTTATTGTCTTCAGGATTGATTTATGGTAGGATTTTGGTTTCTCTGCGCCTGTAGCTCAATTGGATAGAGCGTCGGCCTCCGGAGCCGTAGGTTAGGGGTTCAAATCCCTTCAGGCGCACCATCCGATTGAAAGAAAATGTCGCGCGTGGGGAACGGTTTGTGAGACACCGTTTCTCAATAAAATGAAAGCGAGTGACCGGCTCTGCCGGCACGAGCGCGGGGCGTGGGGGCATTGGAGGACCTTCTCTCCTTCTTGCCGCACAGGCCCCCACATATGATAGGGCCGTTAGCTCAGTTGGTAGAGCAGCTGACTCTTAATCAGCGGGTCGAAGGTTCAAGTCCTTCACGGCTCACCAGGTTTACAAACCATCGCCGGGCATCCCCCACGGGGTGCTCGGCGATTTTGTTTCATCTCTTCACTTCTTATCCCAATTGGTTAAACCTTTTCGGTATGACTCTTCATCCGAGAAGAACGTCTTCCGAGGAAGTTTTTCGATTGTCCTTTCGTAGTTGACCTTTTCCTTCCTTTTGTTATATTTAGACCATGAGTTTCATCCCCAAAGAAATACCATGAGCCGAGGGAGATTGCATGGAAGAGAAGACAAAGTACTGTCTCTGTTGCGGTGAGAATGTTCCTTGGAATCGGATCACGCGGGACGGCAATGAGGAGCTGACCTGCATCTACTGCGGATTTATCTTGGATCAGAAGCCGCTCCCCGCGAAGACGGCCAAATGCATCATCACGGTCGATGACGCGGCGTTCGTGAACGATCTCTTGAAGGGGATGTTGACAAACAAGGGGCTGGCCGACACGGTGTTGGCCGCCGGAAACGGGCAGGAATTTATCACCCTCTTCAACGCGCGCTTGGCCGCGCATCAGCCGGTCGACATGGTGATCCTCGATCTGCAGATGCCGGTAATGGACGGAATCACCGCGGCCCGGATGATGCGGGCGCTCGAAGCAAAGTATCAAGTCGCCAAGTCGCCCATCCTTTTCTTTTCCGCGCAGAAGGCCGATGAAGCGCTCAAGAAGCAACTCGGCGTCTTTACCCCCGCCAGCTACGTCAACAAAGGAACGTCATCCGGCATGGACGGTCTGGTGGAGCGGGTCGATCAGCTGGTGACGCATTTGCTCAATAAACAGCGCGCGACGGCATGATAGAACGGTCAGGCCGTCAACCCCTCGCTTGATAGATGACCGGCCGATAACGGGGCGTCGGAATCGGCTTGCCTGTCTCGCGCGCGGTTTCAAGCCACGCCTGCTTCGCCCGTTCTAGCTCTGCCAACGCTTGTTCCGGCGTGTCGCCGAAAGCGGAGCACGATTCCAGGTCCGGAATATCGGCGATGTAGCCCTCGTCCTCTTCACTATAGAAGATGTTGATATGATAATCGCTCATTTTTCATCCTCCAACCTCAGATTATACCGCTCGACCAGCCGGAGAAACTGTCGGATCTGATACGGTTTCGCTTCGCCGTTGACGTCCTGAAGATTGACCATCTCCGGAATCGTCGAGTGGACAAAAATGTATGACTTCCGGAAAGACGCGCCAAGCGAAATCCAAACCCTTCCACAAGGCTCCGGAAATCCGAAAAACCGACATTATTGAAGGCCCCTTGCGAAAGCCGCTTCAGCAGTTTCTTTCGGTTCACCGGCGCGTCCCCCAATTCGTCCGGTAGTATAACATGAAATTGGATCTCCTTGATCCCTCCGTTCCCTATGATGAAAAAGTTGCCCCGCTGTGTTACACTCCTTTTCTGAAATGCACAAACCTTTTAGGCTCGATCATCGGGCGGAGTTGAAGGAATGGGCAAAATTCAGATTGAGATTCCAAAAGATGAGATTGCGGCATTCTGCAAACGGAATCACATTCGCAAGCTCTCCCTCTTCGGCTCTGTCTTGCGCGATGATTTTCGGCCGGAGAGCGACATCGATGTCTTGGTGGAGTTCGATCCGGATGCAACGATTTCTCTCTTCGATTTGATTGATATGGAAGAAGAGCTTGCATCCATCCTGGGACGGAAAGTCGATTTGATCGAAGCCTCTTCTCTGCGCAATCCTTTTCGCCGGTACGAGATCCTCCGCACGCAACAGGTTATTTATGACGTTTGAGTCCCGAGACCCGGCTTAGAGCACTAGACATAATGGCTGACAGTTGAAAAAAAGGACCTGCCCCTTGTCAGCATGGGTTATATTGGGATGTTGCGTTCCAATACAGAGCCAAAAACAAGGAGGCAGGTCATGGAGAAGTCT
>Ga0070739_10000961_pt1 | contig 47419 bp, 42 predicted proteins | sample Coa_R1_7_FD_66445 | JGI IMG/M metagenome (GOLD analysis project Ga0070739, IMG submission 66445) | Surface soil microbial communities from Centralia Pennsylvania, which are recovering from an underground coalmine fire - Coalmine... | ecosystem: Environmental > Terrestrial > Soil > Unclassified ...
CCCAGAGGCGGAGGAGGTTCTCCTCGGTGCCGAGCTCGATCCCGGCCTGCTCGTGCCGCGCGACGAGATCCCCCAGCTCGACGAGCTCGAGCGGCTCGACCGCCTCCGCCGAGATCCAGAAGCGGTCGTTCTCGACGAACGTCTCCTCGGGCATCCGGTAGGCGACGACCCGGTGCGTCCGCATCCGCCCGAGCCACTCCGGCTCGACCACATGGACGCGTCGACCCCGGTCGCCGCCGAGGAAGCGCTCGATGTCGTCGTCGGTTGTCTTCGACTCGGCCCAGAACGTCGCGCGCGGGCAGTCCCGCGGGAACCAGTAGAGCGGCAGCAGCCGCGTCGCGATCGCCCAGACCCTCCCGTCGCGAGGCTCGAAGCGACGGATGGAGGGGTCCTCGCTCACGTGCCAGAGCGCGTGCGGACCTTCACCACGGTACGGCGGTGGAGCTTCCCTCACGGCAGCGAACGCAGCAGGGCGGCCGGCTCGGGCCAGAAGAGAAGCTCGGCGGCTTCCTCGCGCCGGAGCCAGCGGTACTCGTCGTGCTCCTCGTTGAGCTGCGGCTCCCAGCCGGTCTCGACGTCGACGAGGAACGCCTTCACGTGCACGCGCAGGCCGGGCTCCTCCTCCCACGACTCGCGGGTGTACGCGAACTCGCCGAGCGGCTCGAGCTCCACCGCGTCGAGCCCCGTCTCCTCGCGCAGCTCGCGCAACGCGGTGTCGCGGAACGCTTCGCCGGGCTCGACGGTGCCGGCGATCGTGTGCCAGTACCCGCCGCTGTCAGGGGAGCGGTGTGCGACGAGGAACTCGTCGCCGCGACGCACGTGGATCAGTACCTCGCTCCACTCGGTCACGCCGGGAACACCACCTCGGCGCGGGCGCCCGCGAAGGCGAAGCTGCCCTGAAGCTCGTCGGCGACGAGGGCGCGGACGATCGACAGTCCTGTACCGCTCGACATCCCGTCGGCGCCCGACCCCTCGTCGGCAATCGCGAGGACGACGTCGCCGTCCCGGCGGGCGAGCTCGATCCGGACCGTGCCCGCGCCGTGCTCGAGTGCGTTCTGGAGCAGCTCGGAGAAGACGAGCGCGAGCGCGGTCGCACGGGTGCCGGCGAGCGACACCGGCTCGAGCCGCGCTTCGACGTCCCGTCCGGCGCCGAGCCCTTGAACGAGCATCGCGCGCAGCCGGTCGATCAGCTCCGCCAGCTCGACGTCCTCCTCCCGCTGCTCGGTGAGAGCCTCGTGCACGGCTGCGATGGCGAGGATCCGGTTGACCGAGTGCTCGAGCGCCTCGCGCGGGTCGACTCCTTCCGCGTGGGCTTGGAGGCGCAGGAGCGAGGCGACGGTCTGGAGGTTGTTCTTGACGCGGTGATGGATCTCCTGGGCGAGCACGCCTCGCATCACCGCGCGGCCGTGCTCCAGCGCGACGGCAGCATGGTGGGCGATCGCCTCGAGCAGCGCGCGTTCCTCGTCGGTGAACGGGGTGTCCCGATCGGCCACGAGCTCGCCGATCTTGCGGCGCTTCCAGCGGAGCGGCGTGCGAGCGGCGTAGGCGCCCGGGCGCCCCTCGGGCCACGCGATCCGGCCGTCCTCGAGCACGAGCGCGGCGCCGGTCGCCCGCACGGCGTCCATCGTCGTCTTCACGATCGCCTCGAGCGACTCCTCGAGGTAGAGGGACTCCGAGACGGCCTCGGAGATGCGCGCCAGGGCTTCGAGCTCGGCGACGCGGCGCTGCGCCTCGGCGTAGAGCTGTGCGTGGACGATCGACTGCGCCACCTGATCCGCGATCGCCTGCAGCAGCTCGATCTCGTCGGGCCGGAACTCGCGCGGCTCGCGGGTGCGGACGTTGAGCGCGCCCGCGAGCTGCTCTCGCGCGAGGATGGGCACGGCGAGTATCGACTCGAACTCCGACTCCGGCAGGTTCGGGAACTCCTTCCAGCGGGGGTCGAGGTCGGCGTTCGCCGGGATCGCGATCGGGCGGCGCTCGGCGGCCGCGGTGCCGGTGATCCCTTCGCCCGGCCGGAGTCGAGGGCGGCGGGTCATCTCGTCGAGCGGCGTGCCGTGCGTGGCGCGCAGGACGAGCTCCCCGGCAGCCTCGTCGTACAGATAGACGAAGCACGCGTCGGCCTCGAGCGCGGCCGCGACCTCGTTCGCGACGAGGTGCAGCACCTCCTCGAGGTCGAGGGTTGAGTTGACCGCGGCGATCGTCTCGGTCAGGAGCCGCAGATGGCGGTCGGTCGCCTGCACGGGCCTATCGTAGGAGTGCCGTGGCGGCGACCCACGTCCTGCTCTTCTTCCACCTGCTCGGTGCCGTCGGCTTCTTCGCGGGAGCCGCCGTCGCGGGGACGTCGCAGCTCGCCGCGATGCGCCGCGAGCGGCCGAGCGAGGTGTATGCGCTGCTGCGTCTGGCCCCGGTGGGTGTGGCGCTGGTCGGGGTGGGAGCGCTCCTGACGCTCGGCTTCGGGATCGCGCTCGCCGAGCACGAGGGACTCGGCTTCTCGCCGACGTGGATCCAGGCGGCGCTCGGGCTCTGGGTCGCGAGCATGGCGCTCGGCGGCTACGGCGGCCGGACGGCCCGGCAGGCACGGCATCTCGCCGCGCGCCTCGCAGCCGAGAACGACGCGCCGAGCGCCGAGTTGAACGCGCTCCTCGCAGCTCCGATCCCGCTCGCGGCGAGCTACTTGAGCGGCGCGATGCTCCTAGCCATCCTCGCCCTCATGGTCTGGAAGCCCGGCTGAATCGGGACGCCGCCAGACCCTTCCGAGTAACAGTCTGTTACGAGGAAGGACGGGGCCTCAGTGGGGAACGAAGAACAGGCCGGCGATGCCGAGGCCGAAGACGGCCAGGGCGAGGAGCGAGTCGGGCCCGAGCCGGGCACGGCAGTGCATCGGGCGGCTGATCACGCCGAAGCCGTAGACCGCGGTCAGCGCGACCCCCAGTGCAGCGAGCCAGGCGTTGAGGGAGCCGGCCGACTGGAGGACCGGCTTTCCGGCGACGAGGTCGGCCACGAGGAACAGGCAGACCTGGAAGGCGTTGCCGCCGATGATGTCTCCCATCGCCAGCGCGTTGTCGCCGAGCCGCACCGCCGCGAGCCCCGAGCTGATCTCCGGCAGCGCCGTCGCGAATGCGAGCACCGTCGCGCCGAAGACGACTCCGTTGACGCCGATCCGGTTGGCGAGGTCGTTGCCGCTCGCCTCGAGCGCGACGCCGGCGCCGAGCGTGACGAGGCACGCGAGCCCGAAGATCGCGACGACCCAGGCCGTGGACGATTCGGCATACGGGTGCGGCTGGGCCGGGTGCGCACGCTCGTGGCGCCTGCGTCCAGGCTGGCTCCCCGGCATCTCGATGCGCCAGCGGGGATCCTTGGACGCCCGGTTGATGATGTAGAGGCCCACCATCCAGACGACGACGATGCCGAGCGAGGCCGGGTTGACAACTCCGCCGATCGCCGTCGAGCGCTTGAGGAGCGCTCCCATGTCGACTCCGGCGACGAGGATGATCACGAGCAATCCCTCGAGCACGGGCGTCAGCCGGCCGACGAGGTAGGTGAGCGGCCGCTCCGGGCCGACGGCGAAGTCGCAGATGAGCAGCACCATCGTCTGGATCGCGATGCCGCCGATCAGGTTCCCGGCCGCGAGCTGGAGGTTTCCCTGCGCAGCCGCGGAGACCGTGATCGCGAGCTCCGGCAAGCTGCCGGCGATCGAGAGCAGGATCAGCCCACCGAGCTCGTCGCCGAGACCGAGCCGCGCGTCGAGCGCGTCGGTCGCCTTCGACAACACGATCCCGGCCGCCCACGTCGCGCCGGCGGCGCCGAGGAAGATCAGAAGGAGAAGCGGCGAGGCGAGCCCACCCACTCCGCAAACGATGCGGGCGGCGGCGGACGGACCGAGCCGCCCACCGCCGCACTATCTCGACTCGAGCCGGATCAGGCTTCGCGCTGCCGACCGGCCGCGAGCGCTGTCATCTCGCGCTCGGTGACGAGCTCGGCCGGAACCACGACGTAGCGGATCGGCGTGAGCGCCCGCAACGTCGCGGTGCGGACGCCGCCCTCGAGCAGGGCGCGCTCGCCGACCATCGTTCCAGGCCCCATCTCGGCGATCTCCTCGCCGTCCACCTCGACGCCGAGCACGCCGTCGAGGAGGAGGTAGAGCTCGTCTCCCTCGTCGCCCTGCGTCACGAGCACCCCGCCCTCGTCGAGCTTGCGCTTGGTGAGCTTCGCGTCGCCGGAGAGGAGGATGCGCGACAGCTCGCGCTCCATCGCCGTCTCGGCGGCGGCGACGACTGCGGGGGAATCGACGTCCCCCCAGGGGGTGTTGCCGCCGTGCGACTCGCGGTACCAGGCCTTGAAGTCGACCGTGCCGCTCTTCTGCACCAGCACGCCCTCGCGGTCGTAGATCCAGTGGCGCGGGAACGGGCTCGCTCCCACGAGCTCGTGCTCCACCCGGCCGTCGGCGTGGAGCGTGAGCGCGAGCGTCGTCCACGCCGTCGCCGACTGGATGCGGAAGAGCGGGCCGCCCTTCACCCGCCGGGGCGCCGGGAAGCCTGCGCGGCCGCCGACGGTCTGCACGAATCTCGCTCGATCGCCTGAGATCTCCGGCTCGGCGCGCAGGACCTCGAACGGGACCCCCGGCACCACGATCGCCTTCGGGCCGAGGCGGAACGTCGTCGAGCCGACCAGCCCGCCGCCGCCGTAGCCGGCCGAGACGATGGTGCCGTCTTCCACCTCGATCCAGCCGCGCAGCTCGTTGGCCTCGCGGAAGCGGTCGGCGTCGCGCAGGCGGCCGAGATCGCCGGGTGCGAGCCGGTCGGGCGGCGGATCGTCGTAGTGCCCGACTCCCAGCTCGAACGGAAGCTTCGGCAGTCCCTCGATCGCCTCCGACGGAATCCATGAAATCGCAGTGACAGAGCCTTCGACGCGCATTTGCGCCCTCCCCGGGTTGACCGAAACGATTCAACACCCGGAGAGGGCGCGATTCAACTGGTCGAGCGACCTACAGGACTGCGAGGTACTTCTTCATCTCCCACTCGGTGAGCTGGACGCGGTACTCGTCCCACTCCTTCCGCTTCAGCTCGACGTAGCGGTCGAAGATGTGCGGGCCGAGCGCCTTCCGCATCAGCTGCGACTGCGAGAGCTCGTCGATCGCCTCGCCGAGCGTCTCGGGGAGGGAGACGATGCCCCGCTCGCGCCGCTGCTCGGCCGTGAGGTGGTAGAGGTTCGTCTCCATCGGGTCGGGCAGCTCGTAGCCCTGCTCGATCCCCTCGAGGCCCGCGTGCAAGAGCGCCGCGAACGTGAGATACGGGTTGCACGCCGGGTCGGGGCAGCGGATCTCGGCGCGGGTCGCCTGCTCGGAGCCCGGCTTGTAGAGCGGGATCCGGATCAGCGCCGAGCGGTTTCGCTGCGACCACGCGACGTACACCGGAGCCTCGAAGCCCGGCACGAGCCGCTTGTAGGAATTGACCCACTGCGCGAACACGGCGGACAGCTCGCGCGCGTGCCGGAGCTGGCCGGCGATGAACGCCTTCGCGACGTCCGAGAGGTGCCACTTGTCGTCCTCGTCGAAGAACGCGTTCCGCCCGTCGGTGAAGAGCGACTGGTGGGTGTGCATGCCCGACCCGTTCTCGCCGAAGAGCGGCTTCGGCATGAAGGTCGCGTGGTAGCCGTGCTGCTTCGCGACCTCCTTGACGACGAGCCGGTACGTGAGCATGAAGTCGGCCATGTCGAGCGCGCCCGCGAAGCGGATGTCGATCTCGTGCTGGGAGGGGCCGACCTCGTGGTGGTGGTACTCGACCGGGATCCCCATCGACTCGAGCGCGCGAATCGTGTCGCGCCGCACCCCGGTCGCCGCGTCGAGGGTCGTCTGCGCGAAGTAGCCCCCCTCGTCGAGGGTCTCCGTCCCTGTCTCGTCCTTGAAGAGGAAGTACTCGGCCTCGGGACCGACGTTGAACGTGTCGAAGCCCATGGCCTCCATCCGCTCGAGCGCGCGCCGCAGCGCGTAGCGGGGGTCGCCGGCGTACGGCTCGCCGTCGGGCGTGACGACGTCGCAGATCATCCGCGCGGTCTGTCCGTCGGGCAGGACCCGGAACGTCTCGGGATCGGGGATCGCGACCATGTCCGATTCCTCGATCGCGTTGAAGCCCGTGATCGACGAGCCGTCGAAGCCCATCCCGTCGTCGAGCGCATCCTCGACCTCGCTGCGCGTGATCGAGAAGCTCTTGAGGTGCCCCTCGAGATCGGTGAACCAGAGGAGCACGTCCTCGATGCCGCGGGACTCGATCTCCGCGAGCACTTCCTTGCGCGTCTCGGGCGCGGATGTCGCCCGGTTCCTTGACTCCACGTAGGCCATTCTCCCTCCTGACTGTGCTTGCCAAAAACGCGAAAAGCCCCGGCTGCCACCCTTGTGTGGCCGCCGAGGCTCCGTCGCCTCGCAAATGTCGCCCGGGATTTTACACGTCGTTCGGACGGACCGGAAGCTACCCTCGTGCGCGTCCTGGTTCGCACGCTCGTCGCCCTCACCGTCGCCTGCTCCGCCGTCGCGTTCGCCTCGGCGCCGCACGCGGCGCGCCCGGCCGGTTCGCCGTACGTCGCCCCGGCCGGCTCCGGCGCGCTCTTCCTCGTCAGCGGCCACGGCTACGGGCACGGCGTCGGCATGGGGCAGTGGGGCGCCCAGGGCTACGCGTTGCACGGCTACACGTACGACCAGATCCTGGCCGCCTACTACCCCGGGACAACGCTCGGCCAGACGACCGCGAGCTCGATCCGCGTCCTGCTCGCGGACGGGAAGAAGAAGCTCACGATCTTCTCGCCCAAGCCGATCGCGGTCGAGGACGGGAACGGCGTCGACCACACGCTCCCGGCAGGGCCGACGACGCTGACCCGGAAGCTCGAGCTCGCGGTCGACGGCGGGCCGAAGCAGGCGCTAGTCCCGCCCCTCACGTTCTCGCCGGCCGCCGGAGCGACGCTCACGCTCGGCCACGCCTACCGCGGCCAGATCGTCGTCGACGTGCTCGGCAACAAGCTCCGCGCGATCAACGAACTGCCCCTCCAGCAGTACCTCTACGGCGTCGTCCCGGCCGAGATGCCGTCCGCCTGGCTCCCCGCGGCCCTCGAGGCTCAGGCGGTCGCGGCGCGGTCGTACGCGCTCGCGAGCCGGAAAGCCGCGGCGCCGTTCGACGTCTACGCCGACGGGCGCAGCCAGGCCTACCTCGGCGTCTCGGCCGAGACGGCGGCAGGAAGGCAGGCCGTGGACGAGACCGCCGGACAGGTGCTCCTCTATGCCGGCGCGGTCGCCGACACGCTCTTCTCCTCCAGCACCGGCGGCTGGACGCAGTCCGCGGCGGATGCGTTCGGCCCGCCCGGCCGACCGTATCTCGTCTCGGTGAAGGATCCATACGACACCGTGTCGCCGTACCACGACTGGGGGCCGGTGGCCGTGACCGCGAAGACACTCGAGAGCGCGGTCGCCGTCAAGGGCCGCATCGTCGACGCGACCGTGAGCCGCAACTCCTCGCGGCGCGTGAAGGCGCTGAGGCTCACCACCCTGAGCCGAGGGACGCAGGGCACGTTGTCCGTCTCCGGAGCCACTGCGGCGGCAGCGCTCGGGCTCCGTTCGGGGTGGTTCAGCGTCGGCGTGCTCCTTCTCCAGCCGCCCTCGCCGAACCCGGCGGTCTCGTCCGGCACGAGGGTGACGCTGAGCGGGATCGTGCGGGGCGTCCGCGGCGTCGTCGTCCAGAGCCGCAGCAGCGGGAACCCTTGGACGACGCTCGGGTCGGTCGTGCCGGCCGCGAAGACCGGCGCTTTCCGCATCTCTGTCAAGCCGAAAGTGACCACCGAATACCGGCTTGCCAACGGCCAGGATGCGGCCGCGTACGTGCGGATTCGCGTCGACGCGGCTACCTTGAGATAGTGAAACGACTGACGGCCGCGCTGCTCGGCGCCACGGCGGCTGCGCTCGTCGCGACTTCGTCTGCGGCGGCGTTCACGCCCGGCAACACGTACTACGCGAAGCAGTGGTACCTGAACCAGGACAACGCGTTCGACGCCTGGCCGTCGCCGCCGACGGATTGGGCGCCAGTGAAGGTCGCGATCATCGACTCGGGCGTCGACTGCACGCTGCCGGACTTCAAGGGACAGATCGCGGCGGCGAAGAGCTTCGTCGGAGGCAATCCTTGCTTCGACACGCAGGGGCACGGCACGATCGTCGCGGGCGAGATCGCGGGAGCGCTGAACTCGGCCGGTGTCGTGGGGCTTGCCTACGCCTCCCAGCTCGTCGTGGCCAAGGTCGTCGCCGCCGACGGCACCATTCCGCTCAAGGCCGAGGCTGCCGGCATCCGCTGGGCCGTCAACCAGGGCGCGCGGGTCGTGAACCTCAGCTTCGGAGCCGTCCGCGACCCGCTGAACTCCGCTCTCGATGCGTACTCGAAGGTCGAGGCCCAGGCGGTGGCCTACGCGGTCAAGAAGGGAGCCGTCGTCGTCGCCGCCGTCGGGAACGCCGACGAGGCGTACGCGACGCCCTGGCCGTACGCGAGCTGGCCTGCCGCGCTGCCCCACGTGATCGGGGTCGGCGCGCTGAGCCGCTCCGGCAACGTGCCCGACTTCTCGGACGAAGATCCGATCTACGTCGACATCGCGGCACCCGGCGTCGGCATCTTCTCGACCTTCCCGAAAGCACTGGCGCAGTCGGGCTGCACGCCGGAGGGCTACACCGACTGCGCAAACGGCGACTACCACAAGCCGGAAGGCACGTCGTTCGCGGCGCCGCAGGTCTCCGCGGCCGCAGCGGTGCTGCTCGGCCTCCGGCCGTCGCTCACGAACAGCCAGGTCACGCGGATCCTCGAGCGGCATGCCGACGACGTGAATCCGTCGAACGGCTGCGCCGACTGTCTGGTCGGTCGCGACAGGTACAGCGGCTGGGGCCGCCTCGACGTGATGAAGGCCGTCAACTTCCTCGACTCGGGCTCCCCGCTTCCCCCGCCCGACCGCCTCGAGCCCAACGACAACACGTCGCAGGCTCCCGCGTTGTGGGGCAAGCAGCCGTCCCTCCGGGCGACGCTCGACTACTGGGACGACCCGCGCGACGTCTACCGGGTCAAGCTCGCGCGTGGCCAGCTGCTCCAGGCGCGGGCCAGGGCGCTGTGGTCGCAGGGGAGCGTACGGCTCAGCCTCTGGGGGCCCGGGACGAGCACCGTACTGCATGGACGGAAGGGCAGAGTGGCGGGCACCGCGCTTTCGGGTAGGTCACAGCGGCTCTCGTATCGCGCGCCGCGCGGGGGCTGGTACTACGTCGATCTGCGGACCGTTCAGGCGGGCGGCGGCCGCTACTCGCTGCAACTGAGCAAGAGCCGCTAGCCCTACTGGTTCTCGAGCAGCTCGTCCTCGGCGACGGCCCGCATCACGCGCGCCGGGTTGCCGACGACGAGCATCCGGCGCTCGACGTTCTTCGTCACGACGGCGCCGGCCCCGACGAAAGCCTCCTCTCCGATCTCCACTCCCGGCAGGAGGATCGCGCCACCGCCGATCCTTGCGCCCCGGCGGATGGTCGGCCCCTTGACCAGCTCGCGGCGCCGCTCGGTGCGGCCCATGAAGTTGTCGTTCGTCGTCACCACGCACGGGGCGACGAAGACGTGCTCCTCGAGCGTCGAGTAGGCGGTGATGTAGGCCTCGGCCTGGATCTTCGTCATTGCTCCGATCGTCGTGTCGTTCTCGACGAGCGATCCGCGTCCGATCACGACGTCGTCGCCCACGACGACCCGCTCGCGGATGCAGGACTGATCGCCGAGGATCACGCGCGCGCCGATGCTCGAGCCCGCGAAGACGACCGCACCCGTGGAGACGATGGTCCCGTCGCCGATCTCCGCCGGCGGCAGCTCCTCCCGCTTCGCGGTCGAACGCGGCGAGAGCGTGGGCTGCTTGCCGACCACGGCGTGCTCTAGCACCTTCACGCCGTCGCCGAGCTTCGTGCCCGGATAGACGATCGCGGTCGGATGGATTTCGGTGCTCAATGGCCCTTCTCCAGCTTCCGACCGCGTGGAGGGGGTGTGGGGGAACCGGGAGGTTCCCCCACAGACGACGAAGAAGGGGGCTCGTGGGGGAAACATTGTTTCCCCCACGGGAGCGAGGCATAGCCGAGCGACGCGGTCGGATGGATCTGCGACTCAGCCGCCATCGCGCAAGCTTTCCGTGAGCAGCTCGAGCGCGCGCACGACTTCGAGCCCGTCGCGCATCTCGCGCCCGTCCCAGCCTTCCTCCACGAGCCGGAGGAAATGCTGGCACTCGAGCCTCAGCGGCTCGGCGTTCGAGATCTTGGGGCTGAAGATGTCGCCCGTCCTCGTCCGCCACTCACCGTACGTCTCGGCCGGCTGTTCGGGCGCCTTGTCGTAGACGGTGATCTTGCGCTCGAGCTCCATGTCGTCGAAGACCGCCATCTTGTCGCGCCCCACCACGGTGAGCCGCCGCATCTTGTGCGGGTCGAGCCACGACAGGTGCATGTGCGCGATCTTCCCCGAGGCGAAGCGCAGGTAGCAGAAGACGACGTCCTCGACGCCCTCGTTGAGGAACGCGTGGCCGTGCGCCGCAGCCTCGACGATCTCCTCGCGGATGAGGTAGAGGATCACCGAGAGGTCGTGGACGCCGAGCGACCAGAGCGCGTTCTCGTCCTTGCGGATCTTGCCGAGGTTCTGGCGGTTGCCGTAGACGACGAGCACGTCGCCGAGCTCGCCGTCGTCGACGAGCCCCCTCAGCTTCTGCACCGCCGGGTGATAGAGGAGGAGATGGCCGGGCATGAGCACCAGCCCGCCCGCCTCGGCGAGCGCCACGAGCTCCTCCATCTCCGCGGCGCGCATCGCCGGCGGCTTCTCGACGAAGACGTGCAGGCCGGCCTGGAGGGCCTGGCGGGCCAGGGGATAGTGCGTCGGGACCGGCGTGGCGATCACGACCGCGTCGAGGTCGCCGGAGGAGATCATCTCCTCGAAGTCGCCCGTGAGGCGCGCGTCGGGGTAGCGCTCCGCGAACTCCGCCCGTTGCTCCTCGCTCGCGTCGCAGAGCCAGCGGAGGTCGGCGAGGTCGTCGAAGTTGCGGGCGAGGTTGCGTCCCCAGTAGCCCAGCCCCGCTTGCCCGACCCGCAGCCCCGTCACAGCTTGAAGACGTGCTCCGCCGCCGCGCCCTTGGCGCCGGTCGCGTTCCGAAGGTCGACGACGAGCGGCGCCTCGTCCACGAGCTGCTCGTAGTCCACGGAGGAATGGTCGGTGACGATGACGACGCAGTCGTATTTGCTCGGCTCGTACGGGACCGCCGAGAGCTCGATGCCCTGCTCGTCGATCCGCGGGACATGCGGGTCGTGGTACGAGACCTCGGCGCCCGCGTTCTGCAGCAGCGAGATGAGCTTCAGCGCCGGCGACTCGCGCAGATCGCCGATGTCGGGCTTGTACGCGACGCCGAGCACCAGGATCCGTGAGCCCTTCATCGCCCGCTGCGCGTGGTGATTGAGCGCCTGCGAGACGAGCGAGCGGCAGAAATACGGCATCTCCTCGTTCACCTTGCCGGCCAGCTCGATGAACTCCGTGTAGAAGCCGAACTCGCGCGCCTTCCACGTGAGGTAGAAGGGGTCGACGGGGATGCAGTGGCCGCCGAGGCCGGGGCCGGGGCTGAAGCGCATGTAGCCGAACGGTTTCGTCGCGGCCGCGTCGACGACCTCCCAGATGTCGATTCCCATGCGGTCGCAGAGGATGGCGAGCTCGTTCACGAGCGCGATGTTGACCGAGCGGAAGATGTTCTCGAGCAGCTTCGTCAGCTCGGCCGCCTCAGGGCTCGTGAGCTCGTGCACGGTGTCGATCGCGCGGCGGTAGAGAGCGGCCGCGCGCTGCGTGCACTCCGGCGTGATCCCGCCGAGGACCTTCGGCGTCGTCTTCGTCGTCCAGTCCTCGCGGCCGGGGTCGACCCGCTCGGGCGACATGGCGAGGAAGAAGCCCTCGCCCGCCTTCAGGCCGCTCGCCTCCTCGAGGATCGGCTGCAGCCGCTCGCGCGTCGTCCCCGGCCAGGTCGTCGACTCGAGAACGACGAGCTGGCCCTCGCGCAGCACCTCACCGATGCGGCGTGCGGCGCCCTCGACGATCGAGAGGTCGGGCTCGCGCTGGTGTGAGAGCGGCGTGGGGAGCGCGATGAGGATCGCCTCCGCCTCCCGCAGCTCCTCGTAGCTCGTGGTCGCATGGACGACGCCGCGCTCGACGAGAGGAGCCAGCCGGTCGCTCGGCACGTCCGCGATGTGCGACTCGCCGCGGTTGAGGGCGGCGACGACGTTCTCGAGCACGTCGACGAGGAGGACACGGCAGTCGGCCTCGGCGAACGTGGCTGCGAGAGGCACACCGACGTAGCCCGCGCCGACGACGGCCACGTCGTACCCGGTCCGGTCAGCCATGCGCGGCAAGGCTAGCTGCGACCCGTTCGGCGGCGTGCCCGTCTCCGTAGAGCTGGGGCCGCTCCTCGCGCATCCGCGCCGACGCGACCGCTGCGGCCAGCCGCTCGGGGTCGTCGTCGACGAGAACGTTCGCACCCAGCTCGACCGTGTCCACCCACTCGGTCGACGGCCGAGCCGTGACGCACGGGATCCCGTACCAGTACGCCTCCTTCTGCAGGCCGCCCGAGTCGGTGACGAGGACGCGCGCCTGCGAGACGAGCGCCGCCATGTCGAGATAGCCGACCGGTGCGAGCACCTCCACGTTCGGCGGCGTCTCGCCGAGCACGGCGCGAGTGCGCGGGTGGGCGGGGAAGAGGACTCGCTCCCCCGTACGTCCGAGCCCGTCCATGATCCGAGCGAGCCGCTCCGGCTGCACGTTCGCCTGGCGGTGGATCGTCGCGACGACGTAGGCGCCCGGCTCGAGATCGTGCTCGGCGAGAATCGCCGAGCGTTCGCGCGCGATCGGCGCGAGCGCGAAGCAGGCGTCCGCCATCACGTCGCCCACGACGTCGATGCGGCCGGGGACTCCCTCCGCCACGAGCGTCTCCCGCGAGCGCTCGTCGGGGCAGAGCAGGAGCGCGGCTGCGGCGTCGACAGCGATCCGGTTGTGCTCCTCGGGCATCGAGAGGTCGCCGCTGCGCAGGCCGGCCTCGACGTGCGCGACCGGAACGCCGGCGTCTCCGGCCGCTTCCGTACCGGCGAGCGTCGAGTTGGTGTCGCCGAAGACGAGCGTCCAGTCGGGCCGCTCGTCGGCGAGCGCAGAGGCGATCGCGGGCCGCATCGTCTCGGCGTCGGCGGTGTGGAGGTCGAGGCGGAAGCGCGGCTCGGGGAGCCCGAGCTCCGCGTAGAAGACGTCGGAGAGCTCCGGATCCCAGTGCTGGCCGGTGTGCAGACCGACCTCCTCGATGCCGGCCTCGCGCAGCGCCGCGGACACGGGGCCGGACTTGATGAACTGCGGCCGGTTCCCGACCACGGACAGGACTTTCACCAGGGCGAGGCTACAATGCGGCGCCGTTCCACTCGTTTCATGGGGCCGTTAGCTCAGCTGGTAGAGCAGGGGACTCTTAATCCCAAGGTCGCAGGTTCGATCCCTGCACGGCCCATCACGAACTGCCTGCAAACCGGCTGATCGCGCAAATCGCGCTGCGAGGGCCGACCGCCAAGGGTCAACGCCAGGTCAACGTGCCCGCCCTCGTGCGCTTGCAGCCACCCATGATAGACTCCCGATTATGGGCGGTCTCACTTCGCAGACACACGCGGTGCTCGCTGCGCTTCTTTGCGATCCGACGGCGCCAAAGTACGGTCTTGAAATCTCACGAGAAGCCCACCTTCCGGGGGGCACCATCTATCCAACACTCGCAAGACTCGAGGCCAGGGGCTGGCTCGAAAGCGAGTGGGAAGACATCGATGAGTCACGCGAAGGTCGCCGGCGCCGGCGCTACTACCGATTGACAGGTGAGGGAGAGCGCGCCGCCCGTCGCGAGCTCGACGCGGTGGCACAGTCCCTCGAGAGGGCGCTCCGTCGTCCCGTCCCGAGCGCAGGGGTGTAGGCAGCTAGATGACGGCCTGGCTGGCAGCTGCAGGGATCACGGTGGCCGTCAAGATTCTCGCCGACGAGTTGCTCGACTGGTTCCCTTGGCTGGCCGAGCGGGTAGTGGAACGGGCCGCTGGTCGCATGCCTCCTCAGCTGAGCGAGCGCTATCGAGAGGAGTGGCTCGGCGAGCTTGGCGCCGTTCCCGGGCGAGGTGTCTCGAAGCTCGTCTTTGCTCTCAGAGTCCTTCTGCGTGCAGGCTCGACAGCCGGCGCGCTTGAAGGCTTCGATCTCCCAATCTCGGCCCGGCTAACGCAGCGCGGCGTCGACATCACTTTGGCTCTCGCCCTCCTGCTGGTCGTTCTGCCGCTCTTTGCTCTAGTGGTGCTGGCGATCAAAATCGACTCCCGCGGGCCGGTGATCTTCCGCCAGACGCGCGCCGGGCAGGGCGGGCGGCCGTTCCAGATAGTCAAGTTCCGGACGATGATGGCGGACGCCGACGCAGTGCTGCCGCCGCTGATCTTGAACGACGCGCTGAGCGATCCGATGTTCAAGCTCCGCGCCGATCCACGCGTAACGCGGCTAGGCCGGTTTCTTCGTCGCACGAGCCTCGATGAGTTGCCACAGCTCCTGAACGTTCTCCGAGGCGAGATGTCCCTCGTCGGCCCGCAGCCCGAGCCGCTCGAACTCGTGGAGCACTACGGGCCCGAGCACCAGTTCCGGCTCAAGGTCAAGCCGGGCATGACCGGGCCTTGGCACAAGTACGGTCGCGGCGAGCTGACTTTCGAAGAGCAGCTCGCGCTCGAGCGGGAGTACGTCGAGAACCTCTCGCTCGCACGCAATCTGAAGATATTGCTCATGACGCTGCCCGCCGTACTCGGGCGACGGAAGTAGCCGGTCTGGCGGTCATAGGCGGTTTCCGGCCATCTTGAGACCTACGATGCGCCGGTGCTCTCCGTCGATGGACGAGCCGGGCGTCGGACGCAGACGACCGGTTCGCCGTCGAGGTCTAGGTCGCCAAAGCAAGTGGCCTGACCTCGGAGCTCCGTCGCCAGCCGAGCCGCTCGGCACCAGCGGAGCTACTTGCTCGCGGCTACTCGCTTGAATGCGCCACTGACCCGGCTGACGAGCTCGTCAAAGGAGATGACGCGCACCGGTCGCCCACTTCGCACGAGCGCCGGAATCTCGTTTGGATCCGTGACGACCGTGACCTCGCGGTAACCCAGATCAACGACCATGTCGAAGTGGGCGAACGGGAGTTGCGGAGCAAGGAGCGGCTGAAGTTCCAACCACACGATGCCGCCGTCACGCGGGCCGAGCAGGTCGTGAAGCTCCCGGGCGATGGCCAGGTGCACGACCTGCAATTCGCTGAGCTTCGCTCTTCTCGTGGGCTGATTGAGGAGCCCCCTCTTCACCCAGTCGCGCCGCTTCGACGGCGCGAGCCCCGCGATTTCGCAGGCGAGGTTCTCAGGGATAAGCGGTTCGTCCGATTCGAGAGGCATGATTGCTGCGGATTTTCTAGAAATCTCGCAGCAATGGAAACCCTGTTCGCACCGGTTCTCTATGAGCCAGGCATCGCGCCGCGGCGGCTTCGCCTTGGCGTCGTCCGTCCACCACGCAAGGCTGACTCCCGCACATGGCCCGGCCCCGCGCACCGTTCCTCGATCGCCAGGAGTGCCTCGGCTTCACCCACGGCGCGATGCGCTGGCGTTCTGCTGATCGGAAGCGCCTTTACGAGTGGGATGAGACACACGGCCACATCGAGGCGTACAACCAGCGCGGTCGACACGTGGGCGTCCTCAATGGGGAGGGCGTCGTGATCGGTGATGCCAGGAAAGGGCGGCGCATCGATGTCTAGCCGCGTGACATTCATGGAACTGTGCCTCGCCGGACGAGTCGTCCAAGACGAGATCGACGACTACATCGACCTCTGGCACGAGGACGAGATGGCGACCGAGCCCCTGCACGACTTCCTCGGGATGACTAAGGACGAATACGACCTCTGGGTCGAGCAACCGGGCGCGCTTCGGTTGATCCTCGCTGCTCGCGAGGAGCACGACCACAACCTTTACGGCGCGATCGAACGCTACGCCGACATGGCGCCGGTCGCGACGAGAGCAGCGGATTCCGAGGCCGCTAAGGTCGTGGTGCGATGGCTTCGCAGCACCGGCCGGATTTAGGCGGCCTTGACCGACCTCGCCTGATCGGCCAGCGCATCGCCGAGCGCTTTGGACTCATCCCGCCGGTCGACATCCGAGCGTTGCTCGACCAGTACGCCGAGGTCGAGATTGCCGAGATTCCGGCCGATTGCGATGCACTCGTTATCGGCTTGAACGACCCATCGGTCGTCCGGCCGAAGGTCATCGTGAATCCTCGCAAGCCGCCGCGGCGGAGGCGTTTCTCCATGGGCCACGAGCTGGGGCACATCCTCATCCCAGGCCACATCAGCGGCGAGGCATGCTTTATGGACGAAGGGTTCTACGGAGCGTCAACGCGGGAGCGTGACGCTCACTCGTTCGCCTCCGAGGTGCTAATGCCGACGCGCTGGCTTGCTGAGATCATCGCGGCGAGCGCCGACGCTGGCGAAATCTTCGAGGCGGCCGAAGTTGCGGACGTCTCGGCCTCGGCAGCGATGCTGTCGATCAACCGGCTGCTTCCACCTGGGCACATCGTCGTTCTGATGAAGGACAAGATCGCCGAGATGGTCCTCGCATCTCCTTTGACAACGGCGAACCTGCCAGAACAAGGGAAGCCGCTTGATGCGCGCGTGATCACGCCTCTCGCCGGCGATCACGGCAGTTTCGCCTTTAGCGGCCGGAGAATCATGTGGTGGGCGTTCGACGAGACGGCAAACGTCACCCCTGAGGCTGACGGGCACACGTCGAACGATGTACTCGCTCAGATTCTCCTCGATGTCTTCCCAGACGAGCCGGGTGCCCGGGCGCACGCGTTGGCAAGCATCAACGGAGTGGCCGGGTGGGCGAAGGGCGGCTTCGCTGCCGCGGCGAGCGTGGAGGAGATGGCTGGACGGCTGAGGGGACGGTTCGCGAGCCGCCCCAAGCACGCCAAGGTGATCGCTCATCCCCTGTTCGAGACTTACCTCGCAAAGAAGGCGCGCGAGCTGAAGGAACGCCCCTAGGCCGACGGCAACGCAGTCGCTACCGAGCTGGCAAGGTGGTGGAGGTGCTCTGGCGCGAGCTCGCCGTCCTGTATGAGGCGATCACCAAGGACTCTGGGCCAGCCGATCCAGACGCCACCGAGCTCGAAGGGCTTCGGGAACAGCGACCACTCCGCCCCGACGAAACACAACGCCGACCGGATGTTGACGTTGAACTCCCAGATCACCGCCTCGCCTAGCGCGCCGCGAATCGCTTCGACCTGCTTCGCCATCCCGTGCACGAGTTTGGTGCAGTCGCGCCGGCCTACGTAGAGGCGTAGATCCGTCGAGAACCAGCCGCCCCTGTCGATCCGCTTCACCTTCCCTGTGTAGTTCTTCGCATCGATCGCCCAAACAGCACCGCTGCGCGTCACCGCTATGTGATCAATGTTCGCGCGCGTCCCTGGAATCCGCCGGTCGTGAAGAACAACGACGACGCGATCGTCCTGGATCTTCTCGAGGTAGTCACCGAGCAGTCGTTCACCGCGGCTGCCCTGCGCCCACGCAATGGTCGACTGGGGATCGCTTGTCAGGGCCAGATAGACGCCGCCTAGGCGTCCGAACTTTTCACGGGCTCGCTGGTCCCGCCGCATGTGCAAGCGCTCGTACCGACGTCTCGCCGATGCACCGGGAACACCGCGGTCGAGAACGACCTCATCCCCGGCAGCCTCTCCGTTCGACGATGAGCCGTCGGCGCCGCCTAGGCACTCCAGGCACGTGACGGTCTTGGCGTCTGCATCCCAGAACGCCATCGTCCCGGGAGCTAGGGCGAGATCACAGGCCACGCAGCGGTCTGGCCGCCGGAGTTTCAGGCGTCGTGACCCGGCCATTCTTGTTCCGTCGACCCACATCTCATGTTTCCGCCATCCTCAGGCCGAGCGATTCAGTCGCCCCGGCGAGGTCGAAGGCGCTTGCACCTGCCGACTGCAGCGCCTCAGCGACGCCGAGGTTCACGATCGCGGTCAGGGACAGATAGTCGACGACGTTCATTGGCTCGGAGCCTCGACGCCACCCACGGACCTGTTCCGGCGTCACGTCCAACACCGCCGCTGCGTCATGCTCGCCGTTCCATCGATAGAGACGAAAGGCTGCCTCGAGCAGAGGGATTGCCCCGAGCGCCTTCCTCGGCCTCGCCTTCCCCGCAGAGGAAACGTCCGACTGCCGCGGGATGCAAGGGGTATCAGCCGTTACGGCCGCGACGAGCTCGTCGTACGAGATCTGCAGGAACTTGGCCAGGCGGAGCGCGTCATGCAGGGGAGGTCGCTCGACACGACCAAGCTCCCAACCCTCGATCGTTCCTGGGCTGATTTCGAGCAACTCGCCGATCTTCGCCCGCGAGTAGCCGGCGCCTTCCCGGTGCTCCTGAAGGAGCTGCGCCACTGCGGTTCGTTCACCGCGCATCCCCGGTGAAGATACCTCTTCCTGTGGATTCACGTAAGGAAGCGAGCGCGCACCGTAGATCTGCGGGCAACACAATGAACGTCGCGTGGCATTACGCCTCTTCGGCGTTGGCCTCGCTTGCGAGTCCGACAAGATCGGAGAGCATCAGGCGCTCTGCGGCTGTCATCTCGACGACGCCCAGACGCCATGCCTGTACCTTCGTCGGCGAGGTCGCGAGAGCTTCAGCGATCGCTTCCGGTGTCCACCCTTGGTCGGCAATCGCATCTTCGATTACGGGCGCCGCCTCGTAGACCTCGATCGGATCGCGTGGCAGGCACCGCGCCTGACCGGAGAGCGCCGCATCCAGCGCGGAGCCAGGAATCCCCAGAACTTCCGCAACCGCTACGAATGACTTCGGAGGCGGTATCGGTACACCCAGGATCTCCCAACGCTCAAGCTGATCGACCGATAGCCCACCACGTTCGGCCAGAGCGCAGCGCGAGTAGCCGTGCCACTTGCGGGACTCCCGGAGCAGCGAGCCGACTGCGAGCGATCTCGGTTCGCGCGCGCTCCTCATCCCTTCTCTCCGCTTCCGCGCCGGAGCGCGTTCCCGACGGCGTCGACTCCAGCGCGATCGTCGAGCAGGTGGACGTAGGTCTCGAGCGTGAAGGACGCCGACGCATGCCGGAGTCGGCGTTGCACGGCACGGACGTCGTGGGTCGCGTCGGCAACGATCGAACCGTGCGTGTGGCGCAGCACGTGGAAGCCGATCGGGGGAATGCCGGCACGAACGCACGCGGGATCCAGCACGCGCCGCCGGTAGTTCGCCTCATCGAGCCGCGCGCCGTCCTTGCCCGTGAACACGAGCTGGTCAATCGGGGGCCGACGGTTGCGGAGCTGATGTTTTTTGAGCTCACGGGCAAGGTCTTGCGTGATCGGGACTGTGCCGGTGCTTCGCTCGCTCTTCGTCTCCTGCTCGCCGTCGAGAAGCCGGTGGCGGCGCCGGACGGAGACGAGCGGATCGGCGCCGAGCTCCAGGTCGCACCAGCGGATCGCTTTGAGCTCGGAGATCCGCAATCCGGTCTCGGCCAAGAAGCGGACGAGCAGCCTGTCTTGCGGGGTGGGCATCGCCGCGAGAAGCCGCGCGAGCTCCTCGACCGACAGATGTCGCCGCTTCAGTGGGTCACGTCGCGGTGCCGGCAGCCGTGGCCACGGCTTGGCCAGAATCACTCCGTCCTCTGCCGCCGTGCCCAGCATCACCGACAGTGGCGCGAGAATCCGCCGAACGGTCGCCCACGAGCGCCCGTCGGGAGCACGCTTCGTCGTCTCGTCGCGCAGGTCGTAGGCGATCTTCCGTATGCGACGCGCGTCGAGCGCTCCCATTCTCACGCCGCCGATTCGTGGAAGGACATACGCCTCCAGGTCGCGGCGGTACTCGATGGCAGTCGCCGGCCGCACACCGGCGAGCACCTCCAACCACTCCTCGGCGTACTCCGAGACAGTTGGCCCGCTTCTCGGCGAGACTGCTGCCGGATTCAGCGTGACCTTTGCCCTGAAGCGCTTCGCCTCGTCGAGCGTAGGGCACGTCTTTTGCCGCTGGCGGCCGCCCAGGTCGCGGTAGCGAACGATGTACGCCTTGTCGGTCTCGAAGATTCCAGGGTTTCGGGTGCGCTTCAGGCGATCGGTCATGGCGAATCCTCCCCAACCAGTCTCTCGAGATCCGAACGGCGGACGACTGCCCGTCCGCCTTCGACCGTCCGCGGCAACCGACCTGCGCTTCGCAGCTCGTAAATCCGCTGCGGCTTGCAGCGCAGCACCTCTGCAGCCTCCGGCACGTTCAGGAGCTCCGTCTGGGATCGCGACTCGCGCGCATCGAGACGATGAACCACACGATCGGCGACGCGATCGACGAACTCGTCAATCAGTAGGTCAAGGGCGGAAGCCGGCAGGGCGCTATTCATGACTCCGGCCTCCACCTCTCCAGATTACGCCCGACCTCGCCCGAGGACCAGAGCGCTGGCGCACGACCGGCATACGCCAGCTGCCCCCGAGTAATGAAGTCACCGGAAGCATCGGATGGGCGGCCGGACCGCCACGCCGCTCGCGCTCCGCGGAGGGTCGCAAACGTGACGGAGTAGTCGTGACTCTTCGTCAGTGTGTGACCGCCGTAGCCGAACTGATGGGCCCAGCGCCGCGCTCCCCGGAGCCCCTTCTCACCGCCGATGAGCCACGCCGCCTCGACGAGTCGCTTCGCGTGAGGCGGCGCCCCGAGGTTCACGACATCGCTCGCTGTGCGGAGGCGTGGCAGTAGGAGCCCGTCTGCCGCGACCTCGGTCGCCTTGGTCGCGTACTTCGCGATGTAACCCGCAGCCCGCCCGATGTCCTCTTGAGCGAGGTGAACAATCTCGAGCTGCCTACCCCAACAAATGCAATAGCCGCTCGCCGACACCTCCACCGACTCGACTGAGCATCTGACGATGTGTTCGAGCAGCTTGGCGTTGCAGCGGCTCGGCGGCGCTGACCCAACGTCGACTGGCCCGTCGAGCCGAATGACCGCGTGGTAGTGGACGACGCCCCGTCGCTGGAACTCGGACGCCTTCACGAATCGCACTCGCACGACGTCGCGTAGCCGATGACGAGCGACCCCGAGCTCGCGCGCGAGAGTCCGTCGGATCTCCTGCACCGTCCGCTTCCAGAGCATGGGCGCGAGGTGGTTCCACGTGGCCTGCTCGAGATAGCCGTATCGATCCGGATCGACCGGCGCACCAAGAGCCTCGTCGTCGGGCAGATGGCGACCGCCGCATGGGCAGCCGCCGTCGCGGTCCCGGATCGTGTGGACTGCGCCGAAGGAAGGAGCGGTCAAAGTCACCATCAAAGCCGGGTGCTCGCCCACCGCCTCGGGGACGCCCTTGCCACCTCGGACCCCGGCCGCGACGAGCTGGAAGGCGTCGCGTCTGTAGATCTCCGCACACGACGGGCAACTCGCGACGCGACGGTCGCCGCATGCGACCAGGAGCACGCCTCCAGGCTCACGGGCAGTAACTACGCGTGAAAGGAGCTCGCCTGTATCGGCGTCGATCCGCTCATGCCAGCCGCGCAGGCGAATCGGGTGCGAGCAGGTCCTCACGCGAGCTGCACCGCCACTTCCGCATCGGCCGAGGTTGGCCCAACATGCTCGAGACCTTGGGGCCGCGTCGGCACTACCTCGGCGCGCGCCTGTGTTTGCTCGAGCCATGCCACCTGGCAAACACTGGGGCGCGGGTCGCCCGCGAAGCCGAGGCAGACGGCGCGCCCCGGCGTCCCGTCGAGGGCCAGCGCAACCGGATCGGTCGAAGAGACTCCGAGCATCCGCAGCCCTTCGGCGTCCAGACTGCCGAGAGCGAGCCGCGCAGTCAGGTTGTTGCGGAGAGCGCCACCTTGGTCTCCCAGCTGAGCGGTCTCCGGACGCTGAATCGCCACGATTAGGTGGATCGCTGCGCTACGGCCCTTGCGAGCGAGCTCGGCGATCAGCTCTCCGGCCTTGTGCTGGAGAGCCGCTCGCATCCGGTCCTCGCCGCTCTTGCCTTTCGTCGTCGCCAGCAGATCGGCGGCCTCGTCGACGACGAGGAGCACGGGGCCGAAGGCGACGCGCTCGTCCCCCGGCAGGTCGTGCCAGCTGTCGACACCGCATGCGCGGACGAGACCCTGCCGCGCCTGTCGTACTCGGACAAGCTGCTCGAGCGCCTCCACCTGCTCGGGGAGTGCCGTAATCACCGGCACGCCGAGGAGCTCGAGCCACGCGTACTCACCCGCTTCCTTGGGATCGAGCACAACGACGTGCCAGCCAGCCTGGAGCGCCGCAGCCGTCGCCGTTCGGATGGCGCCACCCTTGCCGCTGCCCGTTGCGCCGGCGAGCAAGACGTGCGCCGTGGACCTAGAGTCGATCACCAGGTCGCCGCCACCGTGTCGCCGCCCGAGGAGAAGCTGGGTGCTCGGCCCAGGACATCCCGGCCACGGCAGGAAGTCCGGCAATGGCACTCGGCCGACGACGATCCGGAGCGTTCCGTGGGACTCGCGCCACTCGACGCTCGCTCCGCCGACGAATCGTCGGAAGGCGTCGGCCATGGCGTCCCACGAGCTTGCGTGCTGCTCGGCCAGAGGCGCAAGGGCGAGGTTCACGTGGGTCGGGGCGTCGTGCCAGGACAGCAAATGCGGGACGAGGATCGCGCCGCCGTCGAGCTTCCGGTACCAGTGCAGCCCGAGGCAGACGTTCGGCCAGCAGCGCCGGCACCTGTACGCCCGAGTTCGCCCGCGGCAGCGATTCAGCGCACCGAGGGAGAAGCGGGGGCGAACAAGTGTCGCGAGTGCAACCGCGCCGGCGAGCAGAGTGGCGAGCGACAGTGCTGTCGCGCCGCCTCCCATGGCCCACGCTCCGTAGAGCAGCGCCAGCGGGAGCGTGAACTCCCGCCAGCGCCAGAACCCGCCGGCGCGGTTGCAGAGGAAGCGGAAGAGCTTCCTGCGCAGCGACAACGGAGCGACGATCTGTCCCGCTGATCCGACGCGTGCCATCGCCGCTCCTCTAGCTATGCCGCCTGCGCGGTCGCGCTCGAGGTCTTCCGCCCGCTCGGCGAGCCGAGCTGATCTGCCCGGAACGAGAGCCCGGCGATGGCCTCGCCGTTGCGCTCCATGCCCCAGAAGAAGACGACGAGCCCTGTGGCCTCGAGCCTCTCGCCGAACTCGACGACCGGTGCGTCGTCCCCTTCAACGGTCACCTGGACGATCTCGCTCCTGCGGAGCTGGTTCGAAGTGCCCAGCATGCAGGGCACCTTCCACAGTCGCCGCTTTCCGTCCTTCGACCGACGTTCCGTCACGCCGTCGTCCTCGAGCACGATCCGCGGCTCGCCGGCGCAGACGAGCCTCACTGCGTCGGTTGCTACTGGGATCGCGGGATACCGCGGGAATCCTGCGCTTGCCATCGCCGACCTCCTTTCATCTCGACATCTCGGCGATGGGAGACATGGAAGAGCAGCGAGCGGTACGGCGGAACGGCTCCTTCGGACACCTTCGACCGGCTTTGGCACGCTGCGAAGACGTGCCGTCGCGTCCTCGCCATTCTTGAGACGTCCAGGGGCGTCCCGCAGCCGTGCGTTCCGCACCTGTACATCCCGGGACGTTTGCGGACATCTCCGGCGTGCAAAGACGTCCATGTGAACGAGCGCCTCCGACGGGCGCTAAACGAAGCCGACGTCGACATCGACGACGTCGCTCGCGCTACCGGCGTCAACCAACGCACCGTTCAGCGGTGGCTCGCGGGTCGCGTTCCTTACCCGCGCTATCGCCGCACGGTCGCGAAGCTCGTCCAGACCGACGAAGCAGACCTGTGGCCGGACGTCGCTCCGCAGACCGCTGGAACGGCGGCGAGCGAGCTCGTCAATGTCTACACAGCGCGAGCGCACGTTCCCGCCGGGCTCTGGAGGAGCCTCGTCGCGGACGGACACGAGCAGATCGACTTGCTCGGGTCCGCGCTCTTCCACCTTTTCGAAGACCCCGGCTTTGTCCAGCTCCTTTTGGACACAAGCTCCGATGTCAGGATCGCGCTCGCCGACCCCGACAGCCCACTGGTAGCCGCACGGGACCAGGAACTACGTCTAGGAGGGGCCCTCACTGGCAGGATTGACGCCTCGCTTCGGAACCTGAGACACCTCAACGTCAGGCGCTTGGACGGACGCGGCCTGGAGGTGCGCCTCCACAGCGCGCCGATGTATTGCTCGCTCCTCCACGTCGACGACGAGATGCTCGTGACGCCTCACGTTTACGCCCGATCCGGGCGAGTCGACACGCCCATCCTTCACCTTCGCCGCAGAGAGCCATTCGGCCTCTTCGCTAGCTACCTGCAGCACTTCGAGGACGTCTTCTACAAAGCTGCCCAGCCGCTCAGCGCTCGCGGCGAGCCGCCATCGGATCAGACCTGACACCGCGCCCTGCGCGGTTCCAACTTTCTCTACAGGATCAAGGGCCGGCGCGCGACGCGCGCCGGCCAATGACGTCGCTGAGTCGGACTGGCTCCAAAGCAGCAGTGGCGAACGCCTGGCGTCCCGCTCATCTAGCCCAGAGCGAAGTACCGGTCGAAGAATGCTGCCAGCCTGTCGAGCACCGTCTGCTTCTTGATTCCGTAGATGTCGTCCGCCGCGAAGCGCGACGTCGGCGGGAGGATCTCCGTCACCGCTGCGCCCGTCGTCGGGATCGCACCGTCGCGGAACGCTCTCTCGACGAACGCCCTCGTCGCTTGGGGGCTGAGCCCTTCGTCGGTGATCAGTTGCTCGAGTTCCTCGTCCCGCCTTATCTCGACGAAGCGACGCCAGTCCTCCTTGATGTCCGAGTCGACCGAGATCGAGTCGACGAACGCGAGGATCAGATCCTTCTTGTTGCGCAGCGAGATGCTCGAGTCGATGGCGCGCTGGATCTCCTTCCGTGTCTCGATCGCGCGGTCGCTGCCGTCGCCGCGCTCTTCGCGGTACTTCTCGACGAGCAGCAGGATGTAGTCAACGTTGACCTCGACCTGCTTCACAAGCTCGATCTCGAAGACCACGTCGTCGATGATCGACTCCTTCTCCGAGTCGGCGGCGTGGCGCAGCTCAGCGTGGAGGTCGAGGTAGTACGACTGATAGTCCTGGTAGTCGCGCTCGCTGAGGATCTCGTTGCCAGCGAACTCGTCGAACGACATCAGGATGTTGCGCAGCCGCAAGATCCTGCCGAAGAGCACGATGAACATCTTGTCTGCGCTCTCACCGAGCCACCGCGTGCTCAGCGGGAAGAGAGTCTGGAGCTCGGCGACTCGCTCGGCGTACTCGTCGTAGTAGTCGGCGTACGGCTTGAGCAGGACGATGCCGCGCGCCTCCTCGTTTCCGAAGAGTGCAAGCGCATCGTTCGTAGCCTGCTCCAAGTCGCGGAAGGTCACGATGTTCCCGTACGTCTTCACCGAGTTGAGGATCCGGTTCGTCCGCGAGTACGCCTGCAGGAGGCCGTGCGCGCGGAGACCCTTGTCGACCCAGAGCGTGTTGAGCGTGGTGGCGTCGAAGCCGGTCAGGAACATGTTGACCACGATCGCGACGTCGAGCTCGCGGTTCCGAAGCCGCAGTGAGAAGTCCTTGTAGTAGTTCTGGAACCTTTCGGACGAGGTGTCGTAGCTCGTACCGAACATCGCGTTGTAGTCCGCGATCGCCTTCTCGAGGAAGTCGCGTGAGCTCGAGTCGAGGTCCTCTGTCTCGAACTCCTCCTCCGCGAGGAAGTCCGGGTCGTCCTCGTTGACGGCGTAGCTGTAGATCAGCCCGACCTTCAGCCGCTGGGCGTCCGGCAGCTCGGCCTGCTGGCGCGAGAACTCGGCGTAGTAGCGCTTCGCGGCGTCGATCGACGCCGTGGCGAACAGCGAGTTGAAGCCTGTGAGCCGCTTTTCCCCCACGGTGTAGGCAAAGCCGCGCTTGGTCTTCTGGTCGAAGTGCTCGCGGATGTACCCGACGACCTGGCTGATGCGCTCCGGCGCCAGTAGCGCGCGCTCGGTGTCGATAGCGGAGACCTGCTTGTCGGTCAAGTGCTCCGGCAGGCTGATCGTGTTGACAAAGTCGAGCCGGAACGGGAGCACGTTCCGGTCCTCGATCGCGTCGACGATCGTGTACGTATGCAGCCGCTCGCCGAACGCCTGCTCCGTGGTGCGTAGCCGCGGATTGCCGGAGGTGCCGGCGTTGTCCGCGAAGATCGGCGTGCCGGTGAAGCCGAACAGGTGGTACCGCTTGAACGCCTTCTCGATTGCGATGTGCATGTCGCCGAACTGGCTCCGATGGCACTCGTCGAAGATCAGCACGACGTGTCCGTCGTAGATCGCGTGGCCCTTGTTCCGGTCGACAAAGCGAGCGAGCTTCTGGATCGTGGTGATGATGATCCGAGCCGCCGGATCCTCGAGCTGCCGTTTCAGCACGCTCGTCGAGACGTTCGAGTTCGCCGCGCCCTTCTCGAACCGCTCGTACTCGCGCATCGTCTGGTAGTCGAGGTCCTTGCGGTCGACGACGAACACGACCTTGTCGACGTCCGGTAACCGGCTCGCGAGCTGAGCCGCTTTGAAGCTCGTGAGTGTCTTCCCCGAGCCCGTGGTGTGCCAGACGTAGCCGCCGGCGCCGATCGTGCCGAGCTGTCCGTGGTTGGTCGAGATCTCGATCCGCTGCAGCATCCGCTCGGTCGCCGCGATCTGGTACGGCCGCATCACTAGCAGCTTGCGGTCGGCGTCGAAGACGCAGTAGCGCGTGAGGATGCTGAGCAGCGTGTGCTTGGCGAAGAACGTCTGTGTGAACCCGGTCAGGTCCGCGATCGCCCGGTTCTTCGCGTCCGCCCACCAACTCGTGAACTCGAAGGTGTTCGACGTCTTCCGCCTGCTCCGGCCACCGGTCTGCTCGGCCAGGTGCGAGTCGCGGGTCGTGTTCGAGTAGTACTTCGTGTGCGTGCCGTTGCTGATCACGAAGATCTGCACGTACTCGAACAGGCCCGAGCCGGACCAGAAGCTCTCGCGCTGGTAGCGGTTGATCTGGTTGAACGCCTCGCGGATCGCCACGCCACGCCGCTTCAGCTCGACGTGCACGAGCGGCAGGCCGTTGACGAGAATCGTTACGTCGTAGCGAGTCGCGCGCTCTGCCGCGTCCAGACCAACCTCGTATTGGTTGATCACCTGCAGCCGGTTGTTGTGGATGTTCCGCTTATCGATCAGCAGGACGTTCTTGAACGTCCCGTCGTCGCGCACAAGCACCTGGACGTGGTCCTCTTGGATCCGTGCCGTCTTCTCGACGATCCCCTCGTTGGCGCCCGCGATCTTCTCTCTGAAGAAGCGCTCCCACTCTCCGTCGCTGAACTCGACCCCGTTCAACGCCTCGAGCTGCACGCGCAGGTTGGCGAGGAGCGCGGACTCGCTCGTGACACGCAGGTACTCGTACGCCTGGCTCTGGAGGAGCTCGATAAACGCCGCCTCGAGCTCGGCCTCACTCTGATACGCAGTGTCCCTGGCGCCGTCAGAGACGAACTCGGCGACGACAGTGCTCTGGTCGCCGACAGCGATCGGCTCGTAGTGAGGCGCCGCCGGCGCCTCAGTCATGCCGCCTCCGGGAACGCCAGCAGCCGATCGCGGTAGTACTCGTACTGCTGGCGGCGAGCGCTCAATTCGGCAGGGATCTCGCTCGAGAGATCGGTCATCAGCGCTTCGAACTTGTCGAGAATCTCGACGGTACGGGCTTGCTCCTCGAGCGGCGGCAGCGGGACGGAGACGCGGTTGAGGTTCCCCTGGTTCAGCTTCTGCTGGGTACCACCGGTCACGTACGGCGTAATGTCGATCGTCTGCAAGTAGAAGTAGAGGAAGCGGAGGTTCGCTACTTCAGCTCGCTCCCCGAGAACATGAGCGTGGTTGTTTACCCAGATCTTCCCGCTCGCCCAGTTCACCACCGGTGCACGGTCCTTGCGCACAACGCTGCCGTCTTCGCCTATCAGCAAGAACGTGCCATCGAAGATGAAGTCGTCCACGTAGTCCTGCACGCCGTTCGCGCCGTAGTAGGGAAACGGGCCTGACCGGCGTGCTGAGCGAGTGACCGGTCGACGCTGGCTATCTAGGTTCGAGACCACATCGCCCAGCGGAGCCCACTGGACGGTCTCCGGAGAGAAGGTGAGAAGCAAATCGCCGTAGTGCTCGTGCTGCTGCCTCCGCGCTTCGAGCTCTGCTTCCAGCGTCGCTTCCAGCGCTCCTTCCAGCTCCTCCATCCTCGTCAGTGTTCGTCCGATCTGCTCCTGAATGGCTAGCGGCGGGACGGCGATCCTGATCTTCGCGAGGCCGTCTCCGGATAGACGACGGACCTTAGTGCCGGTGATGAACCTCCGTTTCTGGGCTCGAAACTGATTGGACTGGAAGAAGTACGAGAGGTACGTCGGGTTGAGGCTGTGGCGATAGATGTATGCGTCGCTACTTACAGCGACTTCCTTCTGGCCGAGCCACGCGACTGCCTTGCCAACGGCGTCATCGTCTTCGCTAGTAGTCGCGATCACCAGATCGCCCACTTTGGCCTTTCTCAGCTTCATAGCAAGCGCCTCGGAGACGAAGGACGTCGTCTCGGTCGCTGAAGTGCCGTAGTGCGTGTGGATCTGCCCGTAGTGGATCGCTCCGATTCCGTCGTCGGTCAGATCTTTCTTCTGGAGCCCGTTACCGCGGATGAACTCCCCAAGCTCGCCCAGACTCTTGTGCTCAACACCACGGGGACAGAGTTGGGCGACCAGATCGTCGATACGGCTCATGCTTAGTCATCCTCGAGGTCGGCGACGATCGAATCGATCTGACGTCGAAGCTCAGCCTGGCGCGCAACAATCTGTGCAATCTCGGCGTTGAGCGTCGCGATATCGACTGTCTCGCGTGTGTCCTCGGCCTCGACATACGACGAAACTGCGATGTTGTAGTCGTTTTCCGCAATCGTGTCGTTGTCGATCAGAGCCGCGAAGTGCTCGGCGTCGGTACGCGCCATAAACGCAGCGAGAATCGTCTGCCGGTTCGCCTCGCTGAGTTTGTTCTTGTTGCCCTGGCGGACGACCTCCCTGGACGCGTCGACGAAGAGAGTCTTGTTGTCCGCCTTGCTCTTCTTGAGGACGATGATGCAGGTCGCGATCATCGTGCCGAAGAAGAGGTCCGGCGGGAGCTGGATCACGGTGTCGACGTAGTTGTTGTCGATCAGGTACTTCCGGATCTTCCGCTCGGCGCCGCCACGGTAGAGCACACCGGGGAACTCAACGATCGCGGCGGTACCGTTCACAGCGAGCCAGCTCAGCATGTGCATGGTGAAGGCGAGGTCGGCCTTCGACTTCGGTGCCAGCACGCCGGCCGGCGCAAAGCGGGGATCGTTGATCAGCAGTGGGTTCGCATCCCCGTCCCACTTGATGGAGTAGGGGGGATTGGAGACGATGGCCTCGAACGGTTCGTCGTCCCAGTGCGCGGGATCGGTGAGTGTGTCGCCGTGGGCGATGTCGAACTTCTCGTAGTTCACGTCGTGCAGGAACATGTTGATCCGGCAGAGGTTGTAGGTCGTGAGGTTGACCTCCTGACCGAAGAAGCCGAGCCGCACGTTGTCGCGGCCGAGCACCTTCGCGAACTTCAGGAGCAGCGACCCGGAGCCGCAGGCCGGGTCGTAGACCTTGTTCACCTCGGTCTTGCCGACGACCGTGATCTGGGCGAGCAGCTCCGACACCTCCTGCGGCGTGAAGAACTCGCCGCCGGACTTGCCGGCGCTGGAGGCGTACATCGTCATCAGGTACTCGTAGGCGTCGCCGAACGCATCGATCGTGTTGTCGGCGTGGCCCAGGTCGAGGTCGCCGATCGCATTGAGCAGCCTGACGAGCTTCTGGTTGCGCTTCTCGACCGTAGGGCCGAGCTTGCTCGAGTTGACGTCGAGGTCGTCAAACAGCCCCTTGATGTCGTCCTCGCTCCCCGTCCCGATCGCCGAGCCTTCGATACCACGGAAGACCGCGGCAAGCGTCTCGTTGAGGTTCTCGTCGTGACGTGCTCTCTCCCGCACGTTCGCGAAGAGCTGGCTGGGGAGGATGTAGAAGCCCTTCTCGGAGACGGTCTCGCGTCGGCCGCGTTCGGCCTCAGCGTCGCCGAGGGCCGCGTAGTCGAAGTCCGGGTTGCCCGCCCTGCCTTCCTGCTCGTTCAGGTAGGCGGTGAGGTTCTCGGAGATAAAGCGGTAGAAGAGCATCCCGAGCACGTAGGCCTTGAAGTCCCAGCCGTCGACGCTGCCGCGTAGATCGTTGGCGATCCGCCAAATCGTCTTGTGCAGCTCCGCCCGCTCCGCCTCCTTGCCCACTACGGCCACGCCCGCAGTTTGTCAGGGAGGACTGACGTGTCGACCCTCCGAAGAACTGTCAGGCCTAGAACCGGAGTTCTCCGCTCCGTGGGCTCCCCGCATCACAGACCGAAAGGAGCTGGGATGTTCGAATTCTCGCGGCCCGACGTCACCAACGAGGGGTGGCACACCTGGCCAACGGGAGAGGTTAGTCAGGCGCTCGTCAGGGCTTCACACTCGCGCCGCTTCCTTGATGTGCACGCAGCAGCGGAGCTTGCCGCCGCTCCCGACGATGTGGCTGTCTTCCGGCTCGCACCGGTGGTGCGCGACCTTGTCGAGAGCCTACTCCGGAACGGTGAAGCCGACGAGCTCCGCGAAAGCCTCGTGATCTACGCGCTGTCCCGCGTCGACTGGTTGCAGCTTGCTCAGTCGGTGGTCGAGGGCGTGGCTCCCGAAGATGAACTGGATCGCGGCCAGCCGCTAGCAGCCTGCGCTTCCTAGCTGAGAGGGCCCGCGGGACTAGCGGGCCCCTCATTGCTACGGCTCGTCCCGGGACAAAGGATGCGGGCTTGCTTGGCTCATCCCCGGGGTTGCCACCGCGCCCGTCCGGAATCGGCTACCTCGCTGTAGGAACTCCGAGTGAGCGAGCCGTCGCTAGGAGGGAGAAGTCATTCAGTGATGCTACGTACGCAGCCACGTCGAGCACCGTGTGTCCGGTACAGAAGCGCTCCGGCAGCGCGCTCCCATCGGCGACGAGGCGCGAAAAAGTCTCGTGGATGACGGCTGCTGCCTCGGCATCCGCAGAATGGACCTCTTCGCTCCGGTAGTACCTGCGAACGAGAAGGTCGAGCAGGCCCCGGGTCGTGGCCTCCCACTCTTCGTCCCCGGTCACCATCCGGTCGGGCGCCGCCCGTACCGATTCGGGGCTCGCTTCGATACGACCAAGGCGTGTATTCGACTCCTTCTCGACAGCGCGGCATGAGTAGGCCAACAGCCTGGCAACGACTCTCCGTCGGATCACCGTTTCTCGCTCCTCATCGGGCCATACGTGGCGGCCCTCCTCTCGCCATGCGCGATCGGCGTCTTCAGCTATTCGCGCTGGCGGCCCGCCGAGTGCGGCAAGCTCGTCGAGCTCGGTGAGGCCGGCTGCGAGCGCATCGTCGAGGTCATGGGCCGTGTACGCGAGGAAATCGGCGACATCGACGATCTGGCTCTCAAGTCCAGACGACGGGGTTCCGGCAAACTCGCCCTCAGCGGCCGGCACGTCGAACGGCGTAGCGTGGCGCGCCAACCCTTCGCGCGTCGCCCACGTCGGATCGAGGCCGCGGAAGTCGACGAAACTGCACTCGAGCTCGTCGATGACCGTGAGCGAGTGGAGGTTCGCGTTCCAGGTGTCGTCCCCGTGCTCCCGGACCGCGTCGTTGAGCGCCCGTTCGCCTGCATGGCCGAACGGGGCGTGGCCGAGGTCGTGCGCTAGTGCGATCGCCTCGGCAAGCGGCTCGTTCGCCCCGAGCGCCCGCGCGAGCGTGCGTGCCAATTGAGCTACCTCAAGGACATGGTTGAGGCGTGTTCGAAAACGCGGCAAGGGTGCATCGGGACTCAGGAGTGCCGTTGGACTGCGAACCGCCGTCTTGTACTGCAGCTCACGGAAGCTCTCCGAGTGAACGATCCGGTCGCGATCGACTTCGTACGCGCCGCGAGTAGCTCCAGACGAGTCCGCATGCTGTCTCAGCGACCACGGAGGTGCGTCTGGCGTTGCACCGCCGTGTGGAGAGGCGCGGCCCTCAACTTCGCTGTCGCGGGTCGCGGGCATCGCGAGCGATGCTAGCGAGGAGCCGGGTTACGATCGAGATCGCATGCCGGAGCCGCAGATGCACGCTTACCTCGAGGAAGGTCTGAAGAGCGACCGCGCGGAGTTGGAGCACCTTCGAGGACTGGTTGACGAGACCGCGGCGATGCTGCTCCGGGTTTGCAGGAACGGCCGCTGGCCGTATGTGGTTCGCGACCGAGAGACGGTCAACCCTCCGAAGGAGGTCTCAGCTAGCACCAACTCGATGATCGCGTTCTCCTTGGCCGCTGCATCTGGCACCGCCCTGAAGAGCCCTCTCGCGCCGCGCGCGCCGGCTGCGGGCCTGCTTGGAGGCCAAAGCGCCACCGTCCTCGAGGCAATGCACAAAGGAGACCTGCCGAAGCTCCTCACCCGTGCGACTCAGGCCGTAGTCGATTCCACCGACAGTTCCGGCGCCCTCTTCTCCAGTACGTATGGACCCAACGATCCGTTCACCTTGGGCTGGCTAGTTCCGCTTCTTGCTGCCCTACGGATTCCCTGGAACAAGCAACTCAACGTTCTCGGAGACCGGCTGAGCCGAGCGTGGGAGCCGGAGGCTGGCGATGAGCGCGTTCTGTTCGAGCCAGAAGAAGGGGATGCTCTGCCGCATGCATTCCCATTGCTGCGAGTCGTTCACCTAACGAATTCTGCGGCCAGCTTGAACCTCCCCGTCGGTACGGACTTGCCTGCTGATCTCGCCGACGAATTCCTGACCACTGTGCATCGTCAGCTCTCCAACAGCGAGATCGGTGATGCGTCGTTCGATCCGGCTCAGCTGATCTTTGCCTTCGAAGGCCTCTTACTGAGTCCAGGCGGCGAGCCGTCCGCGGCGCTCATAACACGCCTACTAGACGTCGTCGGCAGAGCCCAGGAGCGAAGCCCTTCGTGGAGGCCGTTGAGCCCGTTCATCAGGAAGGAAACCGGCCTGGTTCTCCTTCCGCTCAGCATCGAGGGGGCTACCTCCCTCGCGCGAATCTGCCGACAGCTCGACACGCAGGACACCCGCGACCGTCGCTTCAGCCGGCTGATCGATCCATTCCGGACCTACTTCCAGTGGCTCGAGTCGCAACGAGTCCACATCACCGTCGACGGGGAGAAGCTGAGCGGCTGGCACTCGGAGCACGTCCGTGAAGCGAAGACGATCTACACGTGGCAGACAAGTCAGGTCCTCCTTTTCCTCCTGCTGTACAGGGAGCTGCTCGAGGTCCATGTAGCTGAGCGTGCTTTAACCGCAGCGAACCTGTCGATGAAGCGGAATCCTGAGCGCGGTCCGGCACCGGAGGCCTCGCAGTCGTGGCAGCGCGTGTGGGGGACCTTCTTCCGTGGAACTGAGAACGATTCAGTTGAAAGGACCGCTAACCGTTCGGCGGTGCTCTATGGACCTCCCGGCACGGGGAAGACCACGCTGGCGGAGTGGCTCGCCGCAGCACTCGCATGGCCCTTGATCACGATTACGCCCAGCGATTTCATGGCGCAGGGCACTGCCGCGGTGGAAGCTCGGGCACAGGCGGTGTTCGCGGCCCTCCAGGTGCAACGAAACGCGGTCGTGATCTTCGACGAGATCGACCGGCTGGTCCTCGACCGAAATCGCCGCGAGTATTTTCGCTCAGAGGGTGCCTTCCAGCTCATGACGCCGTCGATGCTCACCAAGCTCAACGATCTCCGAAAGGGCGGCGGCGTCGTCTTCCTCGCCGCGACGAACTACCGCGAGCGTATGGACAGCGCGATCATCCGTCCGGGTCGGTTCGACAGGCAGCTCCTAATCTCTCCCCCGAACGAACACGAGCGCACTGAGTACCTCCAACAGCGGTGGTTGAAGGAGACCGGTAAGACGACGCTCACCGCAGCAGATAAGAAGACCTTGGCCAGGCTGGGAAGAGACACGTCGCTCGCAACCTACGGAGAACTGAAGAACCTCGTACAGAACGCATCAACGCTCAAGGAGCTGCGGGAGGCGGTGCACAAGTTCTCACCCGCGATCTCGATAGAAAGCTACGGGCCGCGCATGCGCGAGGCGCGTGCCCCCGCGGACGAGGTGTTGGAGCTCGCCGCGTTGTCGCCGCCTGAGACGGAGTCAGCAAAGGAGATCGTCGTCCAGGCCGAAGCCTGCGTGAGCGAGAAACAGTGGGAAGGAAGCCGCAGTGGACAGGCTTAAGGACGAGCAACTCGTTGAAGTCGCTCAGCTCGGCAACGTGGCGCAATTCGTCAGTTTCGACCCGCGCGGTCAGCAACGCCACGCTCGAATCGCCGGATTCGCCGAAGATGAGCCCTTCCGCTCCGTTGACGACGCCGTCGCAGCACTGCTTGCGGTCTCGCCTGAGCGATCGGTCAATGTGCGCGCGTTCTCTCCGACCTCACCGAAGGGCAACGAGTTCCTCTACGGGTTGAGGAGCGCGGACGAAGCGGCCGCACACGTCCGACGGCTCGCGTCAGACGGGCTCTTCACCATCGTGAACGAGACAGTCGACGTCAACGATGGCGGCGTTTCGGGAGTCGCACTAGGCCACGTCGTTGAGTTCGTTCCAGGAGATACGCCGCGAGGCGTCGAGAAACCGGGCGTTGCGTTGCTCGCCCGCCAGGTGGCAATACGGCTCCTTGAAGTGGTGTACGGCGTTGCGCCGGAGCTTCCTTCGCTCGACGGCCGCGTAGAGTTCAGCCTCCACCCGCTTCGCCGCGGCTACCGACACGGCCACACGATCGTATGGGAGATCGATTCCTCCGCCGCAAGCGCGGCGGCGCCGACCCCAACCTGGCCTAACCACTTCAGCTCCATGCTTGGTGACAAGGTCTTCGGACTCTTGCTGGGCGTACTACTCGGCGCACGAGTGCCATATTCGACCGTCATCTCAAGGGCCCTAGCTCCATTCGTCTTCGGCGACCCCACCGGCTCGACGGAGCGCTGGCTTCGCACCGCTCCACGGGTCTCCACGCCCGGTCGCTTCACCACCGTTCGGGGCTGGACGGATCCTTTCGTGCTTCTCCAGGCGGAGGACCCGGACTCGGAGATCGCATCCGTTCTCGTCCAGGACTCCGTTGAAGCCCAATTCTCCGGTGCGGCGATCACGCAGACCGACAACGAGCCGCTGGTGGAGGGCGTCGAGAACGCAGGCGATGAGTTCATGCTCGGTCGACACGCACCGGGGCCAGTGCCGGCGGACGTGCGTGCCTCAGTGCGGGAGCTGCACGACGAGCTCGCGTCAAGTGTCGGGAGCATTCATCTGGAGTGGGCGCACGATGCCTCGTCCGTCTGGCTGCTCCAGCTTCGGCAGGTTGCCCCTCTCACGGACTTCTCAGTGATTGTTCCCGGCGAGCCGGCGCGGTTCCGGCGATTCGATGTCGCGCACGGCCTCGAGACGCTTCGCAGTGAGGCCGAAGCGGCGCGTGAACGGGGTGAAGGGATCGAAGTCATTGGCGATGTCGGCATAACAAGCCACTTCGGCGACGTGCTGCGCCAGGCGAATGTTCCGTCCAGGCTGGTACGCGTCAAGGAGATCGCGGGACGCGAACGCCGCTGATTGGCGGGGCGCCACCAACTTAGAAATGCTCGTCGTTAATGCCGTGGCTGGAGCGTGCCCGGCGAATTGGCTAGATGCCGAGATTCGCCACGCGGAATCCCATCGCTTCCTGGCTTACGTCATACCGCCGCGCAAGCCGTGGGAGAGATGTCGTGCGCGCATCCCTCTTCACCATTTCGGCCGGCATCAGAAGCTCGGCCGCAAACTGGTTCGCCGCGCGCTCATGCTCCCAGTCGTAACCCGGGACCTCTCCTTCGACGCCGCCGGCGTAGTCGATGAAGTGGTGGTCGGCGTGGTGGAGGACGAAGTGCCCCAGCTCATGAGCGACCGAGAACCTTTGCCGGACAGGCGCCTGATGGCTATTGATCCCAATGAATGCGTTTTTCCCGTGTCTGAGGAGGAGGGCCGATAGCGCGTTTGGGAACGGTCGTGCGAAGACTGCAACGCCCAGCTCGCGCGCGACCGCATTGACGTCAATCGGCGGGCGGGTCTGATTCGCCTTCGTCAGCGCTTCTTTGGCGGCAGCAGCTGGCTTCGATGCTTTCACCGTCACGCGGGCCGGCGGCAACGGGGCGTCCTCGATCTCGTCGACGAATGCGTTGATGGCAGCCGCGAAGTCGGGGAGAGGCAGGTCTGCGACCTCTGCCCGCAGAGTTACCCCAACCGGACCGCGCTGCTCGCGCGTCGACGCGATGAAGTAGTCAACGTCCTCGCCTAACGTCCGGCTAATTCCAACGAGCTCGTCGACTCGCATGGGCCGATTGCCAGCCTCGAGGTTCGAGACAGCAGCCTGAGAGACTCCGATAGCGGCGGCGAGGTCGACCTGTGACAGCCCACGCGTCTCGCGCGCGCGCCTGACGCGCGAGCCGATCTGCTTCATCAGCTCGTCAGCCAAGACTCACGAGTTGCGTCGCGTGTACGCACGGGGCGAGCGGGTCGCGACTCACGGGCGGAGGATACCTCTGACTTCGGAGCACCAGCTCCGTCACAGCTCGACGTAGCCGAGGTTCTCGGCGCCCTCCCAGTCGGCCGCGCAGGCCATTCGCGCCCGCGAGAGATCCCGTAGCGAGAGATCGAGCACCGTATGGCGTCGCTTGTCGTCGGCGTAGTAGCGAAGCAGTTCAGAGACCGCGACCGCCGACGCGAAGGCGCCGACGAAGGCAGCGCCGACTGCGCGCCCGGCGACCATGATCGCGCCGCAGCGATCGCCGAGCCGACGCTCGAGTTCCTGATACGCCGGTAGGTCGAGCACCGTCTCATCGAACGTGCCGCTTCGGCCACCCCACTGTTCTTCCGGTGTGCGTTCGGCCGGGAAGGAGTGCAGGCGCGCGTCCAGGTAGTCGCCGGCACCAGCTCCGAGTCCCACGTCGAAGATCAGCGACCATCCGGCGTGCCCGAGAATCGCGCGCGTATGCGGGTTGTCGACACCGACGAGGGCGATCTGCGGGTCTTCCTCCCCTACTTGCTCGTACTCCTCGAAGCGGCGCTCATACAGACGCGTCTCGAACCCAAGCTCCTCGGCCGCTGCAGCGACGATGCGCGTCTTCTTTCGTTGCAAGTCCGCCTCGCGAGCGAGAAGCGAGGTTGCGAGGTTGGCGCGCGTCAGCACATCCGCGTCCTGTAGAACCAGCTCAACCTGATGACGATCAGGATATTGGAGCCAGCCAAGCGTCCAAACGTACGCTTGGCCGAGGTGTCCGAGGCCGAGCAGGTGCAGCTTGTTCGGCGCGAGCAGGCCGGACACGGCTGGACCGAAGGCGGCCGGGTGCACCCATTCGAGGTCAGGCCGCCACAGCGACAGGCCCTGGTCTCGTCGGCCGGCGCGCACGTTCCCGCGGATGGCCTGGAACGCCTCGGCGACGCCAATCGAACCGGCGGCAACACCGGCCGGAGGGAACTCCGGCCGGCGAGACAGGTTCATTCCCGGCCGCGAGATAACGCCGGCCGCCCAGCCGGCGTGGGTGACGGTCATGCACAGGCCGCGGGTCGGCCATTCGGTTGGTGCCGTGCCGAGCACCAGCGTTGGGTAATCATCCGAGAGCTTCGTAACCTGCTCGCAGCCGTACGCTGAGATCACGTCAGATGCTGCTCGCCCCTTCACCCATCCCGTTTCGAGCAGGGAGTCCTTAATCAGCCGTACCAGGACGCCGCCTTGGAAGGCGCGCGGTGCGGCGTTCATGATCGTCGTGAACGCCGCCTCGGCTGTCGCCCCGTTCAGCCCGTCCTCACGTACGTCGACCTGCAGGACGTAGCGCGAGAAGATCTGCGCCGCCTCCTCAAGGGTCGTAGCGTCGCCGGTGTCGAGGGCAAGTTTCTGAATGCGATCGAGTAAGTCGACGTCGACCACGCCTATGCCGCCCCCTCGATCATGAGCGCGTCGGCAGCGTCGGCGCGGAACGTCGACCGCCACTCGCCGTCCCCGAGGTACTCGTGCATGCCGACGTCGGCCGGGTCGACCCGTCCCTGAGCGAAGTTAGGAACGATGAGCGCGACATGGCCGCGCTCGGCGAGCATCGGGTGCGCGCGATCGATCGAGCTCTGCGCGACGTGTCGACTGGGATGCGTGTGCACGTCGGCCACGACCGCCAGGCCTCGCTCGTCACAGACGTCCCACAACCGACCGTAGGCTGAGCCAGAGAACGAGATCCCGCCGGTTAAACTGGTCGGGTCGAGGTCGTCGTAGTAGGCGACCTCTAGCGCTCGCCGGGGGGAGCTGTCGACGGGCGGAGGGCCCAACAGGAAGGCGCCGCTTTCGCGGACGCCACCGCCGCGGGCGGCGAGCTCGCGCAGCAGTTCCCCCCAGAGCACCTCGTTGATGACAACGAGGGGACGGCCGCTGGCGAAGCGACGCCGCAGCCGGTCAAGCAGCCTGCTGACGTACCCCTGCATATCCCGGCTCCCGCAAGACGTCGCGGACGATCCGAAGGTAGTGGGTTATGTCGCGGCTCGCATTCCAGGCGTAGGCCGGGTGCTGGGTCAACCACGCCTCGTGGCCGGCGAGCGCGTTTCGATCGCACGGGATATAGAGAGCGCTTCGGTTCCACCCCGGGTTGAAGACCTGGCTGACGCGGTCGCCGATCGGCCAAAGCGCCTCGGGCAGCGGCGCGTTCGCTCTTGCGTCCCACGGCTCCGCCGTCGGCAGTTGCTGCGGATAGCCGGACAGCTCGAAACGCAGCGCGACCTCGCGCGGGGCATTCGCTCGCGCCGGTGCCGTCACTGCGATGACGGCGTGAGGCCACTCGATGGAGATCAACCTCCAGTCGCCACGGTCAACCCCGGCCTGGAACGGCCCAGCCGCGAGGTGCTTCCGGAACGTGCGCTCGTCAGGAAGCATTTATCCCTGGAACCGGTCCTGCAGGACGAGGTCGAAGGCTGCGGCGCAGTCGTCGTTCGCGAACACGCCAACGTGGCGGGAGAGATCAGGCTGTTCGTTCGCGCCTTGCACCTGCAGCGTGTACTGCGCGCGGTCTGCGTCACTCAGCCCGAAGCCTTCGCCCTGCGAGGAGGCGCGGACGTAGATCGACTGCAACGCTGCCGCCGGCGGAACCTCGTAGGTCTTCGTCTGCTGGTTGTAGCGGACGGATACGGTGACCTTCATGCAAGGGCCGATGTGCACATTCGCGCGATCGCCGATCCCGGCGTCCGCGAGGCTCACATCCGGCCGCGCCGGCTCGTCCTCGCCCTCGAGAAAAACGTGGGCGTCGGGGTGGCCGGCGCTTTCCGCGAATTCTTTGACGGTCGCGGTCGGCTCCGGCTGCTGCAGCTCGACGTCCTTCCCGCGAGTGTGAACGAAGATCTCCATCTCTCCTCCTGATCGCATAGCCTGGGCCATACTATCAGGTCTGCTGGGACGGCTCGGAAGGCGACGCGCAGATCTCGGCGCGGCAAGCTCCGTCTTCGCGTGGGCCCTTCGCGCCACTTCTCCCTGACCCGCAGCGTCCGCTGCAACCAGCCCGCTCGGGCTCGCCGCGGAGTGAGCTAAACGCTAGCCAGCCTCGTTGCCAGTGGTAGCAACAACATGGGTCAACGACAGGTCAACACGGTTGCCCTATCGATCCCAATCTCAGCAGAAGCGATTTGCCTAGCGGTGCGGCTCTGCGAGTCCACGCAAGACCATAAGAAGTCGCCTGCATCCACTCTTAATCCCAAGGTCGCAGGTTCGATCCCTGCACGGCCCATCCCGCTCTCAGAGTTTTCTGGCCTTCCGCCGATAGATCGTGCAGACTGCGGCCAGCAAAGAGCACGGACAGGGGGGCAGACCAGCGAGCAGCGGCACGGAGCCACTCGCGACCACTGCTGAGAGTGTCGACGACGCCGTCCGCCGGCTCGTCGTCGAGCGCTCGCACGACCTCGTCACGCTTTGCGACCCGAGAGGCGAGATCGTCTACGTCTCTCCTTCCTGGGCGAGCCTCGGCTGGGAACCCGAGCAGCTCGTCGGCGTCGCGGTGCTCGATCTGATCCATCCCGACGATGCGGCCCTTGCCATGGAGGCGTGGAACGAGGTCGCCGGCGGGACCGACCTCGATGCCGTGACCGTCCGGCTGCGCCGCGCCTCCGGAAGCTACGCGTGGTTCGAGGTGAACGGCTCGTCCGTCCACGACGAGGAGGGCGAGCTTCGCTTCATGCTCGGTACTGCCCGCGACGTGAGCGAGCGCGAGGAGCTGCGATCGCGCCTCCGCGATCTCGACGCCGTCTATCGCTTCGCCGACGCCGTCGCCGGCGCGCAGGCACTCGACGAGGTGCTCGAGGCGGCGCTCGACGCGCTGCAGGAGGCGACCGGAGCCGACCGCTCGTCGGTGCTTCTGGCCGACGACGAAGGCGTGCTCCGCTTCCGTGCCTGGCGCGGGCTTTCCGACCGCTATCGCGCTGCCACCGAAGGGCACTCGCCGTGGCCTCCCGACGTCGTCGATCCGCAGCCCGTGCTCGTGGCGGACGTCGGGGACGCCGGCTTCGAGCCGGCGCTCGAGCGCGTGCTGCGCAAGGAGGGCATCGGCGCGCTCGCCTTCATCCCGCTCGTGCGCGGCGGGCGTCTGCTCGGCAAGTTCATGCTCTACCGCGACGGGTCGCACCGCTGGACCGACCGGGAGGTGCTGCTCTCGCGGACGATCGCGAACCACCTCGCCTCGGTCACCGAGCGGACGCGCACGCAGCATGCGCTGCGCGAGTCGAGCGAACAGCTCGCGAGCATTCTGCGCACCGTAGAGGAGGGGATCTCGGCGACGAACCGCGAGGGCCGCTTCCTGTTCGCGAACGACGCGGCGGCGCGGGCGGCCGGGCTCGGCTCGGCCGACGAGCTCGTCGCGCTGGCCCCGGGGAAGCTCTCGTCGCTGTACGAGGTGTTCGACTCCGACGGGGCACGGGTGGCGCCGGACGATCTCCCCTCGGCGAGAGCGCTGGGCGGGACCGAGAGCTCGGCCGTCGTCCGGCTCCGTCCTCGCTCCGGCGACTGGGAACGCTGGCTTGCGCTGCGCTCGACTCCCGTCTTTGCGCCCGACGGCACCGTCGAGCTCGTGGTCAACGTCACGCGCGACATCACGCAGGAGACCGTCGCAGCCCGGCGCGAGGAGGACGCACGGCGCGAGGCCGAGGCGTCCCGCGCGCGGCTCGCCCTGCTGCTGGAGGCGACGGAGGAGCTCAGCCAGACGCTGGACTACGAGGAGCTGCTCCGCCGCGTGCCGCAGCTCGTCGTGCCGCGAATGGCCGACGGCTGCCACGTCTACGTCGCACGGAACGAGAAGGAGCTCGTGCGTGTCGCACACGCTCATGTCGACCCGCACATCGCAACCCTTCTCGACGAGATCGACGCCGTCTACGACGTCGCGCAGCACCGGCGCATCCCCGTCGTCGAGGTCTTCCGCACGGGCAAGCCGATCCACCGGCCCGCCCTCTCGCGGCCGCTGAAGAAGGTCGCGCGGCCGGGCGAAGAGGAGCTCGTCCGGATGGAGTCGCGCTCGCTGATCGTCGCGCCGCTCGCGGCGGGCGGCACACGGCTCGGCGTGCTCGTCGTGACCTCGGCCGAGCCGGGCCGGCACGGCAGCGAGGACTTCGAGCTCGTCTCCGAGCTCGCGCGACGCGTGTCGCTCGCGCTCGACCTCGTCGGCCTCCACCGCCGCGCGCAGGACTCGCTCGCGCAGCTGCAGGCTGTGATCGCGCAGCTCCCGCTCGGCGTGGCGATCACCGACGCCGAGCATCGGGTCGTGCTGCACAACGACGAGCTCGAGCGCGTCTGGGGCGGCCCGATCGCCATCGGGTCCGACCACCGCAAGACCGGCACCAATACGGAGGGCTGGCCCCTCGAGCGCGCGATCGAGACCGGCGAGGTGACGATCGGCGAGCGCCGTGAGCTGAAGGCGGGCGATGAGGTGCGCACGGTGGAGATCAGCGCGGCCCCGGTCCGCGACGACGACGGGACGATCGTCTCCGCGGTCGCGGTCGTCGCCGACGTGACGCGCCGCAGCCGCGCGGAGGAGCAGCTCCGCTTCCTCGCGCAGGCCAACGAGCTGCTCGTCGAGAGCCTCGACTGGGAGCGGACGCTCGCCGCGATCGCCGAGCTCGCCGTGCCCGCGCTTGCCGGCTATCTCGTGATCGATCTCATCGACGAGGACGACGAGCTTCACTGGGTCGTCGCGGTCCACGCCGATCCGGAGAAGACCGAGCTCGTGCGCGAGCTGCGCGGGCGCTATCCGCCGACGCGGTCCACGCACCCGATCCAGGTTGCGCTGCGGACGGGCGAGCCACAGCTGCTGCCGGACCTCCAGGCCGAGGCCGACGCGATGGCACACGACACGAAGCACGCGCGCGCGATCCGGCGGATCGCGAACACCTCCGGCATCGTCGCGCCGCTCAGCGCCCGCGGGCGGACGCTGGGGACGATCAGCCTCGGCACGATCGAAGGGCAGCCGCGGTTCGACGAATCGGATCTCGCGATGGCGACGGAGCTCGCACGGCGGATCTCGCTCGCCCTCGACAACGCGCGCCTCTTCTCGGAAGCGCAGGAGCGCGCGCACGCGGCGGAGGCGCTCGAATACGTGGACGACGGGGTCATCCTCGTGGACGAGGGGGGCGTGGTGCGGCTCTGGAACCCGACGGCGGCGATCAGCCTCCGCCGCACCGCGGCCGAGGCCGTCGGCCGGCCGATGGCGGAGCTGCTCGGCGACTGGCAGTCGCTCCGCTCCCGGATCCCCGTCGCCTCCGAGCCGCAGGCGGGCGGAGCGTCGCGTGCGCAGACGCTGCCGGTGGAGGTGCAGGGTGAGGAGCGGTGGCTGTCGATCTCCGCCGTCCGCTTCCCCGGCGGAACGGTCTACGCCTTCCGCGACGTGACCGACGAGCGGGCGGTCGAGCAGATGAAGACGGACTTCGTCTCCACCGTGTCTCACGAGCTCCGCACCCCGCTCGCCGCGATCTACGGCGCGGCGATGACGCTCAGGCGGCGGGATGTTTCCGTCGATGAGCCGCAGCGTGACCGGTTGCTCGAGGTCGTCTCGAGCGAAGCGGACCGCCTCGCGCGGATCGTGAACGACATCCTCTGGGCGAGCCGCCTGGAGTCGGGGCGCATGAGCATCGCGATCGAGCGTTGCGACGCCTCGGCGATCGCGACGGAGGTGGTGAACGTGCTGCGCTCTCGCTCGCCGGAGGGCATCGAGGTCGTCGTGAGCAAGTCGCGGGCCCTGCCGCCCGTCGCCGCCGATCCGGACAAGCTGCGGCAGATCCTCACGAACCTGATCGATAACGCGGTCAAGTACTCGCCCGACGGCGGGCGCGTCGAGGTCGAGATCGGCCGCAGCGGCGGCCGCGTCCGGTTCCGCGTGACCGACGAGGGGCTGGGCATCCCTCCCGCCGAGCAGGACCGCGTCTTCGAGAAGTTCTTCCGCCTCGACCCGAACTTGACCCGGGGCGTGGGCGGCACCGGTCTGGGCCTCTACATCTCCCGCGAGCTCGTGACGAGGATGAACGGCCGGATCTGGGTCGATTCCGACGGCCGCAGCGGCTCGTCGTTCTTCCTCGAGCTTCCGATCGCGTAAGGGACTTGCTCATGCGGACACGGCCGGTGTCCGACACCGGCCGTGTCCGATCGAGACATGTGCTGGTCTAGTAAGGGGGACCGGCGGGTCCTGCCGGGCCCTCGTCATAGACGGTCCGGCGGCGGCTGAAGTAGCCCGGGCCGGCCCACGAGGACCAGAAGATCAGAGACAGCAGGATTCCGACGATGCCCACGATCAGCAGGATCCAGCCGATCGTGTGGATGTTCACGCCCGAGACGTCAGTGTTGACGGCGAAGGCGAGCACGGCGCCTACGGCCGCGAGGATTAGTCCTACTCCGAGACCCATGCTTCCTCCTTTTGGCGGGGTCCGGGAGAGAAACGAACGAAGGCCGCTAAGAGATTCGGGGGTCGGACGATTCGTCTAGGCTCCGAATCGGATGCGCAGGGGCTCCATCGTCGCGCTCTTGGGGATTGCGTTGATCGCGGGCGGGGTCGCCACGGCTGTCGCGCTCCTGCCGACCTGGCTCCCGGAAGCCGCCTCCCGCGAGGCCGGACGCATCGATTTCGTCTTCTGGTTCGTGATCGCGATCTGCATCGCGATCTTCGCGGTCGTCGTCGCCGCGATGGTCTACGCGGTCGCCCGTTTCCGCGTCCGCGAGGACGACTTCGAGGACGGACCGCCCATCCACGGGCATACCGGGCTCGAGATCACCTGGACGGTGATCCCGTTCGTCCTCGTGACCTCGATCGCCATCGTCAGCGCCATCGTCCTCTCGCGGAACGACGCGCAGGCTCGGGACACACTCCGCGTCAACGTCACGGCGCAGCAGTTCGCCTTCACGTTCAACTACCCCGACGCGAAGAACGTCACGAGCCCGGTGCTCAGGCTGCCGGAGGGACGCTCGGTCGAGCTCTACATGCGCTCACTCGACGTGATCCATTCGGTCTTCGTGCCGCAGTTCGGGCAGAAGGAGGACATCGTGCCCGGGCTCGTCACGCAGCTGCACATCACGCCCGACCGCCTCGGCACCTTCCCGCTCGAGTGCACGGAGCTGTGCGGCCTCGGCCACTCGCTCATGCGCACCGAGGCGATCGTCATGAAGCCGGCCGCGTTCGACGCCTGGCTGCGTCAGCAGGGGAAGGGAGCGGCGCCCGCGCCGCCGACCTCGACGACGTCCACCACGTCCACCACGTCCACCACGTCATCGCCCTCGGCGAGCGGCCTCTCGGTCTTCAACGCGAACGGCTGCTCGACCTGCCACACGCTGTCGGCCGCGAAGGCGTCGGGCAAGGTCGGGCCGGACCTCGACAATCTCGTCGCCTACGCGAAGCAGGCGCACCAGCCGCTGACCGCCTTCGTCCACCAGTCGATCGTCGATCCGAACGCCTACGTCCAGCCGACCTTCCCGAAGGGCGTCATGCCGCAGAACTTCGGGCAGACGCTCTCGAAGACGCAGCTCGATGCTCTGGTGACGTTCCTCGTTCAGTCGGCCCAGCATTCCGGTAAACAGAAAGGGAGCAAGAAGGGATGAACCAAGCGTGACGACGACTGCAGCGACCGCCCACGACGTCCACCACGCGCCCGCCTCGACCGGCGGCGGGGGTGGCTGGCGGATGCTCTACCGCGGCGGGCTGCTGCGCGCGGCGTGGATGTTCGTCCTCTTCGGCGGACTGGGCTTCGGCATCGTCGTCCTCATCCGCTGGGGGGCGGGCTGGCATCCGATCCTCGCCAGCGAGCCGCTCGTGCTCGTCGCGGCACTCTTCCTGGCTCCGGTCGGCTTCCTCGCCGGGATCGGCGCCTTCGACTACTGGGCGTACTACGCGCTCGGCTTCCCGACGCGCGCCGAGGACCACTCCGGCCACGGAGCGAGGAGCTGGCGCGACTACTTCCGCGTCAACACCGACCACAAGGTGATCGGCGTCCAGTACCTCGTCACGACCGTCTTCTTCTTCCTTGCCGGCGGCATGCTCGCGCTGCTCGTGCGGGCCGAGCTGGCGAAGCCGGGCACGCAGTACTTCGACCAGCAAACCTACAACGGCCTGTTCTCGGTCCACGCCGCGCTGATGATCTTCCTCTTCATCATCCCGGCCTTCGCGGGGCTCGCGAACTTCGTCGTCCCGCTCATGCTCGGCGCCGCGGACATGGCCTTCCCGCGCCTGAACGCGCTCTCGTTCTGGCTGCTGCCGATCGCCGGGATCATGATGCTGAGCTCGTTCTTCATGCCCGGCGGCGCCTTCGCGTGCGGCTGGACGGGCTACGCGCCCCTCTGCTCGAGCCACCAGCCGATCGGCGCGATCTTCTTCAACCAGGGAGTGCAGTGGGCGGGTGCGTCGTCGATCATGACCGCCCTCAACTTCCTGGTCACCATCATCACGATGCGCGCGCCGGGGATGACGTTCTGGCGCCTGCCGCTACTCGTCTGGGCGAACTTCACGACCTCGCTGCTCGTAGTGATCGCGACGCCGTTCATCGCCGGCTCGCAGTTCTTCTCGATGTTCGACCACGTGATGCACACGTCGTTCTTCAACGCGGTGGGCGGCGGCTACCCGCTCGGCTACCAGCACATCTTCTGGTTCTACTCGCACCCAGCCGTCTACATCATGATGCTGCCCGGCTTCGGGATCATGAGCGAGGTCATAGCCGTCTTCAGCCGCAAGCCGATCTTCGGCTACCGGCTGATGGCGCTGTCGCTGATGGCGATCGTCGTGCTCGGCTTCTCGGTCTGGGCGCACCACATGTTCGTCAGCGGCATGTCGTCGTGGCTGCGCGTGCCGATGATGATCACGACCCTCCTGATCGCGGTGCCGACCGGGATCAAGATCTTCAGCTGGCTCGCGACCATCTGGGAGGGGAAGCTCCACCTGCGAACGCCGATGCTCTTCGCCCTCGGCTTCCTCTCGATGTTCGTGATCGGCGGGCTCTCGGGCGTGATGCTCGGGGCCGTCCCGATCGACATCCACGTGAGCCAGACGTACTTCATCGTCGCCCACATCCACTACGTCCTCTTCGGCGGCTCCGTGTTCACGATCTTCGCCGGGATCTACTACTGGTTCCCGAAGATGACGGGCCGGATGTACGACGAGAAGCTCGGCAAGCTCCATTTCTGGCTCACCTTCGTCGGCTTCAACCTCACCTTCTTCCCGATGCACATCCTGGGCACGGAGGGGATGCCGCGGCGCGTCGCCGACTACCTGCCGCGGTTCGCCGACCTCAACATGTTCATCTCGCTCGCGTCGTTCGGGCTAGGCGTCTCGGTGATCGTCTTCCTCTACAACATGATCACGAGCTGGCGCTTCGGCGAGATCGCGCCCGCCAACCCGTGGCGCGCGATGACGCTCGAGTGGCAGGTCACCTCGCCGCCGCCGATCTTCAACTTCGACGAGATCCCGCAGGTCGTCGGCTCGCCGTACGAGTACGGCGTCCCCGGTGCGCAGCACGCCGTGCTAGCGCCGTCGAAGGCCCGCGAGATGGAAGAGGTGCCCGTGTGAGGCACCTGCTCGTCGTGGCGAACGAGACCGTCGACGCGAAGTCGCTCCGGGACGCGCTCGCGGCGCGCGGCGACGATCTCCACGTCACGGTCGTCTCGCCGGTGAACGAGCCGCAGCGGGGCTACGTCGTCTACGCGGACAGCAGGCGTGCGTCGGCCCGTCGGCGGCTCGATCGAGCCCTCGGTCACCTCCGCGAGGCCGGGATTCCCGCCGACGGCTACGTGGTCGAGGCCGATCCGGCCGCTGCGGTTCGCGACGCGCTCG